>Ga0247611_10001658_pt1 | contig 39149 bp, 41 predicted proteins | sample 177DNAGHGhighgp2_FD_192422 | JGI IMG/M metagenome (GOLD analysis project Ga0247611, IMG submission 192422) | Sheep rumen microbial communities from Palmerston North, Manawatu-Wanganui, New Zealand - 1770 DNA GHGhigh gp2 | ecosystem: Host-associated > Mammals > Digestive system > Stomach > Rumen... | reverse complement strand
AAGTATACATACGATGCGAATAACAACAAGACATCGGAGACAAGGCCTGACAATACTGTATTCGGGTATACATACGACAGTCAGGGCAATCTTCTTACTGCAACAGACAGCCATGGCAGAACGATAATGAGCACGTACGAAGATGGCCGTCTCATGACAATGTCTGCTATGGGCGTTACGGAGCTTGAGCTCTCCTACGATTCTCACGGCAATATGACGTCTGCTACGGATTCGATGGGCAATACTCAGGAATATGCATACTCTAATAAGGGTGAGCTTACCAGCGTAACAGATACCCTTGGGACTTTGATGTCAATGTCCTACGACAGCAATGGGCATGTATCTTCCATTACCAACGCGGACGGTCAGGTGACAAACTTCACTTACGACTCTGAAGGAAGGCTCAAGACAAGGAGCATCACATACCATGGAAGTACAAGAACTGATACATATACATACGATGCTTCCAACAGAGTAACGGGTATCAGGCATGCTGACGGAAATACTGTAAGCTATTCCTATAACCAGGCAGGAGATGTTATCTCCTCTACCGACAGTCAGGGCAGGACGATTAATTATACCTACGATATTTACGGCAACCTTACAAAGATATCCTATCCTGACGGAACGAATGAGCAGTTCACATACAACGCTGAAGGCTGGAATCTTACAGCTAAGGACCGTATGGGAAGGACAGTTACCTTCCGGTACGATGCTGTAGGTAATGTCACTAAGAAGATCTATCCCAATAGCACTTATGAGACATATACATACGACAACTGTGACAGGCTCATCTCTTCAACCAATGTATATGGAGCAACAACAACTTACGGCTACGATTATCTCGGAAGAAATACTTCAATAACAGATAGTGACGGCAACACTGTAAGGTATACCTACAACAATAGAGGTAATGTAGCTACTGTTAAGGATGCTCTTAATAACACGTATACCTTTACATACGATAACAACGGAAACCAGACATCTGTTACTTATCCAAACGGAAGCGTGTTCCACTCCACATACGATGTCAGGGGCCGCATGACTTCTCAAAGCGATGCTTACGGGAATACAACGACATATGCCTACGACGGAATGGACAGGCTTATTTCCGTAACTGATGCATTAAACGGAACATGGAGCTATGAGTACGATGATCTCGGCAATGTGACAAAGGTCACGGATGCCAAGGGTAACGAGACTACTTACGGCTACGACAATAACGGACAAGTAACATCAGTTACAAATGCAGCAGGAAGAACGGCAACGACATCCTACGACAGCTATGGAAGAGAAACGTCTGTTACTGACTTTGGCGGAACAGAGACAGAATATACTTACGATTCCATGGACAGAGTTGCTACAGAGACCATAAACGGAGAAGTAACGACTTATACTTACGATTCTCTCGGAAATCTTACAAGCGTAGAGGATCCTTCCGGAACGATAACATATACCTATAACTCTGACGGCCTGCTTACAAGCGTTACAAATGCAAACGGTGAGACGATATCTTACACATATAACAACGGGTATCAGCTGTCTAAGATAACGATAGACGGACAGGAGACATCTTATGGTTACGATACTCAGGGCAGGCTTACATCAGTAACAGACATTGAAGGTACGACGAGCTATACCTACGATGCGAATGGAAACAGGACAAGTACGACTTATCCGAACGGCGTAGTAACGACATATGAGTATAACAGTATAAATGCACTGGTAAGACAGGTATCAAGGGACAGCGACAATAACATCTTAACGAGCTTTGAGTATACGATAGGAGCTAATGGTGAGAGAACAGCAGTTACTGAGCTTAACAGGACAGTAGAATATGAGTACGATGAGCTTAACAGGCTTGTAGCTGAGACAGTTACATCCGGAAACACTACATCAGTAACCTCTTACACTTACGATGCTAACTCTAACCGTACTTCCATGACGAAGGATGGTGTAGTTACAACATATTCTTATAACAGCCTGAACCAGATAATCAGAGCGGGAGATGTTAACTATACTTGGGATAATGCAGGCAACCTTGTAAGTCAGTCAAGCCAGGGCGTGACAGCTGCAACATATACTTATGACAGCCGTAACCGCATGATCTCTGCAAATGTTAACAGTCTGCAGGGAACAATTACTGAGACATATACTTACGATTATCTCGGCAACAGGACAAGCAAGACGGCAAATGGTGTAACAACAGAGTTCACGACTGATCTGTCTACCGGATACAGCCAGGTGCTGAAGGCAACGAAGGGAACGGATATTGTTTACTACACCAGGGGCTTTGAGCTGATCTCAAGAAGAGAAGGGACGGCGGCATCCTACTACCTTTATGACGGAGGTTTATCTGTACGTGCGCTGACAAACGAGAGCGGTGCTATTACTGACACGCTTGTATTTGATGCATTCGGCAATGAGACAGGCAGGACGGGAACGACAGATAACTCTTACGGATTCCAGGGTGAAGAGCATGACAGCACAGGTCTTTACTACCTGAGGGCAAGGTACATGGATCCTTTTACGGGTACATTTACCTCAATGGATACGTATTCTGGTTCGCTTTCAGATCCGATGAGCTTGCATAAGTATCTGTTTGCAAACAGTAACCCTGTTATGTATTCGGATCCGAGCGGGCACTCGACTATGACACTTAAAGAAACGATTGCTGTTATTGCAATAATAACTATTCTTACATTTACAGTTTCATATTCAAGGTTGTTAAGTAGCAGTATGGAAGGTTCTTTGTCATGGGATTCATTCGTTAATTCTTTGCATTTCAATAACATTAGAGGATTATCGGATATACAGAATTTTGTTAATATCCGTAATGGGGTGTTATCGTTGACTTGGAATGCTGTTAAGGATTATGTTAATGATCAAGTATCTAGTGAAGTGCATGGAATAACAGATTCTGGACTAAGTGGTTCTGGAGGGACGATTAATCCAAATAACAGTCGGACTAATTGGGGACGCGAGCATGGACGCAATAACACGAAACACAACAATGCAATTGAAGATGAATTAGATAGAGCATCAGAGCGAGGTGCAAGTGATATAAAAAAGAATGGACCTCAAATAGATGCAAATGGTAATAGAGTGTACTATGATAATTCTCGGTATGTGAGACCAGATGCTTCATACACAATCGATGGTGTTAGGTATAATACGAATTATGTATCTAACCAATCATTGAGAAACCTAACCGACATAGCAAGGGAATTTGATAATTTTATGCATATGGTTCAGGCAGATCCTTCAGCAGTAAATCGGTTGGTATATATTTATTGATTCAAGAATGGAGAATAATTATGATTATTGCGCCACTACATGTAAAAGAATACTGTATTGTAGACAATGAAGATCCCAATTTCGTGAGAATCAGAAAGCATTTTTATAATTCAAACGCACAGGTGTATAAATTACGGTGTTCTTGTGGATCTCATAATTTCTATTGTTATTCAAATGAACATCCGGATTTTATATGTGAGTGTGCTAGTTGTTGTAAAAGAATTGTCGTTTATGATTTATCTGAATATCCATGTGCATGTAAATTAAATAAAGAATTTGAACTCAAACTTTTGCAGCAGGAGCCCACCCTCGTTTATCCTGTATATGAATATAGCGATGATTTCTATGAAACAGGATCCGACGTAAATGATATAACCTGGTTTTCTGTTTATATAGTTAATGGTGGTATTCTGCAATTGGCTGTTGATGATGAAACTGCATAAAACGAAGCTTATACACATCCAGACTGGTATTCTGAATCAAACCTAGCTAGAATGCGAAGAGGACTAGCGCCGTTACATCCTGAGACTGGTTCTTCAATGGAGCTGCATCATATTTACGGCAGAGAAACTGTTAATGCTAATCATATTAGTAACTTGAGGAAAGTCTGGCCGTGTGAGTACGATGTAATCGATAAATTCCGACACTATACTGGTCCAGTACCAAGCGACTGGACAGGAGAAATGCCATTTTAATATTGGGAGGATATAGTAATGAATAGTGATATATGGGAAAAAAGGATGTTAAGTATTACTTATATGGAAAAGGGCATGACAAATGTCTTAAAATGGGAAGTGCTAACACTAGACCCCGATGAATTGTTAATTGTCAAAATACTGAGCACCAATTCTGAAAACATCCAAGGAATTCGATTGTCGGTTGAAAAAGATGCGTTAATGAATATTGGTATTGAATCTGTGAGAACATACTGGATATGGGAGAATAATGGGATTAATCGAGAATATGTATTTCGTGCTAATAAAAGAACAAATGTAAGCATCTATAATGTATGTCGTACACCTTCTAGTGATATGCTTCCATACGGAGAAGTGTTGAGTCAGATGGATTATTCAGGAATGATTGCAGAAAATAAAGATAACGATACATTAGTATACCATTGTAATGATTTGTTATATTCACATGATTTTGATTCTTTGGTCTTTGAGATAAAACGACAGTCATCTATCTAGCGGACCGTATGTGATATGTTGTAATGGGATATCTATAACGAATACGAGGAAGGAAAAATAAATGAATTATTCAAGAAAAGAGGTTCTTAATATAACTCCGAATTGTTTAGGGGGAAAATATGTGTTTGCAAATCCGAATGTTCCTTTAGGAGAGGGAGGATCTGGAATTGTTTATAGTGCCAATCAGTTGTTTGATAAGAACAATAGCATACACATTCAAAGAGCAGTAAAATTCTTTGTGTTTAGAGATGATTTGGCTGAACAGTTTGGAATAGTATCCAAAGCTAACTTTAAAACAGAGATTATTAATATAACTCGTTTTAATCATCAGAATATTTTGAAGGTAATTGATGGAGATTACTACGATATTGAATATGAAGGACAGCGTATACGTATTCCGTACACAGTTACTGAGTATATTGAGGGAAAGACACTCGATCATTTTTTTGAAAATGATAATTGTAAGGGAGTAATATCAAACGAAGATGAAGTATTTGAATTGTTTGTTCAGATAACACAAGGACTATCATATCTGCATAATAATAATTTCTATCATTGTGATATAGCCCCCAAAAACATCTATGTAAAAGTGGATGAAAACGCTAAGTGTTTTGCTGTAATTGGAGATTTGGGAGCTGGCAGAACACTAGCCGATGATGAAGGGGATGATGTATTAGTAGTAGGTACCAAGGCCTATATGCCGGAAGATATACAAGCATATAAAAACCAGAGCGTAGCGTATGCTGATTTTAAAATGTTTCAGCCTAGATGGGATATTTATAGCCTGAAACAGACTATAATTGAAGTAATTCAACAAATTAAGACAAATAGGTGCCTTGATAATATGTGGCATTTGGAAAGGTTAAAAGAAAAGATAAGCAAACAGGACTATTGTGATGTACAACAGATTCAAAAAGATATAGAACGTCTTAGACCATTATGTAATAAAGTTATGAATCTAGACGAACTATCAGAAGCAAGTAATGAGATCAGACAAGTGCTTATTCCTCTTTATCCTGTTTACATGTCTTCGAGAATGCTAGAAATATCAAGGCATAGTATGTTGTTACGACTCATGGATGTTTCAGAACTATTGGAAGGGGCCACTACTTTTCCAGGGGCTAATCATACTCGTTATGAGCATGCCCTTGGTACTTATGAACTAATGAGAAAAGCCATTCTTGCTTTGCTTAGGAATAAACAATATGCTGTGTTTTTTGATGAACGAACAGTTCTAATTGGATTGATCTCAGCACTCATTGCTTCTGTAGTTCATTTTCCGCTTTCATACGCTGCTATAGAACTGAATACTCAAGAAAAAGGCCACTTTAAGAATTTTTCGAACAAAGAAATGTTTGAACGCCTAATTAACAAAGAATGTCGAGATGGTAGTTTGTATTCAAAAATTAAACACATGTTCAGCGAGTACGATATACAAAAGGAGGAACTAGAGTACGTTATTTTTGGAAAACCACAGTTTTGTATTGAGAATGAAAAACTTGAAGTAATGAATAAACTGCTTAATTCTTCAGTAGGAGTTCAAGTAATTGATTATTTAATGAGAGATTCCTTTCACGTGGGTTTAAAATATAGAGTAGATACAGATTCATTATTTTCTTTTATGTCTGTAGAAGATAATAAGTTTTGTTTGAAACAATATGGAATAACTGCTGCAGAGCAAGTTATTATGAATCGTTATTGGATGTTTAAGCGTATCTATTGGAGCGAGCCAAATCGAGCAAATGTAGCATTGTTGAAGTATATGTTTTATTTGGTGAAAAACGACGATTTTGCCAAGAACTTGGTCGATAACGAATCATATTTGAGCAGAAATGCTTTAAAGAGTTTTCTTGTATCTTGTGCTGAAGATAATGACAAATCCAAAATCAATGATATATTCGAGTTTTTAAACTACAAAGGACAACAGCGATACAGGAGAATACTTGTGGCTGGGAGCTCGGATCGCAGAGCTGATAAGATATGGCAAGAGATTGTTAGAAAGCCATATTCGGAACAAGAATTAATACGGTGTAAGATTGAAGAACGAGTCAAAAGGTGCCTTGGTATGGTGAGGGATGAAGATTATCTAAACATTCCTATTATCTTAATTGATATACCATATGAGAAGCCGGGCAATAAGCTTGGCGGAGATGTGAGTGTTATTCGTTTTAGTAAAGAAATAGAGTCGCTTTCCAAGGCTTCAGCTACTGTCGGACGCATGCACGATTCCTTTAATGAACAACTAGCATTCTTGCGAGTTTATCTCAGACCAGATGTTTATGAGAAATATGTGCAAACAAGAAAAAAAGATGGAGATGATAGCATTGTAAAGTCATTGGAAGAAAACATACTCGAAGTTCTTAGATATTGTACGAGTAACGTTTAAAGCAATAATAGTTGGTTCATCTGTTTGTAAAGTTCCAACTGAAAAAGCGTGAAGCCATAATCAAAGAACTAGTTTTCTGCCATATAAAAGCAAATAATAGTGTTGTTTAGCCTCTCGAAGGGATATAGATTATGTACTGCTTTTGTTGTGGGTCATATGAATATGGCATATAAAGATGATTTGAGAAATTGATTATAGTCAGTAATATCTGTATAATGAAAATCAACGGATAATAGCTGATTATTTATCATTATTCGGGAGTTTTATATATATGTATATATCGCGTGAAAGTTTTGTAGAAGAAGTTGCCAGACATATTAATGACAATACCGCTGCACTATTTATGGGTGCGGGTGTTTCCGCAAGTACCGGTCTTCCATCATGGCGGGAAATATTAAATCCTTTAGCAGAAAAGTTGGGGATTATTATTACACCCGATGCGGATTTATATCAAATTGCTCAATTTTATAACAATAAATATAAACGAAATGAAATTGTTAAAGAATATGAAAAAAGAATAGGTGTAGTAAATGAAGAAAGCGAATATCTTTTAGCAGCACTTGATCTTGGCTTCCGTGAAATATGGACTACTAATTACGACAGAGCAATTGAGACGTGTTTAGGGAAACGTAACATTGCTCCCAAGATAGTAAATAGTGACCATAATATTAATGCATTATCTAGCGGTGGTGTGCATATTTTTAAGCTCAATGGTGACATTGGGGATCCTGCGAACATGGTAATTACGAAGGAGGATTTAGAAAAGTATCCTCTGACTCATGAACTGATGCTTACTTTCTTGAAAAGAGAGCTTGTCTCCAAATCTTTTATTTTTTTGGGATACAGTTTTTCAGATTCTCTTATTCTTGGCAATCTTGCATCAATAAAGAATTGTTTAGGAGACTCATGTACAACGCATTATACTATTCTTGAAAAAGATAATAAAAGCAATTATTTTATAGACGACCTGTGCAATCGGTATAACATACAAGCATTACTGGTCGATTCAAGAGATGAGTTTCCTCTGATTCTTAAAGAGATTAAATCAAAATGTACCGAACGCAGAGTGTTTATTTCGGGATCGTTTGATTCTCTTCCTTCCATAGAGGATGACTTTGCCGACAATTTATGTGTTTCTCTTGTTGAACAGCTTTACAAAAATAATTATGTTATTGCTTCAGGAATGGGCAGAAAGATAGGAAACTATCTTGCGGGACACGCTTATGCATATCTTGCCCAGACAAACCCTTTTGATATGGAACAAAAACTTTTACTACGTCCGTTTTATGAAAAGATGGGAGATAATAATAAATCAAATCATAGATATAACATGATATCTGAGTGCAATATTTGTTTATTTATGTTCGGGAAAAGCCCATCTATAGGCGGTAAAACCCTTATTTCAAAAGGTGTAAAGGAAGAATTTGAAATTGCAACAAAATTAAACAAAGCCATAATTCCATTGCCAACAACAAAATACGCAGCAAAAGAAATCTATGATTATGTACTAATCAATAAGATAAACTATCCATATTTAGAACCATATCTGGATAGTTTGAATTCATTAATGGATCCAAAAGCATTATCGTCCGTGGTTGTTAAGATATGCAATGACTATTTGAGATGGCAAAATCGAGCATAAACATGACGATTTTTTCCATAATCAACAACTCTTTATGCGGATAAGAAATATTTAAGGATGTCTCCTGAGAAATCCTTTCGGCGGTTTCCTTACACATTTTATCAACAGTTACTCCAATTGAATCCATATACAAAAAAAGCCCGTACAGTATAGAAAATTTAGCATTATGATTTGAATCTTCTATTTGGCTGTAAACATTCAGCATTTTATTGATATATTCATTCTCTGTGGGAATGTATTCTTTTATGCTTGTCTTGGAATTATTAGGTGTCATATCACAGAAAAGTTTATATACTATTTGTCTACATGGAGAAAGAGTTCCAGAATCATTACATATTTCATTGTAAATAAGCTTCGTCAACCAACAATATTTATTCGGAACCTCAGTAGCCTTCACATTATAGAATAACGGGAAAATCTGAATGCTCTGTTCAATATACCTTCTGTGGATTTCATCAAGTTCATCATTACCACATGCACATTCATACATATTGGGAGATATTATAACCACGGCATAATCACAAAGATTTAGACCATTAGTTAAATTTCCGTTTATACGATTATCGCCTAGTGTCAGCTCATGATAATCATACCACACAGGAACACCATATCTCTTTAAATTATAGAGTACAGAATTCACTACGGTAAACCGATCTTTACTTGAAAAACATAGAAATACTTTTTTCAAAACAAACCTCCCGGCAAGCGATAGATAATCAGCTATTATCCGTTGATTTTCATCTTTATTCGAGGATGAACTGTGCTGAGTATTTCCCGTTGCTTTTTTAATGTTGTATGAGTGTATATCTCCGTGATGGATATTGAACTGTGCCCTAGGAATTCTTGAATGTACCTGATGTCAACATCAGCTTCCAACAAGCTTGTAGCAAAAGTATGACGAAACATGTGGGGTGTGATGTGCTTTTCGATGCCGGCTATCTCACAATACTTCCGTATCATGCGTCGCACCACCTGATCTGATATGGGAAAGAATAACCCGAAATCCGATATTTCGTTTTCAAATGCTTGGCGGTAGTTGGATAGAGCTGAGATACAGGCCGGGTTCCCTATGTGCAGAAGACGTTCCTTTTTACCTTTTCCGTTGATCTTAAGAGATGAATTTGTGAGATCTATATCTTCTGTTCTGATGGAGCATAACTCCGAGATGCGAATTCCGGTGGCAAACAGAAGTTCTATGACAGCAATTGCCTGAAGGGAAGAATGCCGTGAGTAATCAGTTTTGGCGGTGCGATGATAAGAGTAGATTGTTGAGAGGAGTTTTTCAATAGTGGATAACGGAATTGTTCTGGGGAGTTGTATGGGCTCGCGGAATTTTGTGTGGATTCTCAAGAAAGGATTAACGGATATGATGTCATTTTCTTCAAGATAAAAGAAGAAGGCTTTGAGAGATGCAATCTTACGTTTAACGGTCTTAGGTTTGTAGGTCTGATGTAAGGTGGCAATGTTACTTTTAATTGTGTCCGGATTAATATCATTAATGTTGGTGCCGGTAACAGCGGCTGCGAATTGAGATAGATCGATTCGGTATGCCTTAATGGTCTTGGGATCCAGGCGCTTGTTCTTCCGGCAGTAGGTGAGATATGGTGTGATGTGTGCTGTGATTGAAGATGTAGTAGTCGTTGATGTGTTCATGGAATGATCCTCCTTGTGTGATGAATTGTATAATGATTTAGAGTACAATTATTGTTCTAAATGCTATACAATCTTTCCATGATCTCATTGTAAGGAGGCGCGGGCAATGAATAAAGTTGTTATTAAAGCACGTAAGAGTGACGTTGTTCTTCTGAAAGAAATGGGAGTTTTTTTGAATAGTTTGAAGGGACAGTCCGGCGAGAAAGCGTATGTTGAAGCTAGGGAGGCTTTACAACGCACAGGTGTTACAACGAAGTCTGGAAAGACTAAGAATAAAATAGTTTCTTGGGAGTAAATCCAGATGTACCAAAAACTACCTAATCTTGTGCTTGGCTTTCATGGATGTAATAAGGATGTTTTCAAGCAAGTGATCAACGAAGGTCAGCACCTCAAGAAGAGTAACAATTCTTATGATTGACTTGGGAACGGTGTTTACTTTTGGGAACAGAATTATCAGAGGGCGTATGAATGGGCCTCAGGAAGATATGGTGATGATGCGGCTGTCATAGGAGCTGTAATAGATCTCGGATACTGCCTTAATCTTACCGATAGTTCGAGTGCAGATATTCTACGTATAGGGTACGACATATTGAAAGTCAGATGTGAAGCCATAGGAGCCGAACTACCAAAGAATAGAAAATCCAGCAAGAGTAAGGATGTTTTATTAAGAGATTTGGACTGTGCTGTCATTGAACAGATACACGATTTCAATAGGTTATCGAATAATTTAATGTATGATTCTGTTCGAGGCATTTTTGTAGAAGGAGACGCTCCATATGAAGGATCTGCGTTCAGAGAGAAAACCCACGTTCAACTTTGTGTATGTAATCCGAATTGTATAAAAGGATATTTCGCTCCTTTGAAAGAAAGTGCATATTATCCGATACCATAGGATTTATTAAGGCTTGTATTGATTACTCTAAAGTATTCAACAGTTGGTAATCAAAAGGAGTATGTGTCTTTGCGCGATACTAGGTAGACACGAACATAAACACATGTTAATCTAGTCGCGAGGTGATGAATATGGCAAAAGATAAACTGTACGATCAGATAATAGAGGAGTACAAGAAGTGTGGTTCTGTTAAACAGACGGCTGATACTGTTGGTACTACCCTTGTACGTGCACAGCGAGTTCTGATTACGGAAGGTCTTTGGCGCAGCGATACTTCTGACGCAATAGGCGAGCTATATAGGGAAGGAAAGACAACACAGAAGATTGCTGATGAACTTTTTATATCGGTAAAGACAGTTCAAGCCTATTTGCCATACTCTAAAGGCTTTTACAGCGAGACCGAGAAGAGCCGGGATGCAATGAGGAGCAGCCGATATAGAAATCGTAATCAAAATGCTGCTGATAACCAAGTAGTTCATTCGAACAGAAAAGAGGAACCGTATATGAATACCAGGATTACACCTATACCGAATAATAATCTGAGCAAGAATGCTGACAAGTACAAAGTAATGAAATTGCGACTTGAATTGATCATGGATACTAAGGATCGTCACACGATGAATGTCCTTCGTAAGTACGCTAAGGTGAAAGAGGGCATTATTAGAGAGATCATCGTTCCCTCAGATATATCGTTACACAAACTGAACTATGCGATCCAAAGAGCATTTGGATGGCAGAACAGTCATCTGCATCATTTTGCTTTGCCGGGAAAGGTTTTCGCGGAGTTGACTGAAGGAAAGTTTGATGGCGAAGAGGATGAGAGATATTCTTTTCCGAATGGCAGTTTTTTGAAATGGGCTGATTATTGCGGAACATATTTCAGGTTCCCTTCTGAAGATTTTGATGATCTTTATTGGGATGATGATTACGAAGGTAATTTGAGCATCAAGACATGGTTCAGGCGTAAATACAATGGGGCGAATATCTATCTTGGACATCTTGAGCATTTTGTTTGCGCGAAGAAGATGACAGAGAGTTTTATAAAAGAGTACCCAGTGATAGATGTTGATCCGTATTTTACTGATCCTTCATCTTCGAAAGACAGTAAGCCTGGAAAGAGATTTAAGAAGACAATTAAAGATGCAACAGTAAGGGAAGTAGACATTATGTTTGAGTGTGGCCTTGGACAACTCCTCGAAAGGCTTCCTCTGAATGAAGTATTGAGAGCAAAGGGTGATAAAAAGACAAGTAAAGCCCAGCTTGCCAAAATGGTTAAAGAGAGAAACATCTTGTTTGAAGCCAGCCGTGATAAGTATATTGATATGGTTAATGGTATTACATCGTCAATTAATGATTTCCCGTGGACTGAAGACGAAGTGCCGGTTCTGCCTATAACAGATGAACTCATTTATCGCTATGATTATGGTGATGGCTGGGGTGTAAAGATCACTTGTGAAGAGAAGTATTACTTCAAGGACAGGCTCACAGATGCATCGGGATTTGTTGTGATGTCTCTTGATGATCAGGTGTTATTGGATGAGACAGAAGTGTTTAACCAGAAAGATGAGAGGATCCTCGATGAAGAAAGTGAAGATATAGTGAATACCAATTATGAACGCAAGTTGAAGTGTACCTATTCTGACGGTATCAATGTTCTTGATGATGTCGGCGGTGTTTACGGATTTGTAGATTTCTTGCAGGAACTCCACGAAGGAGAACCTGAGGAGAGAGAATCATATAAGGAGTGGTCATCAGGTCAGGGCTGGACAGGAAGAGAGATTAAACCGAAGAGTGTTTTATGATGGGAAATGGCTACCGTAGAGGATAGAACTCGTGAATCTTACTCATATTTCCGTAATAAACACGGTATTTGAAATGAACGAAGGCACCCATTTCACTGAGCCTGATATGAGAACGGCCAAAGGTATAGACTGGCTGATAAATAACTCAAAGAGAAGAAAGGATTAAAAGATGTCTAATAATTCTTGTGAAGAGTATTGGAAGTCACTTGAGAGTAGTTCTGTACCCAATGAGATGGCTAAAATGGGTCAAGCAATGAAACTTCTGATACAGGCATACAAAGAGGATCTTCCCGTTTATGTTGCATGCCAGTACACAAATGCCGAAGGCACGGAAGCTAAACAGCTTTATTCTGAGGTGCAAGGCAAACGTGCCTATTTGTGTTTCACATCTCGCAAAAAGTTCTTGGAATCCGGAATGAATGATGCTGAGTGTGAGCAGATCAGCACAAGGACTATGGTTGATAATGTCATGAGCAAGAGTCCTGTCTTTGGCTTTGTCTTTAATTTGAGATGCGGTGATATGACCTTAATACCCATGGAATTATTAATCGGATATATGCTTGGAAGCTAAAATGATATCTGAAGCTTATGCTATTGAAATTGTTTACCACCCCGAAGTGATAAAGGAGCACGACAGTAATAATGCTTGATTCAAACCGATTAATATATACCGAATATGAGGACCCGAGAGCTGGTACGATAGCAGGCTTTGAGGAGGGTTCCTCCGGTCCGTTATTGCTCGGCACAGATAAGGAAACTGGAAATCAGTATATCATAAAGCATACTTACCCTCACAACGCCGCAAACGAATATGTTTGCTGTGCATTGGCCAAGAAACTGGAAATTGCTGCGCCTGAGGCTTATTTGCTTAGTCCGAATGAACGGTTCTCGACTAAGTATGCTGTTGCGATCGAGTACCTTGACGGCATAAAAGAAATTGAGAAAGAGAATCTATCCACTCAAATGAAGAAGGACATCTGTCGCGGTTATGCATTCCAATATGCTTTTGCGCAGTCAGATTTGGTAAGTATCAGACAGTGGAAGGATCGGATTGTTACCTTTGACTTTTCTGAGACATTCAATATGGATGGTATGAGCTTTTTGCTCAAAATGCTTGAGACGACTCCTGAAGCTGCAGAAGAGTTCCTGGGACGATATCTTTATGGATTTAAGAATTCAATTACCGCTGATCTTGATTACGCCAATGTTTTCGAAAGGAACTATGGTATAGATCCTGAATTCACCATGGATATGATCGATGACCTGAAGATACGATTGAGTGAGATATTAGATCCCGATATTTATGAAATCTGCGATGAGCTTGATCTTATGTATCCGTCTGAAGTATCTCTATATTATGAGTTTGCGATTCAGGCAGTAAGAGATCACTGGCAGAAAGAATTGGGAACATAAGCAACTATACCCTATAAGCACTAAAGTTTTCCCGACAGCTGCAATTCACCTAGGCCTAAGCTTTTTATGATCTGTCGGGAAAACCTGCGCTGAAGTATTATAGCACACAGGTGAACCCACCCATGGTTCACCTGTGACCCATGCATTACATTGAACCTACTCACTATAAGTATTTTTTAGTTGAAAAAGAAGGTTTTGTATTACATCCTTTTGAAGATACTAATACACTTCTCAATTATCTTCTTGTCATCAAAAGATATGAGGCCATAGTTGCAATGACCACCATCTTTAGTCCATGAGCACAGGAATGGGATGAAGAGGGTATCTTTGTTACCTCTCTCTAGGGTAAAGAAGCAAAGCTTATCACTATCTTCTTCAAATAATAGAAATGAAGCGTAGCACAAAGGCTCAGATTCCGGTGTTGGGAATGTGATCTTTATAACTGTTATACCCTCATCATTCAGAACCATTTCCGCATCAAGATCAGATTTATATGGATTAGGAGAACCAGTTCCTTTGAAAAAAGTATTAGTCAAAGTCTTTATTCCATTGCTGGCAAGAACACTAATCAGCAAATCACTGCTTGAATAGAAAGTAGACGGAAGAAAGTTGTGTTCAAAATCATAACGAGTCATAGTGTTTACCATTTTATTACCTCCTCAAGGCTATAATAATTCGTTTTGTTCTGTTGACTCCATTATAGAAGATGGTCTATCCCAATAATCGTACAAACAGCTAAAAATTATAACTGATCATATTCATAACGACATATTCGAAATTGTGTAATCCTCAGGTAATTGGAGGTTTGATCACAGATCAATCATATCATTATATCAACACATATGTTCTATTATTCGTACAGTTGCGCATGTTTTGTGTCTCTGAAAATGTAACAATTCTAATATGATCAATAAACACTGATAACCACAGCAATTATTACATTTTTGCTGGGCTTTTGACGCTTGCATTAATGTTGAAAAGTGATATATAGCATGATAAAATTGCATCATAAAAACGAACAACCGTTCTATTTAGCGAAAGGAGTCAGAAATGAAATCAGTAAAAGACCAATCCCATAAGGTGCAGCCCAAGACAATCAAGACATATGTAACTGTCTCAGCAATATTCAATCCGGACGGAAAGTTGACTCCGGAATATATCAGATGGCGTGATGGCAGGATCTTTCGTATAGAAAAGATAATTGGGGTTGAGAACTATACAAAGGAAAGCATTATTAACATGGATGTCATGTATACCTGTTCGATATTGGGTAAGGTATGTCACCTGTATTTCGAGAATTGGAGTAAGTGGTTTGTTGAAGAAAAGGTTGCCGCATAGCATCTTCTTTATTCAACTAAATGATTTAGGGAGGCAAATGAATTGGGAAGGATGAATTCAGAGGCTTGGAATACCATTCATGCAATGTGTGATCACGATAAGCTGAATGAAGAACTGTTATATGATCGATCGAAGCTCGTTCTGTCAAAGTACAGGAAGCTCTGTTGGCAGACAAGTAATAATGCTAAGGAGACATCAGAGGATCTTTGTTTCTGGTGTGGGAGCGATCTGGATGGCGCGTTGATATATCTTGAGAACTTTGCTCCGGATCGAGAAAGAGACAAGTTTGAATCAAAGATCAAATCGATGTTCGATATAAAATCAATGATCGATATCGTTGATACGGCGATGTTCAAAGTTAAGGAATTTCCGGATGGCGGAGAGATATTCTTTGAGATCATATCAAAATGCTATTTATCACGTTGGAAGTATACAGAGGATGAGATGATCAATTTGCTTAATATGGAGCGCAGCAGATTCTATGACCGAAAGAAGGAAGCGGTGATGATATTTGGAATAGCTCTCTGGGGAACCGCGATTCCGCAGTACAGGGAACAGTTGAGTTACAAGTCCGACTAATGTCCGACCTTTGTCCAACAAAAGTCCGACTAAAATCCGACGAATGTCCGACGGAAGTCCTACTGAAAGTCCGACCTCATTGATGTTACAGTGTGTATGACGGGATGATCCGCATACATAACAAGAGACTTAAGGGCCTCGCAACTACTTAAAGTTGCGGGGCTTTTTCTATGCCCGGATTTTTGAGTGGATCTCCCGATCTTTACATCGCGGAGGAAACGCAAAATGGACAAAGAACAGATTTTGGAAGAAGCAAGGATCTACAGGACACTGAGTAATGATCTTAAGGATTCATGGATCAAGGTTCTTAAATGGAAAAAGCTATCTCAGGCAGAGTTGTCACGCAGAACTGAGATATCCGAGAGAACGATCAGTCAGATAATCAATGGAGAAAGAATAGGTACTGTAGACAGTATTGTGATGATGTGTCTTGCGGCAAATATCCCGGGTGATATCTCGGAACATCTTATTAGACTATCTGGGAACATTCTTCTTTTGACCAATGAAGATCATATCATGTATAGATATGTTCTCCAGAACAGATATAACTCATCGTTGTCAGATATTCGTCAGTTCTTATTCGATATCGGTTCAGAAACTTATATAAAATTTCCTGCTATTTCATGGTAAACATTGACGCCGCACGTTATTGCTCGAGAAGCCTTTATATCACTGTGTTTGTCGTTCTTTCTATGCCAGATTACACCTTATTTTTGTGCATTTTACGGCAAAACGTTGACGACTAACGTCAATTCTAATCAAACGTTACAAGACGTAAATTAGAGCCAAGTCAGTTGACTTTATCTCCTGATAAAGGAACTGATGACTCGAACCGTTACAACCGAATAGCAGTTCTTCTCTTACATTCCTGTCGCAGGGAGCCAAACGTGGAACTGCTCTCCTCTCCGGAGGTGAGCCACAGCCACGGAAACCGCGGGGCATACGCGGTGAGGCGAAGATAGGCGGCAGGCACAATGATACTTCTGCACAGTCACAGGCCGAGCGTTGAAGCGATGACCGAGCATCGTGAGCCGTCACACCCAATGAGTGCAGCCGGAGTATTACTACCGGAGGTGAGAGTCCTATGAGGAACCAGATGCAGGTTCTGGGAGAAGATGATCCGAGGAAACCTTCCCGAAGGGGACCTCAAGCCCGGGAGTGGACGCTAAATACGGGCAAGTCGAAAGACAAATCATTCCTTTAAACACAAAAACTATGTGGCGGGGAGTATCTGATAATACATCCCGCCATATCCTTTTGTATTTAAAGAAAACCGAAAGGAGGACGCAAGATGTCCAGATCAATTAAGAAGAAAGTGTTTATCAACGTAGATGAGAGCTATAGCGCTTCACTTGTAGTTCCCGTGTGTTGGGTAAAGCCGATGGTCATGTGCTTATGCGGAAATTGTGCCAGCAGGTATTACGAGGATTCTGTAGCAAGGATTGTTAGAGCGAACAAGAAACAGAAGAAACTTGATCAGTGCAATATCTGTGGGAGTAGTCGAGGATATGACTTTGTGGTCTTCGAGAATAACAACAATTACAGGAAGGCTTGGTAGGCACTATGAACGATGCTCCATTCTGTGAAAAAAACAATCTGATAACAAGTGCATCCTTTGCGTACAGCCTCGCTATGATCAAGATGTTCCTAAATATCAATCTGATAACTCGTGAAGAGTTTGTTCAGATTGAAGAAGTAATAGAAAAACACTATGCACAAAACATGATCAAAAGCTGATTCATATGGTATAACACGCCATTCTGTGGTATTTTATAACCATAGATTCAGGGTTCTGAAGTAATAATCATTCAGTTATCCGTTTTCAATAATCCCGTTAATCAATAATCGGTAGAGGATCATGAATCACCTTGGAGGAGATATTTATGATCGTTACTGATATACCACGTAATTCCAATTCTGAAGAGAAGATAAAACTTGCTGCTTACTGTCGTGTTTCCACGAATAGTTCGGAACAAATACATTCGTTCATGGCACAAGTTAAGTACTATCGTGATTATGAAAAGAATGATCCGCGATACCAGCTAGTAGGTATATATGCTGATGAAGGTATTACCGGAACAAATATGAATAAGCGCGATGAGTTCAATCGCATGATTCAAGATTGTCGTGATGGCAAGATTGACCGCATAGTAGTTAAGTCAGTATCCAGGTTTGCTAGAAATAATGAGGAAGCATTGCGGGTTCTCCGAGAATTGAAGGAACTCGATGTATCGGTGCTATTCGAAAAAGAAAACATTGATACTGATACTATGAACTCTGAGTTTATAGTTGCTCTATTCGGGATGAACGCTCAGCAAGAATCGATGACCATGTCTGATAATATGCGATGGAGTTATCAACATAGGATGCAGAGCGGTGAGTTTAATACCTGTAAGGCTCCCTTTGGATTCAAGCTTTCTGAAGGGAAACTTGTCATAGTTAAAGAAGAGGCTGAACTTGTCAGGCGGATATTTAACATGTATTTATCCGGACATGGAAAGTTTTCGATTGCAAAAACACTAAATGATGAGTGTGCAGGTAAGGAATTTGGAATTACCAAATGGTATCCAACAGAAATCATGTATATCTTGAAAAACGAAAGATATATGGGGGATGCACGTCTCCAGAAGCGGTACACCAGTACAACGCTTCCTTATAGATTGTTGTATAACCATGGCGAAAAGGAACAATACTATATAGAGAATAGTAATGATGCGATTGTTACTCGTGAGGTTTTTCAAGCAGTTCAGTCCCTGATTGAACAAAGGAAGAACCATAATCAGCATAATGATACGACTGATAATATCCTTAAAGGATTAATAAAATGTCCAGAATGTGGTAATACCATGCGAAGGATAGGTAATGTGAATCGGCCTAAGTGGAGATGCCGCGGCTATTGTCTTAAGACATCTTCTTGTTCTGCTCATACAATATATGAGGATGAGATTTTTGTTGCATTCACTAATATGGCTAACAAAGTAAAAGACAATCAAAAGGAACTTATATTAGATACTATCTCTTTGTTGGATCAACTAATGCAAATAGCAGGAAGCAACAAAGAACGTATTCACGAGATAGATGTCGATGTAGCTGACTTGAGCAAGAGGAAATATACCTTTGCACAACTTCACGAAAAGAAGATCCTCAGTGATAGAGACTATATTGTTAAGACTAATGAAGTTGATTCTCAACTCGCAAAATTGAGAGCGGAACGAAAGAAACTGTTGGATGATGATAAGTCTACAGAGTGCATAGATGAACTTTATTCACTAAATAAGATAATTAGTAGCTACGAGAAGAAGTCTCTCTTCGATAGCAACCTGTTCGAAGATATCGTCAATAAGATAGAAGTTGATGACAAAGGAAATATTGTTTTTAGCCTTCTAGGAGGACTTGCTTTCACAGAAAGGATACGAAGATGAGAAACTATACTGCACCGTTTGGGTACAAATATGATATGGGGAAAATTGTTGTGGATCCCCATGATTGTGCTGTTGTGAAGTATATTTTCGAACTGGGTTCACAAGGTATATCACTGAGCAGAATAGGTTCTTTGGTAGCAGAGAAGTATTCTGGAATTGTGTTTAATAAATGCAAAGTGTCAAGAATACTGAAGGATACGAGATATTTAGGACAGGGTATATACGAGAGAATCATCGAAGAAACCTTGTTTAATAAGGTTGCAGATATGCAGAATGGCTCGTCTACAAAGAAGTCTGGATATGAAAGGGCAGAAGTTCTACGTATCAAAGTTCCGGTTGTGTGCCCATTATGTCATCTCAAGATGAGACGACTCCATGATACAAGGAATAAGTGTACAGAACGATGGAAATGCATGAATCCAGAATGCAATTGTAGTATTGACTACGCGGACGACGATATGATTGGTGAGCTACGAGCTATAGTTTCAAATCTAAAGAACCTGAGAATCGAATGCCATGAAGATACAGTAAGACGTAGTATAGAAACAGCAAGACTTGAGTCTGATATTAAGGCAAAACTACAATCAGAGTTGTTCGATATTGAGCAATTAAGAGGCGAAATCATCGATCTTGCATCAAGAAAATACATTGATATCACAGACATTGGCGCAAATCAGCAGAGAATTGCGGACGATATTAAGTTTAGCGATATTGCAGACAACTTTATAGAGTTTATCAATAATAATGCACTTTCAATCGATATTGAATCGGATCGCAGCATAACGATAGTTCTGAAGGACGGAACAAAACACAGGAGGACAAGTACTTATGGCAATAGTGTTGTACGAGAAAGAGAAGAAAGTAACACGTATAGCTCCAACCAGAAGTTTGGATAATAAGGAACATGTTTCTACTCTAAAGAAGGTTGCTGCATATTGCCGTGTATCGACAGACGAAGAAGATCAGATTAACAGTTATGAGATACAAAAAAGAAAGTATACTGAAAAGATTCTTTCTGAACCTGGTTGGAAGATGGTTGGTATTTATGCCGATCGAGGTATAACCGGTACAAGTACAGCTAATCGTGAAGAGTTCAAACGAATGATCCGCCACTGCAAGAAGGGGAAAATTGATCTGATACTCACCAAATCAGTTTCTCGATTTGCTAGAAATACTTTGGATGTGCTTACATATACAAGAAAACTTCGAGAATTAGGTATTGATGTGTATTTTGAAGAGCAAAACATACACAGTATTGATCCGGCTTCTGATTTCATGATCTCGCTGTATGGCTCACTTGCACAAAGTGAATCAGAGAATATTAGTGAAAATGTCAAATGGGGTAAGCGCCAGAGTATAAAGGAAGGTAGAGTCCCTTTCTCGTGTAAGAAGTTCTTAGGGTATGCGAAGGATGAAGATGGCAATATCGTTATAGTTCCTGAGGAAGCTGAGATAGTTAGGATGATATTCAGAATGTTTTTAGAGGGGAAGAACGCAGCCGATATAAGCCATTTTCTTAATTATAATAATATACCTTTAAAGAGTGGCGGGAAGAAATGGTATCCACGTACCATTCGTGAAATGCTTGAGAATGTAAAATACAAGGGTGATGTGCTGACGAACAAAACATATAGAACCAGTGTTACATCGAAAAGAATAAGAAAGAATAATGGTGAAGTAGAACAGTTTTACATAAGCAACCATCATCCAGCTATTATAGATGATACAACCTTCCAAAGAGTTCAAACTGAGATAGAACGACGCTCATCACTAGAAAAAACGTATGAGCGTGGACGCAAAACTGAGAAGGGAAAATACAGTAGTCGATCTGTCTTTAACGATATTCTTGTTTGCGGAGAATGTGGTATGCCATATCGAAGGGTCGTGTGGACCTCAAATGGGGTCCGGAGAATAGTTTGGAGATGTGTTAAACGATTGGAATATGGTAAAAAGTACTGCCATCACTCGCCAACCTTATATGAAGAATCTCTAAAACTAGCAGTTATGAAAGCAATCAAAAATGGTTCAGATGGTGATATTGACCTGAAGGAAAGGCTAAAAGCACAGATAAGAACAGGTTTTGAAGATACTGAAAGGCCAAAGAAGATTAAAGAGTTGCAAGATAGGCTTGCTTCCATTACTCATCATTTTGATTTAATGCTGAACTCAATATCTATTGATTCTTCGTTTGATGAAGAAGAGTTTGCCAAATTGTCTAAGGAAAAATATGAGATCGAAGACGAATTGAGCAAGTTACGGAACAATGAACTGTCTGATCTTCAAAAGGCGAAGATTGAGGATCTCTATTCTCTAATAGATCTCATGGGCAATTATCCGCCAGAGTTTGATGATGTGGTAGTTAGAAAAAGTATCAATAGAATTGTTGCATTGGATAAAGACCAGGTAGAGATTACATTCGTAGACGGTTTAACTGTAATACAGCAGCTGGAATGAGATTCCGTGACCGTTCGAAAGCGGACAAATACTAAATATATCGATTTCGGACGGTTGATACAGAAGGCCCGTAAACACTGCGTTTGCGGGCCTTTAATTTTGCCGAATTTTCTACTTTCTTGTAATTCATCCTATAAGCTCCGTAATTTTGGGGGCACATTCGCCGTTTTTGGGGGCACATTTACCGTCTAAATCGGGCAAGTTCGAACCTACCCAGCTTGTACTGAAGTCTCGGTTAGGTAAGGGGAGACCATTCTCAAGTGCGATCGAGGATGAGACCTTAGCTGAATAGTCCAGATGGCTGTAGATATTAGCAGTAGTGGAAAAATCGCTATGGCCAAGCCATTCCTGTATATTCTTAAGTGGAACGCCGTTCGCAAGAAGCAGGCTTGCGCAGCTGTGTCTCAGATCGTGGAACCGGATCTTCCTGAGACCATGCCTCTCGAGGAACCTGGGGAATTGTCCACTTAAGTAGTTCGGCTTAAGGATGTTTCCGATCGGATCCACAAAGATATAACCGTCGTATTCGTAGTTATAGCAGTCACCGCAGATCTCCTTGTTTTCTTCTTGTGACTTCTTTACTTCTAAGAAGTACTGTCTGAATCGTCCTACAAGAGGCAGTGTTCTGTAGCTGGCCTTAGTCTTGGTAGAATCCTGCTTCAGTATCTCTCGCTTGCCGTCGATCATGGTTGATACGATAGTACGCTTTCTTGCTTTGTTTTTTCTTAAAACTTATGACATATCACGGATCGTTAATTGCTGCTTTAATTGGAGCATCTTTTTACAATATAGCCGGTATATCCATTTCTGTTTACTGTTCTTGCTTATACATAGTAATTGCAATTATCAATTTCTACAGAAAGAAAAAAAAGATCTCTGACAACGATATTGTTAAAAAATCAAAAGAGAAAGACATTAAACAATGGTGAATCGTTCAACTAATACTAATCGCGGCTTTACCATTGACCAACCTTATTCATCAGATCGTTCATCACTGGCACCGTTTTGTAGAGCAAAATGATGAATTCTGTTACGTGAGACTCTTGTTCGCTGTCAGTCCTTTTGTCTGTAATCATCCGGATTGTATTACCACGCTAACAGGCATGCTTAATAATTTGACCTGCCAATTGTACATAGGAATTCATCGTCGTCTTCCAGCCTCACCACGCATAATCCGAGTTGGTCTTTGTCGGAGTGCACCACATAGTTATTGTATTCTAAAGTATCGTATTCTGATCCCTCGTCAGTAGTGACATTATAAAAAACAACATTAAGAAGGCAACGTGTGATCTTTCCGTCATCAATGAATTGCTCGGAATATGTGACCATAATACTGCCATAGGACTCAATGCTTCCGTCGATCACATCGAAGAATTCTTTCCACTCATCTTCCAGATCACAGGAATCACGAATATCATCTGAAAACATGTCGATCAGACTATCTATATTCTCTTCCTTAAGATGATCAAAGAATATATCAGCATTCTTAAATTCTTGACGTCGAAGCTTTGAGTATTGGGTGAAATGGCATCCGCTCACGTTGATCGTTAATATCAGAATCATTACTATGCATATGAATTTGTTTTTCATCTTCAACTATGACAACTCCCGTGGCGTAATGATTATTAAAGAGCATCACATACTTATAATGCTGAATATCATGTTTGATATTATATATCTTTTTCCTAGATCAAGCCATTTCAGTCCCTGTGATACTATCAAAAGCCTGTTGTCTTTCCTTTGCGCTTTATATGACGTTTATCACCATTAGCTGTGTTTTCGTATGCTTTGATATGGGTAAACACTGCGTTTGCAGGCATATTTTTTGAAAACTCCAATCTTTGATGCAGATGAATGGAAATACTACTATACAAAAAACACGCATTCCAGTTATCAGGTTTCTTTATATATCAGCTGTGTCATTTTTGTGCTATAATTATGACACGGAGGTGATTATCATGCCTACAATAATACCGATCAGAGATTTAAGGAATACAAGTGAAATCTCGGAACTTGCTCATAAGATGCAAGAGCCTATCTTTATAACCAAAAATGGATACAGTGATCTTGTAGTAATGAGTACTGAGCTTTATGAGAAGTTTGCTCAGAACAACAGGATAGATCAGGCGATTTTTGAAGCCGAGAAAGAGGTAGAAGAAGGAGTAGCACCAGTTTCGTTGGGCGCAGCGCGGAAGAAATTAGATAAAGAGTACTATGGCAAAGTATGATGTTCTGTTATATCCAAAGGCTTATCGTGATATAGAAGAGATATATTCTTATCTTGCAAATGAGAAGTTGGAACACGGAATAGCAAGAGGTCAGACTGATCGTATATGGGATGCTATCAGTTCGTTGGAACTATATCCAGATTCGCATCAGGAGCGTTTGACCGGGAGATATGCCAGGAGAGGATATAGACAGATGATCATTGATAACTATATTGCCATCTTCAAGATAGATGAAGAACAAAGAAAGGTATTTGTAGTTACGGTTCAATACGGCGCCCACAACATATGATTTTCGGTGAAATATGATCAAGATCAGAAGGATAACGCCTGGCGACAGCAGGCTTGAAATAAGCAATATCTACGTGCAGAGTTGGAAATCTGCTTATAAGGGAATCGTTCCGCAAGAATACCTTGATTCAATACCGCAAGGAAGATGGGCTTCTAAGGTAAATAATCCTTTATGGACAACACTGGTATGCGAATTGGATGGAAAACTGATCGGAACATCAAGCGTTTGCAGATCAAGATTTGAAGAGTACTGCGGAGAAGGAGAGATCATATCCATCTATTTTCTACCGGAGTATATGCACAAAGGATATGGGAAGCAGCTTTTAGCAGCAGCGGTAAATGAATTGTCTGAGTACGATGATATCTTCTTATGGGTATTGGAAGATAACACTAATGCGCGAAGGTTCTATGAAGCTCAGGGTTTTACAGCAACAGAAGATTACCTGGAGAAAGATATCGGCGGAAAGACATTGAGAGAAGTGAGGTATATGTCAGATAAAAACACCGACGCAAGAAGTTTAGCACACACAAAATGGAACTGTAAATATCATGTAGTATTTGCTCCAAAGTATAGAAGGAAAGTATTCTTCCAAGAAAAAAGAGCGGATATAAGAGAAATTATACAGACCCTCTGTAAGTGGAAGGGTGTAGATATTATCGAAGAAGAGATATGCCCGGATCACATACATCTGTTGTTGAGTATTCCGCCCAAAATGAGCGTTTCGAGTTTCATGGGATACCTAAAAGGGAAGAGCTGTCTGATGATCTTTCAGAAGTATGGAAATATGAAGTTCGCATATCGAAATCGCGAATTTTGGTGCAGAGGATATTACGTAGATACAGTTGGGAAGAACACGGCAGCGATAAATACGTACATATCCAACCAACTGAAGAACGATAAGGAAGCGGATCAACTTTCAATGTTTGATCCGCGCGACCCATTTATGGGTAGCAAGTAACACTTCGCGTGGCTGGCAGGCCAACAATAGACACACGTGTGTGTGGCTAGTAGTATGAGGGCTATGCCCGAAAATGAAAAACCACCGGCTAGGCCGGTGGATGTTTATTTCTGAAGTTTCTCGAATAACCAAATCATCAATCAACAATTGTTCCACTGAAACTTACTTCTGCAAGAGATGTTTCAGCGCTTGATATCTTTACGGTAACACTGTCCCCGTACTCTATCTTATCTGCACTGTCATCAGTAATATAGATCGTGACCATACTGCTGAAATCAGGTGTAGCACCGCTGAATATCCTTCCATAAGGCGGATCCTCATTGACAGTAAAATCAACAGTCTTGCCGACAACATCCTCTCCGTTATTATATGCTTTATATGCATCGAGCGGAGCAGGATAGTCAGCACTGCTTCCGCATCCTGATACAGCAAATACCATGCAGAAGAGAGCCGATAGAATAAGTAGTGTTGATAACGCTTTTTTCATTGTTCTAATCCCCCTTATCAGTATACTTTTGATTATAGAACTTATATATCCCGGGTCAAATAATATGTGCGTCAGATCTTGATCGAGAACACGTTAAGGCCGAGGAGGGAATGGTATTCCATTTCCTTGCAGAGCTTCTTGACGATCCTGATGCCGATGTTGTGAGTGGGATCCTCAGGATTGAAGATGACGTCACACTCTTCAGGATTAAAAGATCTGCAGTTATCCTTGAACTTGATGATCAGGTCCTCACCGGTCCATGTAACGCTGATATCAAACACGCTGTTGCTCTTGCCGGAGAATCCGTGATCGACGATATTAATTGCAAGTTCCTCGACGCACAGACCTGCCTTTGTGCTTATATTCGGATCGATGCCGTGCTTACGGCAGAAATCGACAACCATCTCGGATATGTTTATAGCTTCTTCTCTGTTATGTATGGAGAGATTAAGTCGGTTATCATCATCGACTCCAAACCCTTTGGGATAACCGCAGAGTATGCTGATCTTTGAGGGGAACTTCTTCTCTCTGATGGTTGTCATGATTATTATGATGACTATGAGAATGATGCCGCTTGCTGTCTGTCCGATCCATACACCGTTCATTCCGAAAGGAATAACCAGCAGGTACGTCATTCCTGCTACCAGTACCAGACCATCCAGGATATTAATGATGTGAACGGCAATATGATGTTCCATGCAGCGCCACAGATCTCTTATTCCGATTACGATGGTGCTTAAGGGTGATGACAACGGGAAGAGAATAAAGCCTGCCAGAGTCATCTTATATACGGCTGCTGACGGATCGTGGAAATATATATTAGTCAGCGGAACAGACAGCAGTGCAAGGACAACAGATGCCAAACATACAAGAGGAACGGCCTTACGGAAATAGATGCGCATGAGAAGTTCAATGGCACTCTTATCCTTCTCACCCGTATAGATTGAGGCGAGAGTAATAAGTGCAGATGTCATTCCGGCAGGAACAGCCCAGTAGATATAACCGAATGAGCCGACGGCAGAGAATGCGGACATACCGTCATTTCCGACGTAGTGGATGATCATGTTGTTGATGAGCAATCCTCTTACTGCAAGCATAAGTTGTGATGCTGCAGCAGGGAAACCGTATTTCAGTATATCGCGCAGGTCGTGGAACGACAGATCTGTTGTTATGATCCTGAATGAAGCTTTCTTGCTTAAGAAGTGGATTGCGGGGATGATAAACGATACCCAGTTGCCTGCTGCCGTTGCAAGACCGAGACCAAAAATACCCATATTGAATACTTTGATGAACAGAAAGTCACACAGAGCATTGGTGGCAAACATGCCGGCGATCGCAACATATCCGACTTTCTCTTTTTTCTCAAGCTGGAGGAAGGAAGTCAGCTGTGTTCCGAGAAGAAAAGGTATTATGCCTACACCGATGCCTCTGAAGTATTGAATAAGGTCTCCGTACAGGGGGTTGGATGTCTTGACGGAAAGCATTGCCGGGACAGAAGGGAAGAATATGCACAGGACAGTTCCGATGAATCCAAGGACTGTCATGGTAATGATGTCTATGGAGAATATGGATCTGGCACGCTTCATCATGTTCTCTCCAAGATATTTCCCGCACAGGATCTGTGCGCCGGAGAACAATAAAACATTGAAGGAATCCATCACCTTTGCAAATGGTCCGTAAAGACCTGTAACCGCCATGGCATCAGGGCCGATAAGATTACTGGCAAAGGCTGAGTCGATGATAATGTTAACACCGCTGCACATTACCAGAAGGATCTGGACGGGGACCATGCTGAAGAAGAGTCTTCTGGTTATCTTCTCATCATATCTGTTAATACTGACAGGCATAAGCAACCTCACTTTGAGCATTATGCGGATTTGTTTATATGATACCACATCAAAAAAGGGGATCCTCCATAGAAGAATCCCCTTGCTAATCGATAAAGCTATATTCTATCAGCCTTCAGAAATAGCTCCTGTAGGGCATGTAGCTTCACAAGCACCGCATGACAGACAAGCATCAGCATCGATGTTGTACTGTGTCTCACCCTGAGAGATAGCTCCAACAGGGCAGCCTTCAGCGCATGATCCACATGATACACATGCATCAGAGATTACATAAGCCATATAAAAATCCTCCTATTCGGTTAGTGGTTTAATTATTACACCAAATATCTGTACAAACAAGTACTAAATAAACACATTGACATCTTCAGACTATCGGAGTAGTATGGACTACAAGAGTAGTCTGGAGGTGCAGTATGCAGGAAAAACTGTTTGACAGCGAGGCAAAGGTAATGGAGATCTTATGGGAGAAGGGGCCCCTTTCTGCCAAGGAGATAAGTCTCATTGCCGCAGATTCCATAGGTTGGAACAAGAACACTACCTATACGGTGATCAAGAAGCTGGAAGCAAAGGGATTCATCAGACGTGATGAACCCGGATTCATCTGTACTCCGCTGGTATCCCAGGAAGAGATCCAGAAGAGGGAAGCATCCACACTGCTCAACAAGGTCTTCGGTGGATCGAGGAAAGCGCTGTTCTCTGCCCTTCTTGAAGATGAAAAGCTCTCTGACAAAGAGATAGAGGAACTCAAAGCTCTGATAGAGAACAGGTAATATAATGGTTACTGATATTCTTGGCGAGGTCTGTTACTGGGTCTTCAACATGAGCATAATTGCCTCTGTGATGGGGCTTATAGTATTGCTCATCAGGAAGATCAGGTTTATCCCTCACAGAGTGTCCGTCTTCCTGTGGATCATCCCGTTCATCCGCATGTGTATTCCTGTGGGGATCAACAGCAGATACAGCCTGATGTCGCTCATCTCAAGATTTACGACAAAGACTGTAACTGTGTATCAGCCTGTAAAAGACCTGTCATTCTCGGCCACAAATACCTTGATGGCTGCAAACGAATATTTTCCGATTACGTATAAGGTAAATATACTTGGCACGGTTTTCGCTGTGGCAGGATCCATATGGATCATCGTTGCTCTGGCCTTGATACTTGCACTCGCGATCCTGTACATCACGACAAAGCAGGAGATATCTGATTCCAGACTCCTTGAGCAGAATATCTGGCTGTCTGGGAAAGTGGACAGTCCTGCGGTATACGGAATAATAAGGCCTAAGATCATACTGCCTGAATCGTATCAAGACAAGGATCTCAAGTTCGTTTTAAGACACGAGAAGACTCACATAAGAAGGCTTGATAATCTGTGGAGACTGTTGGGATTTATCGTAGCTGCAGTGCATTGGTTTAATCCGTTGTCATGGGTTTTCCTCAAGGCATTTCTGGAGGATATTGAACTCGCCTGTGACGAGATGGCTGTATCGGGATTCGATGAGGAAGAACGCAAATCTTATGCGCTTACACTTCTGGAGTGTTCGAAGAGCAAAAGCATGCTCGTCTCTGCTTTCGGCGGTGCGAAAGTCAGGACAAGGATTGAGAACGTTCTGTCTTATAAGCAGATGACTCTGTTCTCTGCAATAGGTTTTGCTGCTCTGATAGTTGTTATCATCTACACTCTGCTGACAAATGCAGGGTAATCGAAAGGGGAATAAAATGAGAAAGATTGTTGTATTTTTGTTTGCTTTTTTTATGCTGATGCCGTTAGCTTCGTGTTCCGGCAAAAAACTCGAGAAACGTTTTGAGACAATGTGTTCCGCAGATGAGGCTCTGGAACTGTCAAGACAAACGGATACGGTTATTATCGAGGACTTAAGATGTACATCGGGAAAGGAAGTATGGAGCAGTTTTTACAATGCTTCATCAGGCGGAGACAAGTCATCAGTTCTTTGTGCCTACTATTACACTCTCGATCAGGACAATGTGAGCGTAGAACTGTATGAAGAGGAGAAGGATAAGTACCCTGTGCTGTTCTTCAGTCTGATCGAGTATGACGGGGAGAAATACAGCATAAAGACACGTGACAGTTCCCTGTCGGAATTGGACAGTCAGGATACCTATAACTGCCTTCTCCATTTCGAGAATGAGAATTATGATATATATATCTTAACTGATGATCCGTCGCTGACATTGGAGGAGATTAACCGGAGCGAGTACAGTTCAAATTACAATGCTTTTATCAAACACACTACCGTTTATTCAGACTATCATATGAAGCAGGCAAAGCAGGAGGTTCATGATTTCTGCAAAGGTTTTCCGTCTCCTCATCTTTCCCTTCCTGATGAGGTTTTCTTTGTTGCAGATGTCACCGGTGACGGTTTTGAAGATCTGAGTACTTCGCTGTATTGCGGGAGCGGAATGGTCAGAACTGATGTGATAGTTTATGATGTTACCAACGATGAGTTCTATGTTCTCGATTCGCCTTTGGAGTTTCATGTTGTAACCGCTGTTCATGACGGCCGCCTTGTTGTTAGAAAAGACAATGAAGAATATGGAACGGTTATGATCGATGACGGTGAACTGGTCTTTGTGTCTGACGGCGGTTCAGTGTCATCAAGTGATATAATGCTATATTATGGACGGCAAAGAGAAAACTAAGAAGGACAGTTCGCTAAGACACCTGATATATTCATTAAAGCAGATATGGGAAGCAGATAAACTGCTTCTCGTATTTACTCTGTTCAAGAATTCGATCGAGCAGGTCTTCTATGTTTTTTTCTTCGTGTATCTTACAAAGTACATATTCAACTGCATTGAGAATAATATTGAGTATACAAAGCTTTTCTGGTTTCTTGTAACAGCATGTTCTCTTCACATTTGCATTCACTTTATCTGCGGATGGTATGAGACATACAGGAAGATCAAGACGCCTGAAGTATACAGGCATATCTTCCACAGAGTGATGGATATTTCCGACAGCCTTGAACTGAAGGATTATGAATCCCCGGAGTTCTACGATAAATTTGCAAGGGCTTTGGACAGGTGTGTTGACGATGCAATAATGATAGCCATCAAGACGGGCGTTTATATCGGCAACGTCATATCGACCATTATGTCGATCGTCATTGCTGTAACAGTAGATCCTGCCTTTCTTGTATTCCTCGTGGTTCCAATGATCGTAAGCCTTTATTTCGGAAAGAAGAATGCTAATGCCAACTTTATGAGAGAGAAAGAGATCACAAGGGATAAGCGAACCGCAGAATATGTAAAGCGGGTTTATTATGAGAAGAAATATGCTGCTGAAGTCAGGCTCTATGATATCAATTCTCTTATGCTCGGCAAGCAGGAAGAGGCAGTAAATGAGATGGAGAGGATATCTCTCATATACAGGATGAAGACGGCATTTTATTCATTTCTTATGAAAGGCAGTTATTCCATCTTTGCCGGGATATTTGCTTATGCTTATGTTGTCCTGAGAGTAAAGTTCGGCAATGTGTCTGATGTGTCAGGTTATGTGGCAATGATCACTTCAATGGCTTTCGCTACGAATCAGCTGAAGTCTGCCGTGGAGAACAGGATATATATCTTCAACCAGTCCAGGCTGTTTGCAAATCTCGAGGAATTCCTTGAGAAGGACAGGGCTCCCAAGGAGCAGAAAACAGTTCTGAATGAGATAACATCCGTGGAACTCATCGATGTGTCTTTTACTTATCCCGGTGCAAAACAGCCCACTATACGTGACGTGAGCTTTAAGTGGAACAAGGGAGAGAAACTTGCAATAGTAGGCTATAACGGTGCAGGCAAGACAACGCTTATAAAGCTCATAATGGGTCTTTATCCGGTTACGTCCGGTCAGATACTCATCAACGGGACAGATATCAATGACATAGATCTGTACGCATACAGGCGTCACTTCGGGACAGTATTCCAGGATCTTCAGGTATTTGCCATGACACTTTCCGAGAACGTGCTGATGAGAAGACCGCAGAATGAGCAGGATTACGATATTGTTCGCCGCGCTCTTACCGATGCACAGTTCGACGTGGAACACAAAGGTCTTAATAACGGACTTGATACAATGATCAGCCGCGAGTTTGACGAGACGGGTTTTGTTCCTTCCGGAGGTCAGGCACAGAAGATCGCCATTGCGAGAGTCTTTGCGGCAAGTCCCGATATGGTTATCCTCGATGAACCGTCATCTGCGTTGGATCCTCTGGCAGAATACAATATGTACCGCAATATGATGAAGCTCTCTGAAGGTAAGGGCGTCATATTCATTTCGCACAGATTATCGTCTGCAAGGATGGCGGATCAGATCTATCTGGTAAAGGACGGCATGATAGTCGAGCACGGATCTCATGATGAGATGATGGCTTTGGACGGATACTATCATGAGATGTTCATGCTGCAGGCCGAGAATTATCAGGACAGTATTCCTGAGGAGATGCTGCGAGGCGCGGAGGCTTTCTATGGGTAGGAAAGACAAGGGAATCTCCATAAAGCGCATAGTACAGAACGCGGCATTCATGATAAAGTATGCGGCCAGGTACGATAAGCCTCTCATCTCGAAGATAATGGTGCTTTATATCCTGTCTAAAGCAGGTAAAGCCGTAAATGATACTTTCATCCTCAAGGCGATAATCAACGGACTGACAGGCAAAGCATCACTTCAGCAGACACTTGTTTTTCTTCTGATATCGTTTGTACTCGTGGTATCCCTTGAGTGGATCAACCAGCTCATTGACGAGTGGTCCAAGGCAAAGCTTATCAAGCTGTCGGGAACGATCCAGAGGGATCTGATCAGGAATAACAGCAGAATGGATCTGATATATTACGACGATCCTGAATACTATCTGACATATGTTATAGTGGCAGGGAATGCCGATACCGCGATAGAGCAGACAGTAATGGTAGTAAGCAAGACAATTGGCGGAATCATAGCTTTGGGAGTAGCTTCAGCCATGATCTTTACGATCGATCCTGTTCTGGCGCTGTTCCCTGTAGCAGGATTCATCGTCAATCTCCTGACAAGGTTCAAGATCGAGAAACTTCAGTACAACTGGGATGTGGCAAATAAGAAAGCGATCCGCAAAGCTGATTATTCGAAGAGAGTATTCTATCAGCCTGAGTTTGCAAAGGAGTGTAAGCTGACCGATGTTAAGACGCCTCTGAGGCAGCAGTTTGATGATGCTCTTGATGAGGCTTCACAGGCAGGGCGCCATTACGGTCCTGCCCTGACATGGATCTCGCTCATTAACTGGATATCAGTTTTTACAGTATTCTCATTCTTTGCTATTCCCGCATATCTTGGCTATCTGGCACTCGTTATAAGATCCATTGCTCTCGGCGAGGTGGCCTCGGCAAACAATGCTTCGATGTACATAAGGAGCAATCTTAACGAGATCAATTTCTGCCTTGTTGATTTCCAGCAGATCGGCCAGTATGCGGAGAAGTTCAGAACACTGCTGGACTATAAGCCTGTCATAGAGAATGCGGATGGATTAACGCCGTCACCCGGCGCTGCCACACTCTCTCTTAAGAATGTTTGCTTCAGATATCCTCATTCGGAGAAAGATACTTTGAGCAATATATCGCTCGAGATAAAGCCGGGAGAGAAGATCGCAATCGTTGGTGAGAACGGAGCGGGCAAGACCACTTTCGTAAAGCTCCTGATGCGCCTTTATGATATTACGTCAGGAAGCATAATCTACGACGGACACGATATACGCGAATACGCTACTTCAGAGTACAGGAAGAAGATAGGAGCAGTATTCCAGGATTACAATATCTACGCATGCTCTCTCGCGGAGAACGTGCTGATGCGCAAAGCTTCGGAAGAAGACAAAGAGAAGATCATTCAAGCACTCGAGAAAGCAGATTTCGGCAGGAAACTGCAAAAGCTCCCGGACGGTATAGATACACAGCTTACAAAGGAGTTCAGTGAGGAGGGCATCAACCTGTCAGGAGGTGAGAGCCAGAAGATCGCCATATCCAGGATCTTTGCCCATGACGGTGGACGCACGGTCTCCATTCTTGATGAACCTTCATCGGCACTTGACCCCGTATCGGAGTATAAGCTCAATAAGAATCTCATAGAGAATGCAGGGAATGATACGATCATATTTATTTCGCACAGACTCTCGACTACCAGGATGGCAGACCGGATATACCTGTTTGAGAACGGAACCATCAGGGAACAGGGAACACATGATGAACTGATGAAGCTTGGCGGAAGATACAGGGAAATGTTTGACCGTCAGGCACAAAATTACATCGTGTAAAGATGTTTTGCAACATTTTGCTTTCCAGGATTGTATGTGTTGGTATAAGACATCGTCACGGAGGGGCCGTCAATGAACAATGACAATAAAAAGAGAAAGGTGTCGCCTGTTATCTGGGTGATCGTATCCATCGCAGTTATAGTGGCAGCGGTTATTGTCCTTATACCTGTATTTGCCAAAGCAGGTGTCAAAATATCATTTGATAATATTATTCCCGATACTCACAAATATGCTTCCGAATATGATCTTGAAGTAGGTAAGAGAAAGCACAGCGTTCTCGGGGTGTGGACCATAAGGAAAGCTGAACATGACGGAGTGATCTGTCTTGATGTCTATCACCCGGGAACAAAGGATCATGAACGTGATTATATGGATTATCTGGTATTTGATTCGGCTTCCGATGCACGAAAGGATTTTGACAAATTCCATGACAAACTTGAGGACTATATTCAGGAAGAAGGAGATAACTGGTTTACTGCATGGATGCCTGATGTCTGTGATGCCACGATCAAATCGATGTTTTATCTTGAAGATAACATGATCATTTCAACAGATATTGAAATCTATAGTGAATGGACTTCAGCTGTTGACTTGCCGGAGACAACAGAGACAACAGCTCCGGTATTTGACAGATCATTGCTTAAGGATTACATCTTCGGGAATGCTCCTGAACTCCGGACTTATGTTCTCAAGACTATCCTTCCCGGAAAGACTCCGGATGAGGAACGCGAGGATGTACGGGCAAGCGTGCTTCAGGAAATGGAGAGGCGGGGAGACAGATAATGAAGAAAAGGATAATAACAGGGATCATCATAGCGGTTTTGGCAATCTTATTGATACCCATACCCAGAGCGCTCAAAGACGGCGGAACCGTTGAGTATAATGCGGTATTATATTCCGTCCATAAAGTTCACAGCCTGACAGATAACGGATTTAAGGAAGGAACCAGAGTAAGGATACTGTTTTTTACTGTTTACGATGACGTAAGTCCTACAGGAGGCATAATGACTTTATCGGCAGGTCCCAAATATGATATTTGCTACGTGTGCGGGGATCCGGTCTTCAAGGATATCCTGGATGGAAGAACAGTTCCCGTTAAAGTCATTTGCGGGTTTGGCGGAGAACAGGGTTATTTGACATACTCTTCTGAGGATCCTGAAGTCATAAACGGCTTTATCGAAGCGTTCAGGCAGATCAAGATCAACCGTGTGGAAATAGATAATGTAGACGTAGACAGAATCAACGATTATACTTTCGAGATGGAAGACGGGAGCAGTGTATTTATATCTTTGGACGGTCGAACGGCGGACAAGGGATTGTTTGTCTTTCAACTTGAAAATACGGATAAGCTTAATGAGATGAAAGTTTTGATACAGGGAACAGAGCGTGAATAATGTAAATAAGACACTTTACATCCCGCTCTATGGCAAGTCTTTTGTCAGTAAACAGGGAATAATACTGCACGATGCGAAGGCCGAAGAGATATGGGATCGTGAAGGTTTTGAATTAAAGGGCAAATCCCGTTCAAAGTGGCTTGCATATAACATGGCAATGCGTGCAAGAGTCTTTGATGACTGGACTGATTCAATGACAGGACTTTGCTGTGATGCAGCCGTACTGCACGTCGGGTGCGGATTGGACGGCAGGTGCCTTCGCGTGAAGAATCCTTATAAGAATTGGGTCGACTGTGATTTCCCGGATGTGCTGGATGTGAGAAGGCAATATTATCAGGAGAGCGGATGTTATCATATGCAGGCACTTGATGCTTCAGATGCAAAGCAGGTCTCATCACTGCCTGATTGCAGTACTGCGGTAGTCGTACTCGAGGGGATCAGCATGTATTTGAGTAATGAACAGCTGCGGGATTTCCTTATTGCTTTAAGGAACAAGTATTCCAAGGTTCACATTCTGATGGATGTCTATACTGTTTTCGGCGCGGGAGCGACCAAATATAAGAATCCGGTCAACGATGTCGGAGTAACTTCAGTGTACGGAATAGACGACATAGAGGCGCTTCTTAACGGAACAGACATCAGGCTTAAGGCAGAACATTCCTTTACACCTCCTCATCTTGTTGATGAGCTTCCTCCTTCTGACAGGAGATTTTTCAAGATGATGTTTACCGGAAAGGCTTATGGCAGGATCTACAGGCTTTTTGAACTGGAGTCTGTTTAATATAATGTGAATTCCGGCAGAGCGTTTTATTGCCGTTTACATATCTTCCCCTTTTATTATATAATCTTATGAGCCCTCGGCTGAGGAGGTTCCGTGAAGAGGAGTCAAGATGGCGAAGATAGATTCGACAGTTAAGAAGGAGACACTGTACATTGCTTTGTTTGTGGTCATACTCAGCATGGCGATGGAAGCGGTCTTTCTTATTATCGGCAAGTGGGATCTTCCGGTGCTGTTTGGCAATCTTCTCGGAGGAGGCTTTGCAGTATTGAATTTCTTCCTGATGGGACTGTCGCTTCAGTCAGCGATAAAGAAGGATCAGAAGGATGCGGCGGCTACAATGAAGTTCTCGCAGACCTACAGGATGCTGATGCTTTTTGCTGTGGCAGCTGTTGGTGTGCTCGTGCCGGTATTCAATATGGTATCAACAATCGTGCCGCTGTTCTTTCCGAGGATAGCGATCGCGTTGAAGCCTCTGGTCGATAAGAGCTATAACAAAAAGGAGGAGAGTGAAGACAGTGTCAGCGAATAAGACAGCGTTCAGGATCAAAGATATTTTGTTCCTCACTCTCATGATACTTCCGATAATCGGAGGTATCGCTCTGAAGGTTCTGTTCGTGCCGGCAGCTGACGGAATTCAGATAACCGGTGCACACGTTTTCGCGGAATTTGATTTTCCGGTGATGCCGATCATCATCAGCGAGGCACAGGTTAATTCCTGGTTGGTAATTTTATCGATCACTTTCTTCTGCCTTTACCTTACTAACGGGATCAAATCCGGCATCCACACGAAGAGGCAGGTTATCGCCGAGTGGATCGTTGAGGCAGTTGAAGGTCTCGTCAAGGATAACATGGGAGAGTATTTCCGTGACTTTGCTCCTTTTGTAGCTGCAGTCATGGGTCTGTCAGCTTTCTCGAGCCTTCTGACTCTGACGGGTCTGTTCCCGCCGACATCTGATCTGAATATCGTAGCAGGATGGGCGATCCTCGTATTCTTCCTGATCACATATTACAAATTCAAGTGCGGACCTCTTCATTATCTCAAGAGTTTTGCTGAGCCCGTACCTTTCCTGGCTCCCCTTAACATCATCAGCGAAGTGGCAACTCCCGTATCTATGGCTTTCCGTCATTACGGCAATATCTTATCGGGATCTGTCATCTCCGTTCTCGTTGCAGCAGCTTTGCAGGGACTTACCAATCTCCTGCTCGGCAAGCTTCCGGGGTGGCTTGGACAGTTCCCGTTCCTCAGGATCGGAATCCCGGCAGTACTGTCGGTTTATTTTGATATATTCAGCGGACTTCTGCAGGCGTTTATCTTCGCCATGCTGACGATGCTCTATATAGGCGGCGCGTTCTCGCTTGAGGACTACCTTGTCCGCCAGGAAAAGAAGAAATCAAAAAAGACAAAGAAAACAAATCAAACACAGACTACATGAATTGGAGGAAAAAAACATGTTAGAACTGGCAATCGGAATCATTCTCGGCGGATGCGCACTCGGTGCGGGATGTGCCATGATCGCAGGTATCGGTCCCGGTATCGGTGAAGGTAACGCAGTTGCTAAGGCATGCGAAGCTATCGGAAGACAGCCTGAGAGCAGAAGTGCTGTTACGACAACGATGCTCATGGGTTGTGCTGTCGCAGAGACAACAGGTCTTTATGCGCTCGTTATCGCGATCCTTCTGATCTTCGTTGCACCCGGAAGATTCGTAAACATTCTTCTCGAAGCTATCAAGTAATAAGTTGAGGAACTACGTAAAATGCAGGAACTTGATGTTATCAGTGTAAATATCTGGAACATAATCATATCACTGTGTAATCTCGTGATTCTTTTTCTCGTCATGAAAAGATTCCTCTTCAAGCCCGTCAAGGCCATGATCGCCAAGCGCGAGGCTGCAGTTGAAGCAGAACTTGATGCTGCAAAGAAAGAGCGTCTTGAGGCAGAGAAGAACAGGGAACGCTGGGAAGAGAAGATGGCTCAGTCTGATGAGGAAGCGGATAAGATAATCAAGCAGGCCGTTGAGAAGGCAGGCAGAAGAAGCAGTCTTATCATAGGAAATGCTTCCGATAAGGCTGACGATATCATCAGGCAGGCCAAGCTCGAGGCTCAGATGGAGCACAAGGCTGCAGAGGAAGGCATCAGACGTGAGATCGTCGATCTGTCATCTGCACTTACCGGCAAGCTCCTGGAGCGTGAGATCAATGCCAAGGATCACAGTGATCTCATTGATGAATTTATCGATAAGATAGGAGAGATCTCATGACGGGAAGAGGCAGAGAATATGCTTCAGCCCTGTTTGACGTCGCGATAGAGGACGGCTGTCTTGAGGAGATCTTCGAAGGGTTGAAGGTCATAAAAGAGATCTTCGATAACTCCGAAGAGACGATCGAGCTTCTGTGTTCTCCCGCGATATCAAATGATGAGCGTATGCAGATTGTGGAACGCTGCTTTGAAGGCAACGTTCATGATGATCTTGTTGCTTTTCTGTGCGTGCTGACCCGTAAGGGACACGTAAGAGATTTTAACGAGTGCTATGAGGTTTTCGACGAGCTCTATAAGGATGCAGCGAAGAGATCCAAAGCAGTTGTTATCTCTGCCGTTGAGTTGGACGATGCGGCCAAGGCAAAGCTCATGGACAAACTCCGCAAGATGAGCGGTCATACCGTTGAAGCGGAGTACCGGATCGACAAGTCGCTGATTGGCGGCCTTATCGTCGAGATGGACGGCAGAAGAATAGACGGGAGCCTTAGAAAGCGCCTGAAGGAAAGAAAGGAAGTGATGGAACAATGAGTCAGAAGACTGATGTAATAAGCAACATT
>Ga0247611_10001657_pt1 | contig 39159 bp, 39 predicted proteins | sample 177DNAGHGhighgp2_FD_192422 | JGI IMG/M metagenome (GOLD analysis project Ga0247611, IMG submission 192422) | Sheep rumen microbial communities from Palmerston North, Manawatu-Wanganui, New Zealand - 1770 DNA GHGhigh gp2 | ecosystem: Host-associated > Mammals > Digestive system > Stomach > Rumen... | reverse complement strand
TCATATTTCATTATTATTCACCTTCTTGTGCATCTAATTCACTTGAAGCTTCTTTTTGATCATTAACAAATTCTTCAACCTTTTCTTTTTCTGCCTCAGTTACATTTTTAGTAAATGGGTTTGGTTGGTTTAAAACAACTTGTTGGTAAGATAAATCGAAACCATTCTTTACGAATAACATTCTATATTCTCTAAGTAAATCTCTTTGTACTTGGAATCTATCTACTTCTTTACATTGAGCAACTAATCTACAAGCAACATTACTATCTTCATATTGACTAACACCTTTATAGTAAGGTCCATCGATAATCGCAGGAATCTTATTTTTAATTGTATCTAAGTTTTCCATTAAAATCTTTTCTACTAATTCTTGTGGTACATCATATGGATATTCGCAGTCAATAATAGCAAGTGATAATTCTCTAGACATATTAACAACTGATTTAATATCACTATTGTTTATAATTTTAATATTTCCAGCAGTATCTAATAATTTAGTTGATCTAATACCAATTTCAACAACTTCACCTCTGAAGTCATCAATTGCCACAATTTCACCTACGTTATATTCATTTTCAAATACAATGAACATACCAGCAATAATATCGGCAATTAGACTTTGAGCACCTAAACCAACAACTAGTGTTAAAATACCTACTGAAGCAATTAATGCTGTTGTATTTACACCACAACCCTTTAAGAATATGATGATTAAAGCAAGACCACAACCATATTTTACAAAACCATCAAGTAATGTAATGACAGTTTTTGCTCTCTTACTCTTTTCCATATATCCTCTAAAGATTATTCTTACAATCTTACAAATTGCAAATATGATTATAAACCATATTAAGCAGTTAATTAGTGTTGGAACATGTGTTCTAAGTGTTGCAGCTGTTTTATCAATGTTCCATACATTATCTCTCATCCAAGCAGTAAAGCTACTATCTGGAAGTACACCTTCTAATATGATACATGTAATAAATGTGCATAATAGTAGTGAACCAATGACAATTTCAATAATTGTCCAAATTTTTTGTCCTTTTGTTCTTTCTTTTTTCATATTTTATCCTCCTAAACATTAGTTGCAGCTAATGAATAACTGTTATATAAGTTTCCACTATAACCATTACTTACTAAAGTGTTATAGTTTTCGTTTGTTAATGTGTAGTTATACATTATATTGACATAAGCATCACCCATAGTAAATTCTTCATATACATCAAATATATAATAATAACCATCTGATGTTGCCTCAACTAAACAATCACTTAATTTCATTGTTACTGGTGTTAAATCATCACCATCAAATGAACCTGAAATTGTTATTGTTTGATTTAAATCAAACTTCATATCTGCTGGAATAGTTAATGTTATAACATCTTTTTCTAGTTCATCATTATAAGAGATATAAGCCATTAATTGTCCATGCGCATTCATTGTTTGAACATTATCTTCACCCATTAAGAATGGAGAATTTATATGTGCAACCTTCTTTTTAACCATATCATACTCTGGTTTTCTATTTTCAACATAATCATATCTAATTGAATATAATGATGCATAGCCATCATATTCTATATTTTTAAATACTACTATTGGATTACTTCTAGTTATACCAGTTACACTATCAACATCAACATATTGACCTGTATTTGAATCAAACTTTTGTAAGTAACAATTCATAGAATAAACACTATAGTCTTCTGAATCAGCTATTGTAAAGCCTGTATTACAATAAATGTTCATTGTTCCATCATCATTATAAGTAAATATTGTATGGTAATTTGGATCATAATCTTGTCTATAATAATCCATTTTGCCATCATCTAAGGCATAATTTGAACTATTAGCATAGAAATGATATGTACCATATTCTTCAGCAGTAATAATATTACCATTTTTATCAAAGACAGCAAAGAATACATAATCTCCAGTTGATAAATCATTTATATGATATACATATTGACCATTTTCCTTTTGAACTATCTCATATTCACCAGTACTATTAATCTTAGCTCTTAATGTTGCATCAGGTGGCATATAAGTTACTAAATATAGGTCTCCATTTACAACATTGTTAACATGATCTACAACAACATCCTCTAATGAAGCATTAATCTTATAAGCTACATCACTCATCAATTTTGGATTGTCCGCTTTTACGATTGCCCTTCTAACATTTTTTCCATGAGGTTCAAGATAACTAATGTCATAAGATACGGCATATCCAACAATACCTGTAGGGAATTCTTTATCAAGAACTACATAATAATAGTCCCCTACTTTTTCAATTATTGAGCCAGTTGCTTCTACAACATTTGTATATACATTAGGATTTTCCTTAAAGAAATGGAATCTAACTGTAGAAGAATAGAATTTTGTTCCATAACCGATAATACTACTTTCATAATCCATATCAAGTGTTTTAGCAAACTTTCCGTCTCCTCTAAGCATAAAGTCTCCGCTTTCAAGCGATACATCAGCTGGGAAGGCTAAAGTAAAGTCATCAAAGTAAGTATCCATTACTACTTCTTTAACACCAAATGTTTCGTCATAATAATTATTAATTGAATTAAATCTAAATACATATCCAATAACTGAACCATCATCCTCAGTTACAGGAAGATTTTTAAATATTGGATTTCCTTCTATATTACTACTTCTTACTGTAGCAATTGAAGTATAAGTGGCATCACCAGTTTGCGGATTCCTACCTGCCTTTAACAACTCAACATCATAGAAACAATCGCTATTGCCAAAATCATCGAATTCTGTTAATAATTCAAGATCAACTGTTTCAAAATCATTTTCATCATAATGCCATGTGGCATTTATTCTTTGATCATATTGGTAATGATCTATTGCATAATATGAAGCACCATAATAGCCACCATAGAATTCTATTTTTTCAGATTCTTTAACTACTATAAAGCTCTTATCTGCTTTATAATATCCAACTTGATAACTATATGATACAGTGTCTTCTTTAACTAAGAATTTTGATTTAAATAATCCCTCATTTATATCAATATTCTTTTCAACCAATGTTTCTTGACCATTTCTATTAAACAATGATACTCTAGCAACTAAGTTATCTTTTTTAACTCCTATCTTCTTAATATCCTTTACTAAATTATAATCGCCTTCAAATGATACATAGTTTGCACCATCTTCAATATTTAGTGGATATTGTACCAACTTCTTTGTAGTAGCTATTAATTCACCTTCATTGCCTTCTTCAGCTGGCATCTTATGAAGTTCAATTACAACAGTTCCAAATGGAACTTCTTTAATTGTACCAGTATGAATTTTATTTTCATAACTGTAAGTATACATATCTGGATCATAATCTTGTGAATATTGTTCATAATAACGAGAATCAAATAATTCCCAGTCTTCATCTTGAATAGATTCTCCTCTTTCAGTTTTAATAACAATATATGTATCTTCAGCTAATTGATTCTTATCATCGACTAACTTAGTAGTATAACTAATACCACATGTTAAATCGTCATTATAGATAATATCAATATTAGAATAGCCAACTATTTCTTCATTATTAAATGTAAAGAAAGTTTCTTTGGCATATTCAATTTCACCTAATAATTCATTATAACTTACCAAACTTAATGAATATTGTAAACCTGGTATTAAATCATAAACATATTCATCATTATTACCATTTACACAATCTAATTTAAACTCTTGTCTATTATTTCTAATTACAATGTCATAATCTTTATCTAATTCTAGATTTGATAACTCTAAATCATAATGCACAAAGGATGAACCAGCAACAATACTATTTACTACCATCTTAGGTTGAACCTTGCCTGTTGCATTAAATGCGACTACAGCTGCTGCAGCACCAACTACTACTGTTGCTGTTGATGTAGCAATCGCTCCAGCGCTCTCAACTATAGCGCTTGATGTTGGAGTAGAAACAACATTAGTTAAATCCTTTACATCGTTTAAAGGTTCTTTGGCATTTGCACTACCATTTTCTTTTCCAGGATCGTATGCATATTTATCATCATCATTTAAATCACATTCTAAAACATTTTCTCTTATATCGAAATATTCTCCTGGAAGGACATTATCGGAAAATTGTCTATCATAAAATTCATTCTTCTTTAATTTAGGATTATCAGGAATATCCTTATTACCATTATTAGTGTATGTTTCTCTCAAGGTTCCACCTCCTTTGCTTTAAAATAAACAAAATACATAAATATAATATTATATATTTATTGATTTTTCAATATTAACCTTAAATTTACAAAAAAAAAAGTGCTATAAAGCACTAATTTCATTTATTTTTTTATTAAATACTTCATCTAAAGGGGCATTAAATGATATTTTTTTACCATCGTAATTTGTAAATTCTATCAATCTACAATGTAACATTAATTTCCCATCATTTAATCCATATATATCATCTCCTAAAATTGGATGACCTATTTTAGAAAAATGAACTCTTATTTGATGAGTACGCCCTGTTTTAATACTTACACTAACATAGCTAATCTTACCATTTTTTATAACTTTATAATTCGTTATAGCTTTCTTACCATTAATGGTTGTTACCATTTTATTATTGTTATGTCTATCAGTAGAAATATTATAATTAATTGTTCCCTTTTCTTGTTTAAACTCATTATGACATAAGCATACATATTCTTTTTTGATGCAATCATTAGCAAACAGATTATCTAGATATGAAGCGATTAACATATTTTTAGGAAATATGACAACTCCTGTAGTATTTCTATCCAATCTAGATGGATATCTAACTTCAGCTTTAATATTATTCTTTATAAAATATGAAGCAATTATATTAGCCAATGAATTAGATTCATCATGAATTATTATTCCTCTTTTTTTATTAACAACTAAATAATTATCATCTTCATATATTATATCCAAGATCCCATCTTCTGCCCTATAATTGATTGTCTCATCAAGATTGATTATAATTTCACAATTTAATAATTCATCGAAACTATTAAAATTTCCACTTATCTTTTTATTTATTTTTAAATCATATATCTTCTTTTTTGATAAATGCATCCTATTTAAAAATGAATTAATAGATTCATTCTTTAATTTAACCTTCATAATTAAACATACATCCAAGTAAATATATTCTCATTTGGTTATCTTTATTTTTTAAGAACATATCATTTATTTTTAGTATTGATCTATTCTTATTAGCTATTTCATTCATTTTTTCAATCACATTTAAGAAATTAGGATGATAATTATCATTTAAAATTGTTTCATCTATATTATGCTTTCTAACAAAATCAACATAATCTTTAACCTTCTTAGGTACTGCATATGATAAAACTATATTAGAGAAATCTAAATCATCAATTTGATTACACATTCTGTATAATTTTTCAATAATATAATAAATCAAATAAATAAGTATTTCGTTATGTTCTAAATCGTCCCACTTAAATAATTCTTCTAGTTGGTTAATTCTCCAAATAAAACGATCGTTGCTTGTCTCATCAAGACCAAAGGCATGCATATATTTTTCTTTAATCTTATTTAAAGTCTCATAATTTTTAATACCAGCACGATAATCTTTATATAGTGAATAAGCATATTCAGAGAAGTATTCATTACTAATATTATTTTCAAGTAACATTCTCTTATATATTTCATCTAATACTTTTGATGATTCCATCATATAACTATCAATAGTCTTCATAAGATTTACTGTATGATTTGTAATATCTTCCGAATTATCGCTTGGTATCGCAATTTTATAGACTAACTCATAATAAGTAGTTTTAGTTAAATCCAAGTCGCAATATCCTATTTTATTATCATTATATAGACGTTTTGTAGGATGTCCTACAACATCATTTCTAACATATTTTATTTCACGAAGCTCTGGATTGTTATTAACATTGACACTCCATTTTTTATTTGTTACACCATAAGATAGACCATATAAGGCATCTACGCCAACAAATAAAGCTTGAAGTATACCAAAAATATTTAGTAACATTTTAGGTTTTTCATCGGTTTCACCTTCTAGGTAACTATCAATCATCATATTAACATTTTTTAGGGTTTCTAAGCTTGACTTTGTTAGGTGAAAAGATATTTTATTTGTTAAATAGTTTTCTGTTTCAAAAGCTTTAAAGAAACGTTCGATTTTTAAATTGCTATCGTTCATAACTATCCCTCGATTCTTTTTAAAATATCATCAATTAATAGTTCCTTTCCATATGATACTAAATCAATCTCGTGTTGTTTTAAGAAAGGTATTTCTTCTTTTTCTATTCCATCAATTATTAGTTTCATATTAAGTGGCTCACTCATTTGTTTTAAACTTTCTAAAACAAGTTTACCCTTTTCGCTTCCTAAATGTGGAAGTAAGTATGAAACTCTAAAATAATTAACATTTATAAGCATACAATCTTCAATGTATCCACTCATAAATCTAATACCCATATTACTTAATTGTTCAACTTCCTTTGTGATAACTTTTCTTTTATTAATTAGATTAAAAATAATTAATCCCTTTGGAAGTTTATTGTCTACGACAAGTCTTTTCATAAATGAAATAAATTCTTTATGTAAAATAGTATCGTAACTAACATTAACGCTTATTCTTACATACTTCTTTTCTTTATCATATATTTTTAATATTTCACTTATTGATTTTCTTATCATAAGTATTTCTAATTTAAATGATAAACCTCTTAAAGCTATTACATCATATATTTCTTTATATGATACATTTAAAGAAGGAATAATAGGATTTATTCGATAAAAAGCTGTGACCATATTATTTAGATCAATTACTTGATTATATGATACGCCTATTTTATTATAATCAATAGCTTCATTGATATTTGCAACAAGCGATGTATCATTGAATGCTTCTTTATATAAATCCATATCAAAATAAGCAAATGAATTAACGCTTTGTTGAGCGGTTTTTAACGCAAATCCAACATAATCTAAAATAAGTTCTATATCTTTAATTAATGTTTGAGATTTATATCTAAGTGCACCTATAGAATATCTAGCTTCTATTCTAGATGTATTCTTATTTACATTTAATCTTAAATAATCTATTAATTCTATACATTTCTTTTCAACAGTTCTACTATCATTAATTCCATCTAAAATACAATAGAAAACATCTTTATAAAAATGATATATATTATCTGTATTTAAAAACTCTTTTAGATACATTGCTGTATTTCTAATTACTCTATTAGAATATTCAGCACCATAACATTCATATATTTTGGCATAGGTTTTAATATTAAGCTCAATAATTGTAAATTTCTCTTTTACTATAAAATCTTTTAGATCTTTTTTTAGTGAATACATGTTTTTAGTTCTTGTATCACTATCTAAATATATAAGCTCATTTTCTTTTCTTTCTAAGTTTTTGAATAAAGAATTGTTAGATAAAATAGAAATTATTTCATTACCTATTTTCTTCTTCTTTTCTAATATATCTAAATCATTATATCTATAACTAAATTCTTCTATATCGCTATTTAAGAATTCTCTATATGCTTTATAGTCATCTGCGCTTATACCAATCATATATTCATTTAATTTAAGCTTTGGTTTTTGATTTAATAATTCTCTTGCCTTATTATTTAATAAAACATTATCATTAACCATAAATTTAATTGGTATATCTACATTTAAAAACGCATTTAAATATGAACTATTTTCTGATTCACTATTTTCTTTTACAATTCTATTAATCATTCTATCAGCCATAAATGATGAAGCAAATTTTAATAGTTCATAATTATAACCTGAATAAAGTGAATTATCAAATGAATAGAAATATATTACACTTGTTACTTCATCATCAATTATTATTGGAAAAGCAATGACACAATCAATATCAGTATTTTCATATAGTGTATCTAGATATATATCTCTTTTACCATATAAAGAATCTCTATTAGGAAAAATCTGTTCATTTTTATGCTTAACGCATTCATAGACAACAGTATTCTTCATATCTTTATAGTCTCTTTCGTATAGCCTATTTTTCTTATAATAATATCCGCTAAAGCTTCTATTTATATTAACAATAACGCATACTTCAAATTTTACTAATTCATTTAATTTATCTAATATAGAAAGCAAATTATCCCTTACTTTAGGCTTTATCCCTTTTAGTAATACGCTTTGAGATATTTCATTCATTTGATTAATTATAGAATAAATGGTATTCTTATTCTCTTTATAATCATCTGTTTTCTTTTCTTCTTTTACCTCTTCTTTAATCTTAACTGGCTTTAAATCTATTCTATGATTAATAACTAGATCATCTTCTACTGGTTTTTCTAGTTTTTCCAATCTTTCTTTATATAATTCTAAAGATGGTTTATTAAAATCTTTTGTATATAAATCAATACACGCATTATAGAAATCAAATTTATCTTCATATGTAGATTCTAAGACAGTAGATTCATATTCAGATTCTTTTAGAATTGCTTTTTTGTAATCACCTAAAGCAATAGTAATCATTAAATCAAGAATATATGATTTAGTTAGTAATTCTTCTGTAATAAACATCATGTTATCTAAACATTCATTATTTAATACTAAAGCAGTCTTATATTCTCCAATTTTATATGAACAATAGCTTTCAAAATAAATGGCATAATAATAATTATAATTATCTAGTTCATAAGTGTTCTCTTTAAGCTTTCTGATATAGACTAATGCATCATCATATTTTTCTAATTTCAAATAATATTTAACTAAATATTTTAATATTTCTGTCTTTTCTAATACATCAATTTGTTCATTCAAAAGGCTCTTAGCAAGCGATAAAGCTTTTATTTCTTCATTGCTTTTTTTATATACTTCTAGTAATAAAATATCAGCCTTATAAATGTCTAAAACGGCTAAATTTTCCCTTTTTTTGTTTATCCATTTAATAGCATCATTTAAATTATAAGTATCAGTATAAATAAAAATTAAATAATCTAAAAGCATATGATAATACTTATTATTATTTTTCTTAACCTCATCATTAATATTCTTAACAATAGTCTTTATAGCATCATCATACATTTTTAATTCATAATAAATTTTAGCAATATAAAAAGAGGCCTCTAGTTTCTCATCAATACTAGTAGATACGTTAATAAATTCTTTTAGTTTATCAATTGAATCTATAGTTTTTGATAATTTACTAAAGTCCATACTTTACCTCCTAAAAAATATTCTTTATTTCTTTAAGCATGCTTTGTATTGCTTTACCTCTATGTGATATCTTGTTCTTTTCTTCTGCAGGAATTAAACCAAATGATACATCAAATCCATCTGGTATAAATAGTGGATCATAGCCAAAGCCTAAATTACCCTCTTCTTTATAAGCAATGTTTCCATAACATTGTCCTACAAATGAATAATATCTATCATCAGGGAAATATATAACGATATCACATTCATAGAAAGCTCTTCTATTTTTATTATCACCAAGATTTTTTAATAAAAGCTTGTTATTTTCTTTATCATCTCTATTAGGTGAATATCTAGCAGAGTGTACGCCAGGTGCATTGTTTAGGGCAACGACACAAATACCTGAATCATCTGACATAGCTGGTTTATTATATGTTTTAGCTACTGTTTTAGCCTTTATAATTGCATTATCTAAGAAAGTTTCACCATCTTCTATGATTTCTTTATCAAAATGTAAGTCTTTTAAAGATATGATATTTATACCATATGGAGATAGTATCTCTCTAAATTCTCTAATTTTGCCTTCATTGCTAGAAGCAAATATAATATCCATAGTTAATCACCTATTATTATTATATCATATTTCACTATTTTATAGTGATTTATTGAAGGAAAAAAATAAATATGTTATAATTTTTTTAGGTGAGAACAATGGATGAAAATAAATATATTCTAAAAACCATATCCACTAAGTGTATTTTAATATATATTGCACTAACTTTAGTTGCAGTTCCAATCATATATATGACTATTTTAAAAATAACAAATATAGAAGGAAATAATTATTTGTTGCAATCAATTATTACTTTAGTTTCTTATTTAGGATTAGCAATTACTTTCTGTATAATGTTAAGAAAATATTTATTTGATGATGTTAAAGATTTAAAAAATAAATGGTGGTTTAAACTATTATTAGTAATAGGACTTGTTGCAGCAATAAAATTACTAGAATTATTTTGTGGTTGGTTCTATAGCTTGTTTGGTGAAACAATTAACGGAAACAATCAAGATGCTGTAGTAAATACAATAAAAGAAAATGCGGTACTTATGGCCTTTTCTACATGTATATTTGCCCCAATTGTTGAAGAAATTATATTTAGAAAATGTATATTTTCATACTTCTTAAAAGATATATATGGAATACTTGTTTCAACACTTGCCTTTGGTTTAATACATGTAATTGGTTCACTTGATTTCATTCATATATTACCTTATTTATTTACAGGAGCATTGTTGGCAACATTTTATGCCTTATCAAAAAGAAATATATATGTTCCTCTAATAGCACACATGGTTGTTAATACAATTAGTTTTGTATTGATATGTATAAATTAAAAAAGGAGATAAAAAAATGGAAAGAAAAAAATTAACTTTAATTACTGTTGTTTCTGCATGTTCATTCGTTTTATTAATTGTAGCATTTGCTCTTATAATGACTTTTTGTTATAAAGAAAAAATAAAAATGTCTGAGTACCAGCCACCATTTGAAAGCTATACTTATGAAGGTGGTGCAACTGAACGTATATACTATGAAGAAATAAACGGATACAAATCTACTAATATGGTTTACGTTTATGGGGATGGAAAAGGATACGTTAAGAAGACTGAAAAGCATATAAAGAGTTATAGTGAAGTACTAGATATTGATTATGATGTTTATTATGATACTTCTTCTCTTATCAGCAGTAAAATGTCTGAGATGGGTTATACAACTTATTCCCAAGATTTTAGCGAAACAATATATGTTGTTTTAAATTCAAAAATGACTCCTATATATATGGTAGATTTAGTCGTTGGAAGCGATGAGGAAGACGATGTAATGCTTTTCATCAATCTAAATTCAGGTGAATTCATTGATGGAACTGATTTAATCAATATATTTGATTTTAGTTTTTAATAGATTAAAAAGGATAACTTTCATAGTTATCTTTTTTATATACATTTAAGTCAATTGAAAAAAATATATGTGGATGATATAATTTATTAGAAGGGGGAATATTATGGAAAATACAAAAAAAAGAAAAATAATAATACCTCTATTTATTTTATTATCCTTTATAATTGTTGGGGTAACACTAGCTATTATATTGGTTAATATTCCAAGAACTAAAATCGAAGATTATGAACCTCCATTTACTGAATATAAAGTATATGTTGATGGAAATAAGTACACTTATTATGAAGAAATAAATGGATATTTAGCTACAAACAAGATCGTTGTAACAACAAAAAATGGCAAAATAGCAAAAACAAAAAAGAAAATAAATAAGTATAATGAAGTAATAGAACTAAATTTAGAAATATTGAATAATGTCTCTACAATATTTAAAGAAGAATGGTTTGATAAAATGAACTACTATGACGATTATAATTATGAAATAGAAAAACAACAACCGTTTTATGTAGCTATAAATGAAAAAATGGTTCCAATAATGGGAATAATATACCATATTTATAATAATCAGTATGATACACGTAGTTATTTATATATCAACTTAAATAATGGGCAAATAAATGGAAGATTTGATATTGACACAATAATTCGTGACGAATTAATATCTGAAGGTTTTTATCCACCAGCAGCAAAAAAATAGATACTTTTGATAAAGGAGGAAATAGTATGAGTGCAAAATATAAAAAACAACATGTTCTTCTAATTACGCTTATATCTGTATTCACATTTATAATATTATGTGCAAGCTTAATAGTAACACTTTCACTAACTAATAAAGAGGGAATTAATATAGAAGATTACAACCCTCCTTTTGAAAACTATCAAATGTATAATGATGATGACGATTACTATATATTCTATGAAACAATTAATGGATATATAACTTGTAACTGTGTTTTAGTTTATACAGAAGATAATAAGGTTAAAACCATTGATAAGCACATTATGCAATATAATGAAACACTATCAATTGACTATAATTTACTAAGTAATATAGATACTAAGATTACTGAAAAAGCTATAGAATTATATCAAGATAGTGAATATTACATAGATAATTCTACTATTGCCTATTATGTATTTAATTTTAAAATGACCCCAATATATGTTGCTGCTATATTTCCAAAGAACATGGCAAAAGGAACAACAATATGCATTAATCTAAATAATGGGCAATATATAAATTATGAAGATATAGCTATTATTAATTATTAAAAAAGGATAACTTTCATAGTTATCCCTTTTATTTTTTATTAGTTAAAAGCTTTACCATTTTTTCATCGTTCATAGATATAGCATAATCAATTGCTGAATGTCCAAAATTATCTTTTTTATTTGGCTTTATATTTAACTTTAATAATTTATTTGCATATACATAATCACATTGTATTACAGAAATATGTAATGGATAATCAGTTAAATATCTTTGATAATCTAAATTATATTTTAAAGATTCAATATAATCTTTAACATCTTCTCTAGCGACATCAAAAACTGTTTCATTAAACATGTTAGAAATATCAGCGATTGCTCCTTCTTGAATTAAATAATCTATTATATTTAATGTTGCATATCTTACTGCATTAAATAAAGGAGTTTCTAATTGTTTATTTCTTATGTGCAAACATGCACCTAATTTAATTAAATAATTAACTATATCATAATTGCTTACTTGGCAAGCATAATGAAGTAGGGTGTTTCCAAGCCCATCTCTTTCATTAACACTTGAATTAGTTCTTTCTAACACAAATTTTAAAACAGATATTTTTCCACTTTTAACCGCATAATGGGCTATAGATCTATTACTATAAGTTAAAGATAATAAATCAATTCTATCAGTTATTAATAATTTAATAATATCTATATTACCATTAAGCAAGGCCATATGAAGTGCTGTTTCACCATAATTATTCTTTTCATTAATATCGGCACTAAATTTTAAGAACATCTTGATGAAACTTTCTTTACCCATTTTACATGCAATCATTAGAGGTGTATCGCCATTATTATTCTTTATATTAGGGTTAGCATTATGCATTAATAATAATCTCGCAAATTCTAAGGAATTAAATTTTACGGCATAATGAAGAAGAGATTCATTTGAATCATCAGTTTGATCTGGATTTAATTCATCTATTACTTCAAGTAATGATTGAGTATCATCTATTTTTGCACATAAAAAGATATCATTACCAAACATAAAACCATCCCCATCATTTAAAAAATGCCTTATTAAGGCATTTTTATAATTATAAATCTTAAAAAATTACTTAACTGCTTCTTTTAAAAGTTTTCCAGCTTTGAATGCAGGAGACTTTTGTCCAGGAATAGAAATAACTTCTCCATTACGTGGGTTTAATCCTGAGCGAGCAGCTCTATCTCTAACTTCGAAAGTACCGAAACCAGATAAAACTACTTTTTCACCAGTCTTTAAAGTTTCTTGAATTTCATCTAAAAATAAGTTGATGATTTCTTCTGTAACTTTTTTAGTTTCAGGTGACTTTTCTGCAACAATTGAAATTAATTCAGCTTTATTCATTCTTTAAATTCCTCCTATTTTATATCATTCTATCCTTATTGTATCATTAAAATTAAACGTTTTCAATAATTAAATTTAAAATAATATAGTAATATCCACGTTTTTTATTCTGCCTTTAATTCTCTATTTAGGCAACCTTTAATAGCAGCAATAGGATCTACATTCTCATATAATACTGAATAAGCAGCATTTATGATAGGTAATTCAATATTATATTTTTTTCCAATTTGATAAGCAGCAAGAACAGCTCTAACTCCTTCTACTGTTTGTTTAGAATTATTTACAGCATCAGTTGCTGATTCTCCCTTACCAATTGCTATTCCTGCATTAAAGTTTCTTGAGTTAGTACTTGATGCAGTTACAATTAAATCTCCCATACCTGTTAAACCATAAGCAGTTTCTTTTTTTCCACCCATAGCAACAACAACTCTTTCTATTTCAAGAATACCTCTACTAATTAAAGCAGCTCTAGCATTTTCTCCTAAGCCTAGTCCTGTAAGCACACCTGAAACTATAGCTATAGCATTTTTAATTGCTCCACCAATTTCACATCCTATAACATCGCTTGATGTATAAACACGTAAATATTCGCTATTAGCAAATAATAATTGAACTTCTTTTGCTATTTCTTTATCTTTTGATGCACTTACTAATAGAGTTAATTTTCTTAAAATTAATTCTTCGGCATGAGATGGCCCTGATAGTGATGCATATCCTCTAACAAATTTAGGATCAATTTCATCCTCTAAGATTTCTCTAACACATTTAGATGTATCAGGCTCTATACCTTTAGATACATTTATGAATACTTTCTTATCTGTAAGTAATGTATTAACTTCTTTTAGAAGGCTTCTCGTAAACTTAGTTGGAACGCATATTACGATATAACTAGCAAAATCTAGTGCTTCTTTTAAAGTATATAAACCTTTTATTTTTTCTATTTTGCAATCTTTAAAGAATGGATGTGTTCCATTATTTATTTGATCAACAAAATCTTTATTAACATCATATATAGCCACATTATGGTTATTATCAGTTAATGCTTGGGCAATAGTTATACCCCAGGCACCTGCGCCTAAAACTGAAACATTCATTTTTAATCCCTCTTTCTTAAGAATAGTTTTATAGGAGTTCCTGTGAAATCAAAGGCCTCTCTAAAACAATTTTCTAAATATCTTACATATGAGAAATGAACATATTCTGTATCATTTACAAATATGATAAAGGTAGGTGGTTCAACACCCATCTGAGTTGCATAATAAAATCTTGCTTTACCCTTATTATAATTTTGAGGTGGATTCATAGCTACAGCCTCAGCTAAGCAATCATTTAATACACTAGTAGATAATCTCTTATTATGATTTTCATATGCTCTTTTTATTTCAGGAAATAAAGTTTGTACTCTCTTATTATCTTTTGCTGAAATAAAGCATATTGGAGCAAATCTTAAGAACTTAAAAGTTTCTCTAATATCATCTACCCATTTATTCATCGTATTATTATCTTTTTCAATAGCATCCCATTTATTTACTACTATAACACCTGCTCTACCATATTCTTCTATATAAGAAGCTACATGAGCATCTTGTTCTATAATTCCTTTTTCAGCATCTAATAAGAATAATACGACGTTACTACGTTCAACTGCTGAAATAGCCCTTAAAACACTATATTTTTCAGCATTTTCGTATACTTTACCTCTTTTTCTAATACCTGCAGTATCAATAACTACATAGTTAACTCCATCTTTTTTAAATACAGTATCGATAGAATCTCTTGTAGTACCTGCAATATTAGATACGATACTTCTATTATCTCCAATTAACGTATTAGCAAGGCTTGATTTACCAACATTAGGACAACCAATTAAACAAAATTTAATTGTTCCTTCTGGATAATTACTATCTATATCTCCTGGAAAATAAGATATTATCTTATCTAGTAAATCACCTATTCCTATACCATGAGCACTAGATACGCCGATTGGATCACCAAATCCTAAAGCATAGAATTCATAAAGCATATCTAAGTATTTAGCATCATCAACCTTATTTACTGCTAGAATTACAGGTTTATTTGATTTATAAAGTATTTTTGCTACTTCCTCATCTTCAACAGTAATTCCGTTTCTACAATCAGTTAAAAATACTACTACATCAGCCTCATTAATTGCTATTTCAGCTTGCGCTCTAATCTCAGTTAAAAATGGAGCATCTTTTATTTCGATACCTCCAGTATCGATTAAGGAGAAATCTTTTCCAAGCCAACTAGCTCTTCCATAAATTCTATCTCTTGTTACACCTGGTTGGTCATCAGTTATAGAAAGACGTTCTCCAATTATTCTATTAAATAGTGTGGATTTTCCAACATTGGCTCTTCCCACAATCGCTACCTTAACAGGCATACTAACACCTACTTTATTTGCCGATAATATCTCCTATAGTTGCATCACTATTATCGTTTTCTTCTTTATATTTTTCAAATTCAGCCTTTTGTTCAGCTATTTTTAAAACTTTGATGCTTAGTTTTAAAATCCATTTTTCTTTATTAACATCCATTACTTTTGCTTTTACAACATCACCTTTAGCATAGAAATCTTCTAATTTTCCTTTTTCAGCTAAAGCATCGTTAGGAGCTATTTCTACTTCAACTCCACAAGCAATAACTTTTAATCCTTTAGATGTAACATCATCAACTGTAACTTCAATTACATCATCTTTCTTACAGTTAACATTCTTCCATGGATTATCAAGTAATAATTTTCTACTTAAAGAAATTCTTTGTTTTTCTTCATCAATCTTGATAATTTTAACTTCAATTTCATCACCAATTTTAACACACATATCTAAATTATCATTTGGATTCCATGAATATTCAGACTTGTGTAATAGGCCAGTTACACCTCTATCTAATTCTAGAATAATACCAGCAGCAATCTTTTGAACTACTTTACCAGTAACTGTCTTAGACACTTCGTTTTTAGAAGCATATACTTGGAATGGTGAAGGAATTAAAGCTTTTCTTGATAAATCGATTTTATTTCCTTCTTTAGCAATTACCTTTAAAGCTACTTCATCACCAACAGCTAAAATCTTTTCAGCTCTTTCATCCTTAAAGTGAGATACTTGATTGTATTTTAAAATACCTCTTGCTAAACCAATTTGCATTAAAACTCCGTAAGGTTCAAATTTTAATACTGTTGCTTTCACAGTATCTCCAACATTAATATTAGAGATTTCTTCTTTTCTTTGTTCTAGCATTTCATCAAGCAAAATTGCTTTATGAGATGCGATGTATCTTTCTTTACCTCTATCGTTTTTCTTTTCGATAATCTTTACATCTATAGTTCTACCAATGAAATTATTTAGATTTGGCTTATCTCCAATAGATAATAATGATTCAGGAATAAAGATTTCACAACCAGCATAATCAGCAACTACACCTTTATTAACTACTTTAGTTACTGTTACACTAATAGTTTCTTTATTATTATAAGCATCAAGTAATACTTCTTGATTCTTCTTTCTAAGTAAAGGTAATCTAGATACTAAAACGCTCATTGAATCTTCGGATTCGATTATTTTAGCGATAGCAACATCAATAACATCGCCAACTTTTACCTTGTTTACTTCTCCATCTTCTTTATCAGAAAATTGATCTTTAAACATATAAGCATCATATCCTGCAAAGCCAGGGATTTCAAGTACAAATTGATTTTCTCTTATATATTCAACTTTAGCTTTTACTATATCTCCTCTTTTAGGTTTTTTGTTTTCTTCAGCTGCTAATAATTCAGCCATTGACATATTTTCATTCATATTAACACATCCTCTCTTTTATAAGTGCAATTATTTTTTCAGAAACTTCTTCTATAGTCATTTCTGTAGTATCTACTAATATCGCATCGTCTGCCATCTTAAGTGGCGATTCTTTTCTTGTTGAATCATTATGATCTCTTATTTTAATTTGTTCTTTTATTTCTTCTAAATTAGCATTTGGTAGTTCTTTAAATCTTCTTTCAGCTCTGCAATCAATAGATGCAGTTAAGAATACCTTTAAATTAGCATTTGGTAAAACTTTATATCCAATATCTCTACCATCTAAAATATATTTTCCATTTTCACTTGCTTTTTGTTGTAGATAAACTAGTTTTTCTCTAACTAATTTATAGCTTGAAACTCTACTTGCGGCATTTGATACTTCAGGTGTTCTAATTAAGCCTGATACATCAGCACCATTTAAGTAGATTTTTCCATCAACATATTTTATTTCTATTTCATCTAAAATACCATTGATTTTTTCTTCATCATAAATATCTACACCTTTATTTAAAGCAAATAAGCCTACTGCTCTATACATTGCCCCTGTATCAATATGTGTAAATCCTAGTTCCTTGCATACGATTTTGGCAATTGTTGATTTTCCAGAACCTGCAGGTCCATCAATAGCAACAGTAAAATTCATTTTATCACCTTCCCATTATTTCCTTTATCTCATGTATTTTTAACTTTCTATAGCATCCTTTTGGAATGCCTTCTAAAGTAATATTACCAACTCTAACTCTTGTAAGTTTTTTTACAGGATGTCCTATAGCATCACACATAAGACGTACCTGATGATTCTTCCCTTCATGAATAATGATATTTACTAAAGATGTATTATTTCTCTTATCACTACTTATAACTCTTGCTTTACAAGGTTGTGTTTTATAACCTGTTTTTAAAACAACACCTTTTTTTAGCTCAAAAATTTCATATTTAGTTACTAAGCCTTCAACTCTAGCAACATATTCTTTTTCAACCTCATAATTAGCCTTTGTAAGTTTATTAGAAAAAGATCCATCGTTTGTAACAAGTAAAACTCCTGCAGTATCAAAATCAAGTCTACCAACAGGATATATTCTATTTTTCTTATCTGCCTCGCTAAATAAATCTAGAATTGTTGGTCTATTCTTTTCATCTTTAACAGTTGTAATATAACCAACAGGTTTATTTAAAACATAATAGACATGTTCTTCTTTAGTTACAATAACACCATCAACCTTGACAATGTCATTTGAGCCTACTTGTACTCCAAGTTCTTTTACGACAATATCGTTAATACTAACATGTCCATTTGCAATGAGTTCTTCTGATTTTCTTCTAGATGCAACGCCACATTCAGCAAGAAATTTTTGAAGTCTTTCCATAATACCACCTTTATAATCTCTAAATATTATATCATATATAATATTATTTTAAAAGATGCATAAATGCTTATAAAGAAAAAAAAGACACATAAAATGTGTCTTATATAATGCTACTTGTGAATTCATCTTTGTTTCTTTTGATCATTCCAAGCTTAGCTAATGATTTTAAACGATATAAGGTTTTTCTCTTACTTAAGCCAATATACTTAGCTATATCTAATAATTCTTTTGTTTGTGAAGTGTATTTTAAAATATTAAATCTCTCAACTAATGAAGCATCTTTTGCGTTTAATTTAACATCAAATAATTTGCATTTTTCTTTCTTTGATAACATATTAAAATCATCAATAGAAAGTCTATTATCAGCAATCAATGCGATACTACAATCATCTGTTGTACGCTCATGAATTTCATAATCCATTAAATATTTTACTGTGTCTAAATATAATGTATCAAATGTATATTGTAAGCCTATGATAAGCTTAGCAATAGCATGTGCTGGTTTTTGTAGTTTCTTATTATATAAAGATGCTGAAGAACCATCTGACATTAAAGCAAATCCTTCGAAGCCAGTAGTCTTACCTTTTAACAATCTAGCCTTTTCAAATGCTCTAGGTGAAGTAATAAAATATGTTGCATTTGCAAATTCACCATTATCAGGCATTGTTAAAGTTTTTAATTCTCCATTTTTTAATCCAGCTATTAATCCATCACCAACATGGAATACAATAACATCATCATTTTTAATTGCTACACAAAGGAGTGTGCTAGACAATTTATCTTTATCACATTGCATTTCATCTGCTTTTGCAACTATATCTTCTACTACATGATTTACAATCATTGTAATAACTTCATTTGCATTAGAAATGTTTATCAATTCATCGAAATTATCACCTATATATTTGCAAATAGATTTGCACGCAATAATGGCTCCAATATCCGAATATTCATAACTTCCTGCACCATCTGCTAGAGCTGATACAACGACGTTATTTTGTGTATATGTGAATGTTTTGTCTTGGCATACTTTTTTAGCCTTTATGTGGCTTTTCCCAATTACTTCATAATTAAGAGTTTTCCACATACTCTTCACCTCAACATTAATTAAAATTCAATTTCACTCCATGCTTTGATAGCTTCTACATCAAGTGTAATCTTTTCACCAACTACTGATTGACTTACTCTACAAACACTTTGGCTTAGCCATTCAAAGAATTCTTTAAAGTTAAGTCCTCTAAGCTTTAAAGCTTGACGCTTAGGTGATAATTTATTTAATCCTTCCATATCAGCACTTGAACCTACACCGATAGGGAATACAGTTAATTTTCTATCTTTAACTAATGATTCTACTCTTTTAACTGCTCTATCAAATTCTGATTGTAAACCAGTTGCATAACCATCAGTCATGATTACTAACCATGGTTGGAAATAATCTACACCATTATCTTTGTATTCTTCTTTTCTAGCATCAAGTTTATCTAAAGCTAAATTTACTGCTTCACCAAGTGGTGTTTCACCAGCTACATCAAATGCTGGTAGTTCAGTAATTTGAGCTAAAGTCTTGAATTCAGAAATACATTTTGCTTTTCCACCAAATGTAACGATACATACTTCTGCTGAATTAACAGCTACTTCATCGCTCTTAATAGAATTATAAAAACGTTCTACACCTTTTCTTAATTCTTCACAACGTCTTCCTTCCATAGAACCAGATGTATCTAAGCATAAACAAATTGGTACTCTTGGCGCAGGGTTAGTGGCTAAATCATCTTCTTCAAAAAAATCAGTTTCTCTTTCAATTTTACTCATCTCATATCGCTCCTTTTTCTATTTTTTTCTTTTTTTATTATATCTATTTAAATTTGAACTTTCGACATTCCTATGCATAATAATCGGAGTTTTTGCCTTTTTAATTGTGCTTTTAGCAACTTCTGGCATACCTGGGAAAATTTCGTTTCTAAGCGACTTTTTGCTTTCAGACTTAAGTTCATCTAAATATTGATAAATTAAAATAAGCCATGATTCACTACTTATACTATTATTAGGATTATGGTAATTACCTTTATCATTAAATGTAGCATAAAATGCTCCTCTAATGTACTGTGGTAACAAATCCCAAATATCTTTCCATGGACCAACTGGGATTAAATCAACATATCTTGTATCTGATATGATTTCTCCTTTACTATTATTGGCCTCATATGGGAAAGGGAATTTATCTTGCTTAATATTAGTTGCAGGATCAGATCCACCTCTAATAGCATATGGATGTTTACCATTCATAAATAAAACATATATTAATGTAGCTAGCGAGAAATTTTCATGTCCCCATTTTCTTAAGAATTCAGGGAATTTAGCTCCTGATTCTAGTAATTCTCTACATGTATATTCATTGGTTCCAACAGGACAAGGGAAACCTTCTATTTGATAACTATCTGTATCAACAAAATATACTTGAGTTGGAGATGTAAACATTATATTTCTTGTATTAATATCACCAACGATGATATTTCTTTCATGTAAATAATAAAATTTTTCAACGATTGTATAAGCAAGTGTTACAATGTCTTTCTTCTTCCATTTAGGAAAATATTCTTGCATAAATGCTCTATTTTGAACCTTTGATAGAATATGTCCTTTAGCAATAGGCATTGTATAACCTACAACCTCATTATATGTATTCATAACTAAATCAATAGGCCAACAAATATCTTGGTCATATATTGGTTTAGAAATCATCAATTTAATCTTTTCAATTTTAGCATTTGTTAATTTGCTTAAGCTATATATTTTACATGCTAGATTTTTGTCTATCATATAAACATTTCCTTCTCCTCCATGACCTACTTGATCACCTAGATAGAAGGCAATATTGCTTTTGCAAGTTCTAACTATATCACCCTTTGTTGGGATGAATGATACAGTTATTGGAGATGATGGAATAGAATTCACTTTAGTAGCCATCTTAAATTTTTCTTCTGGTGGTACAGCTGTTTTTTTACCACTTAATTTATATTTAATAGCCACTATATTCACCTCCCTTTTAAACGTAGTTTACCCTACATATTAATAATAACATATTTTCATTATTTTTACTATAAAAATACATAGTATTTTATTTATTTTTTTAATCCATACCAAGTAGGTGATTATAAGCTTGAATTATAGCATCACCATAGAAAGCAGCAATCATCATACCTATAGCAAGATAAGGGCCAAAGGCTACTCCTCTTTCTTTTCTAACTTTTGTCGCAAAAAGGATTCCTTCTATTATTAATCCAGCCATACTTCCTATTAATAAGCCAAGCAAACATCTACCTGCGCCTAAGAATAACCCGCATACAGCCATCATCTTTATATCTCCACCACCTAAGGCATCTTTATTACCTGTTTTCTTTATAGCTAACCAAGCGATAGCATAGAAAGAAACAAAGAATATAACACCACCTAGTATTCCCCATAGAACACTAGTGAATTTAAATACCATAGCAAGGATTGCTAATATAATAACTATAACATGACAAGTATCAGGAATAATAAATGTTTCAAAGTCTGTAAATACGATTATAACCATTACTAAAGAAAATAAAATAACAAGTATTCTATACATCTCTGTAGCATTAAATGTTTCACAGTCTTTAATTGTAAAAACAGTTAATGCTGCAAGACCTATGGCAAATATTGGAACAAGCAATCTAGATACGCTTAATCTATGCCCACATTTACCATATTTTCCTCTAGCAAAAATATAACCAAAGAAAGGAATAAAACGCCAGAAAGAGACCTTTTCTTCACATTCAGGACAAATCGATTCATATTTAATTACATTCTTTTCTCTTGGTAACCTGTATATCAAAAAGCATAAAAGAAAGCTTAATAGATATGCAGCACCCATATATATTAGATATCTAGCTAGCATATTTTACCTCCTATATTTTTAAAAAAAACTAGGGAGTCCCTAGTTTTCTTCTTTGTCAACATCTTCGATTTTTAAGAATACCTTAGTTATTCTCCTACCTAGAACTTCTTTAATTGTAAAGATCAATTTTTTAGTTACTTCTACAAATTCGTCATCAATTGTTTTAGAAATAAAAGTTGTTTCATAAAATATTTGTTCACCTGCTTTAGGAACATCATCTATTTGTTCATATAACCAACCAACTAATCTATTATGATCAGATGGAGTCTTACCTAATTCAAGTGTTTCAAATAATTCTTGCATACCTATTTTGGCATCAATTAAATATTCATTATCAGCAATCTTGATGCATAAATCTTTTTCTACATCATCATGCTCATCATAAATTTCTCCAACTAGTTCTTCTAAAGCATCCTCCATTGTAACTAAACCAGCAGTTTCACCAAACTTACCACTAACTATAGCCATATGAACCTTTTCTTTTTGAAGTTCTCTAATTAAATCATCAACAGGCATTTTCTTATTAACATATTTAACAGGTCTTAAGATGTCTATTATTTTAAACTTCTTATTTTCTAGTAAACATGTGAAGAAATCTCTTTCATAAAGAATGCCTAATATTTTATCTTTATCATCTCTATAAACAGGTACTCTTGAATATTGGTTTTCAAAGAATATTTGTTTAATGTTAGAAATTGATTCATCAACATCAATGGCGACCATATCAATTCTTGGAACCATAATATCATCAACTATTTTATCACTTAATTTTAGAGCATTAATAATTAAATCTGAGTCATTTTCTTCAATAACTCCTTCATCTGCCATGTTATCAACTATTGTTTCCAATTCATCTTCTGTAACAGATGGAGCTTGCTCTTCTTTTTTGCTTTTAGAGATTAATTTTCCTAATCCATTAAACAATAAATTTAATGGGAATAATAATATATTCAAAAAGCTCAAGATATAAGCTGTTTTCATAGCCATACCTTCAGCATGCCTTTTAGCAAAACTCTTAGGCATAATCTCTCCAAATATTAAGACAATTAAAGTAACTACAGCAGTAGATACGATACCTGAGATGGTATCATCCATTATCAATTTAGCCGCAATAAAAGCGCCTATTGTTGCCATAGCGATATTAACTATATTGTTTCCAATAAGAATGCTTGATAAAGTATCGTCAAATTTTTGATGTACTTTTATTGCTTTTGCTGCACTTCTCTTTCCGTTTTCAGCATAATTAGTTAATCTAACTATATTTGCTGATGAATATGCTGTTTCAGATGCACTAAAGAAAGCAGACAAAAATAATAAAATAACAAAAATAACCCACAAGACGGGGGGAACAGTAGCATCACTGTAAATCAGTTGGCTTGCCTCCATTTTTCCTCACCTACTTAAATAATTATTTTTCTCTTGAAACGTATTCTCCTGATTCTGTACTAACGATTACTCTTTCACCTTGTTCAATGAATAGAGGAACCTTAATAGTCCAACCAGTTTCTAGTGTAGCATCCTTAGTTGCATTAGTCTTTGTATCACCAGCAACTGCAGGATCACATTCAGTAATTTCTAGAACAACCTTATCTGGAAGGTCTACACCTAGTAATTCGCCTTTATAGAAAGTAACATTTACTAACATATTAGGAATTAGGAAATGTAATTCATCAGTAAGATGTGATGCAGGGATTTCAACTTGTTCATAAGTTTCAGTATTCATAAATACATGATTGTCTCCATCTGCATATAAATATTGCATTTCTTGCTTATCAAGAATAGCTTGTTCAATTTTAATACCAGCGTTGATACGCATTTCTAGTACACCACCAGTACGCATATCTCTAACCTTTGTTCTAATGAATGTATTACCTTTACCTGGTTTTACATGCATAAATTCTAAGATTTTTAATAATTTGCCATCGTATTCGATAGTCATTCCGTTTTTAAATTCATTACTTGTCATTGTTTTTACCACCTTTAAATAAATTATCTATGATATTATAACACATTACTATTTAAAATAAAATAGTAAACAACAAAAAAAGCCTTTTATAGGCTTATTTGTTATAAAAATCATCAATTAATTCAATGCATTTTTCTAAAGGATTATCCATTATATCAACCATATGTGCATTCATTTGATTCTTAAACCAAGTTATTTGTCTTTTTGCATAATGCCTTGTGTTTTTCTTTATTTCTTCTATAGCTGTATTTAAATCATATAATCCATCAAGATAATTATTGATTTCTTTATAACCTATTTGCATTTGTTTAAAGCCGTCATTTCTTAAAGATGTTACTTCATCAACTAGGCCTGCTTCAATCATTAAATCTACACGCTTATTTATTCTATCATACATAATAGATCTTTCTGCTGTTAAACAAATGATTAGAATGTCATATAATGGCTTATTTTTGCCTTTTCTATCAGATAAGAAATTATTGTTTTTAGCTTCTATATACGCTCTTATAACCCTACGTCTATTAAACTTATCAACTTCTGTATTAGGATCTAGTTCTTTAAGCATATTATATAGAGATAAAGTATCAATATCATCGTATTCTTTATCTTCATCTAAATCTCTTTTTTTATCATCAAATTCATAATCATATAGGGCTGCTTTAATATATAAGCCAGTACCACCAACTATTAATGGCCTATCTATTTCTTCTATCTTTTCTCTTACATCATGTTGAAAATCACAAACAGAATAATCTTTATCTAAATCTAGAAAATCAATTAAATGATGTTTAATACCTTTCATATCATTAATCTTAGCACTACCTATATTTAGTCTTTTATATACTTGAACTGAATCACCATTTATAATTTCATTGCCATATCTTTTAGCAATTTCAAGTGAAATGTCACTTTTACCTACACCTGTTGCTCCTACAATACATACTACTTTTTTCATCTACATCACCCTTAAGAATAATTTTTCAATCTCATATTTAGTAAAACTAATTATTGTAGGTCTACCATGTGGGCAAGTGAAAGGATTCTTGCATTTAGAAAGTTGGTTTACAAGTTCATTAATTTCATCTATTTCCATATTTCTATTAGCTTTTATAGCACCTTTACAAGATATTCTTTTGGCAAGTTCATCTCTTATTGATTTTAAATCAATACTATTTATTTCACATACATATTTAATCATTTCTTCAACAATATAGTTAGCATCATTTATTGCCCATACAGGTATACTTCTTAGATAATAAGAATTAGTTCCTGCATCTTCTAATACTATGCCTAGTTCGTTAAATTTATTCATATTTTTATCAACAAATATCTTTTCATCTTTTGTGACTTCGATAATTGTTGGAATTAATATTTCTTGACTAATATTAGAAGGATTAGATAATGCTTCTATATATTTTTCATATCTTATTCTTTCAGCTGCAGCATGTTGATCCATTAAATATAGCCCAGTATCATTTTGGAATAATAAATATGTGCCAGCATATTGACCCACATATTCTAAATATGGAAGTCTCTTTTCAAGTTCATCTACTTCTTCATTTAGAAATGATTGCTTATCATATTTAATATCTTCAAAAGATAGTTTTTCTTGATAATCTACTTTAGGACTATTAATGAATGTTTCTTTTGGCTTGTCATATATATTAATCTCAGGAATTAATCTAGATTTATATAAAGTATTTTTAATAGTTGTTTTTATTAGATCTTTTAATAAATCTTCACTTGATAATCTTACTTCTTTTTTTGTTGGATGAACATTTACATCTATTAGCATTGGGTCAAGTTTAACGAATACAACTGCAAGTGGGTATTTACCAATAGGAATATAAGTATCGTATCCTTCAATTATAGAATTCATAACTGAATAATTTTTTACATCTCTACCATTAATAATCAAAGTAATCGCGCTTTTTCGCGATTTATTGACAATAGGTTGAGCAAGAAAACATTTAATCTTTATACCATTTTTTTCATTTTCAACTTCCATCATATTCTTGATAGAGTCAATACCATAGATATTTCCAATGATACTTTTCATATCATTATTACCATTAGTTTGTAGTAATACTTTTTTATTATTTGTAAGCTTAAATCTAACGTTTGGATTTGAAATAGCAAGCTTATCTACTACTTCACAAACATTAGCTAATTCTACATTTTCACTCTTTAAATATTTTAATCTTGCAGGAGTATTAAAGAATAAATTAGATACTGTTATTTCAGTACCTCTATTTAATGAAACAATGCCTTCATCCATTAATTTAGATGCACGTAGATGAATATAGTAACCTACTTCACCTGGATTAGATTTAATAGTTAAATCACTAACAGCAGCAATACTAGGTAGTGCTTCTCCTCTAAAACCTAGAGTATTAATTCTAAATAGGTCATATTGATTTTTAATTTTACTTGTTGCATGTTTTAGATAGCATAATTTAAGGTCTTCTTTATCCATTCCAATACCATTATCAGTAACCTTGATTTCTCTAATACCAGAATCGATTAAATCTATTGTTATATCATTTGATTTAGCATCAAGCGAATTTTCAACTAGTTCCTTAACAACTGAAGATACACGTTCTATTACTTCTCCAGCAGCTATCATATTTGATAAATGTTCATCTAATTGGATTATTCTAGGCATAATAACTCCTCCACTCAAAATAATTATACAATAATTTATTTTGTTTTTCCATAAATATGTGCTATAATAACACTGTTAGAAATTAAGGAGGAACTTATTATGTACGAGAAAGAAATTGAATCTGCAAAAGAGCAATTTGGAAAATTACTTGAAAAACAATTAAAAAGAGTTGAAGCAATGAAGGCTCAAGGAGATTTCATTGATTATAAAAAACTAGATAAAATTATTATCGGTGTTTGTGGTGGAGATGGTATTGGACCAAGAATCACAAAGGAAGCCGCAAGAATACTAGAATTCTTACTAAAAGATGAAATTAATAAAGGTAAAGTTGAAATCAGATATATTGATGGTTTAACTATTGAACGTAGAGCTGAATTATTAAAGGCTATTCCTGATGATGTACTAGAAGAATTAAAGAAGTGCCATGTTATCTTAAAAGGGCCTACTACTACTCCAAGAAAAGGCGATCCATGGCCAAATGTTGAATCAGCAAACGTTGCTATGCGTAAAGAATTAGACTTATTCGCTAACGTTAGACCAGTTAGAATTCCAGATCAAGGAATTGATTGGACATTCTATAGAGAAAATACTGAAGGTGGTTATGCTGCTGGTAAGGAAGGCGTTAACGTTACTGAGGATTTAGGAATAGATTTTACTGTAGTTACATCACAAGGTTGCGATAGAATTATTAGAGCTGCTTTTGAATTTGCAAAAGCAAATGGTAAGACTAGAGTTACTGCTGTAACAAAAGCAAACATCATCAAGACTACTGATGGTAAGTTCTTAGATACATTCTATAGAATCGCTCAAGAATACCCAGGTATTACTTGTGATGACTGGTATATTGATATTATGACTGCTAAACTAGTTGATGAAAAGAGAAGAAAAGATTTCCAAGTTGTAGTTCTTCCTAACCTATATGGTGATATCATCACAGATGAAGCTGCTGAATTCCAAGGTGGAGTTGGTACAGCTGGTTCTGCTAATATCGGTAAACGTTATGCTATGTTTGAAGCAATTCATGGTTCTGCTCCTAGAATGGTAGCTGAAGGTAGAGATATCTATGCTGATCCATGTAGTGTTATTAGAGCAGGAGCAATGTTACTTGCTCATATCGGATATGTAACTGAAGCAAATAAACTATATAACGCACTAGATATTTGTACAATTACAGAAAAGAAATTAGTTATGACTGGTAGAGACACTGGTGCTACTGGTGAAGAATTTGCTAATTACATTATGGAAACAATCGCTAAAATGTAATTAGAGGTGAGACTTTGAAAGCAATTCTTTTAATACTTAAAGGTTTTATAATGGGAATTGCTAATATTATTCCTGGTGTTAGCGGTGGTACATTCGCTATCATTTTAGGTATTTATGAAAAACTTATTAATATTCTAAGTTGTTTTTGGAAAAATATAAAAGAAAACTTAAAGTTTATTATACCTCTAGTAATAGGTATAGCAATTGCTTTAATTGGTGGATCTTATCTTATAGATTTTGGACTTGATAACTTCCCTATAGCTACGATGATGTTATTCATTGGACTAATAATAGGAGGTCTTCCATATATTTATATAAAAGTCCATAAAAAATATAGTTTCTTAAATGTTTCTATATTCATCATAATTGCTGCTATAGTAATATTAATCAGTTTACTAAATATGAATAAAACAGTATCTTTAGATAACATAAGTTTCTTACTAATAGTAAAACTAATATTTGTAGGAATGATTACAGCCGCAACAACAATTATACCTGGTATTAGTGGATCATTAGTGTTAATGAATATGGGATACTACGAAGGAATAATAGAAGCTGTAAAAGGATTAACAAAAATTAGCCAATTAGGGCATAATATAGCCATTTTATTACCATTTGGTATAGGTGTAATATTTGGTTTTATATTAGTCGCTAGATTAATTAAATGGCTCTTAAATAAATTCCCAATTCAATCATATTTTGGTATACTAGGGTTTGTTGTTGCAAGTATAGTTTGTATTTTAATAAAAATAGATTATACTAATATAAATGTTTTAGAAATAGTTGTAGGATTTGTATTATTAGTTTCTGGAGCTTTTGCAACATTCTTCTTAGCAAGATATGATTACATAAAGAATAAAGAAAAAGATGAAAGCAAGTTAGAAGAAAAATTAAGTGAAGAAAAAAAAGAGGATGTTGAAGTTTAATCAACATCCTTTATTTTTTTAGCATTGAGTTAAATATGCAGCACCAATAATTCCTGCATCATTTCCAGCTGTTGCTTTTAAAATTTGTGTGTTTTTAACATTTCTAAAAGCAATCTTATCAAAATGCTTTTTGATATTATCAATAATGATAGCACCACCATTAGAAATACCACCGCCAAAAATAATTGCTGAAGGGTTAACTACGCAAGCCATAATACTTGCTGCATATGCTAGATAATAACAGACCTTATCAACTAAAGCAAATGCTTCTTCGTCTCCTTCTCTAGCCATATCAACTATTTCTTTTACTGATAAGCCTTTTAATCTTTCTGACTTACTAGCTATATTAGCAATACCTCTTGCTGCACATGTAGTTTCAAGACATCCTATATTACCACATCCACATTTACCTTCATCAGTAACTTTGATATGTCCAATTTCTCCACCTGCACCAAAATCACCATTTAAAATCTTTCCATCAACAACTATTCCACAACCAATACCAGTACCAATTGTAATAGTTGCACTACTCTTTAATCCTTTACCTGCGCCACATTTAGCTTCTGCAAGTGCAGCCATATTTGCATCATTGCCAACGAAAATATTATTACATTTTACATATTTTTCTAATTCAACTTTTACATTAACATTCTTTAAGTTAGCGTTAGGACAATCTACTACATTATCAACTACTGGTCCTGGAACTCCAACGCCATAACTTGTAATTTCATAATCCTTATCCTTTAAACTTTCATAAACATCTTTAAAGATATTTTCTGTTGTTTTGATTTGATACTTTTCAATTAAGTTCATATCTAAATCAAAAATACCAATTTTAACAGCTGTACCGCCTACATCAATACCACAAATTGCTTTCATATAATCCTCCTACTATTTAAAAAGATGATTTTGCAATCATCTTTTATCTTTTCTTTCCCTTGATTTGTACATCATCACCAAGACGTCTTAATTCATCTGGTGTAAATCCTAATTTCTTTAATGTACCAATGTTTTCAGCTAATTGAGGAATCTTGCATACACCGATAACTACTGTAGCTATCTTTTGGTTCTTTAAAACCCAAGCTAAGCTCATTTGAGCAATTGATTGAGCTCTTTGTGCTGCAACTATATTTAACTTAGTAAGTGTTCCTCTTAATTCTTCAGTAACATCTTCTTTATTTAATGTTGGAATAAAATCTTTTGTAGCTCTACATACTTCAGGTACATCTTGGCTAATATATTTATTAGTTAATAAACCTTGAGCTAAACATTGATAAGCCATTGTTCCTCCACCAAAATCATATAATGTATCAATTACACCATCATCTTCTGGATCTCTAATTAAATATGAATATCTAATTTGTCCACCAACAAAAGGAACATCTAGACGCTTTAATAAATCAGCCATTCTTCTAACTTCAAGTGCAGTATAGTTAGTTAAACCAATATATAAAGCTTTACCTCTTTTTACAACTTCAGCTAATGCTAGAGCTGTTTCTTCTGGATTCATATCATGATCATAATTTTCATGGAATAGAATATCAACATAAGGTACTTTTAATCTAGCAAGTGATTTATCAACTTGAGATAAGATTAATTTTCTTGATCCACCTTCAGACATAGGTGCATCAGATGATGATTTTCCGCCAACCTTAGTAGAAATGATAATTTCTTCTCTATAAGGCATTAAATCATCTTGCATAATCTTACCGAATAATTCTTCAGTCATACCTGCTGGTTCACCAAAATTACCAGCTAAATCGAAATAGTTTATACCGTTATTAAAAGCAGTTAAAACTAATTCACGACAAGACTTAAATTCTTGTGGTGTGTTAAAGTTATGCTTTAAACCTAAAGATAGAACTGAAACCTTTAAACCTGTAGTTCCCATTCTTCTGTAAAGCATACGACGTGAACGTCCTGGATCAGCATTAAACATAATTCATCCCTCCAAACTAAAAATGTAAAAAAAATATGTTAATACGTTTACATACTAATATTATAATAAATACTTAAATAAAATGCAACCTCAAATTTATAAAAAATGCTTATAACTTATATATGCCTTATCAAGTGCAAAAAGGCTTAAGTTAGCCTTTTATCTTTTCTACAAGCATATCATAAGCCTCATTAACATTATTTATATCTTCTAAATTGTATTTAGCCTCATAAGTGTTAATAATGATTCTTTTACCACTACGACATATAAGTGGTCTAACTACTTGCACTCCTTTAATATCACTTATTTTTAATGTAACTTCTTGCCTTGTCTTATCTGGTGTGAAGATTACTTCTTCATCAGTTATTTTCAAAATAGTATCAGGAGTTTTAATGTAACCAATAAATGAATTATATGCAAATAAATCTCCAACAACTGCAAATAATGGTAGTAAATATAGTAAAGGATTTGTGTATTCCTTAACTGTCATTATTATTAAAAAAACGATAACACCAATGCTTAAAATAGTAGCTAAAATAACACAAATTAGATAAATACAAAAATATTTTTTATCTTTCTTTATTTCCATATATATCACTTCCTTTATTTTATTATACATCATTTTTATAAAATAAAAAACGACCTAATATTAATTAAAGTCGTTTTCTATACACAAAACTTTTCAATATATGCATCTAATGCATTTTGAATACTCTTCTTTGCTTCTTCAGTGCCAAGAACTTCTTTTACGATTGGTTGCTTTCCTTCAAGTTGTTTATATACTGTAAAGAAGTGCATTATTTCTTGAAATAAATGTTGTGGTAATTCTTTTACATCATGATAGCAATTGTTTGCTGGATCATTTACACATACAGCAATTATTTTTTCATCTACTTTATCATCATCTACCATCTTAAGTACACCAATTGGAGTACATTTTACAAGTGATAAAGGCAATATTGCTTCTGAGCAAATAACTAATACATCAAGTGGGTCATTATCATCAGCATAAGTTCTTGGAATAAAACCATAGTTTGCAGGATAATGTGTTGAAGTATATAAGATACGATCTAGATAAAGTCTACCTGTTTCTTTATCAAGCTCATATTTGTTTTTACTACCTTTAGATATTTCAATACATGCAATAAATTCATCTTTACTTATTCTTTTAGGATTTATGTTATGCCAAATATTCATTATTAACACCTCCATAAAACATATAATATCATATATTATTTCTTTTTAAAGAAGAAAATGTTTTCAGGAAAGAACTTTTAAAACATTAAGCATAATCCAGAATCCTCCAATAAAAAAGCATACGGCTAAAGCAATAACATTTAAAAGGACAATCCCTCTATTTACACCTTTCTTTTTACAAATATATAAACCTAATACAGCAAAAATAAGGCCAAAATATGCAGTAAACCAAAATAAATTAAACAAAGCAGCAATACCAAGTATTAAAGCAACTATCGGAGAAATTATTTCCGTAAAATGAGTTTTCCCTGTAGGTCTATCGTCTTCTTCTTCAGCCTCTAAATTTTCTCTTGCTTCAAGTTGCTTAGAAAACATTTCTTGTATTTCATCTTTTTCTTTTTCGTTATCCATAAAATCACTCCATTATTTTATACTAATTTAGATAAAACCTTCTCGAAGCAAACACCATATCTCTCATCATAATCATCTAATTTTAAAGTTTCAAGTATTGAATCAACTGTAAAATCAACAGCTAATTTAGCACTATCTAAAAGATCCATTCCTTTAGCTAAAGCACCAATTAATACACTAGCAAAAATATCTCCTGTACCATGATAATAACCAGATATTTTTTCTCTAGCATAATATCTTAATTCATCGCTTAATACATCATATGTTGCAACACCTATTTCATCGTCATTAAATGAAACACCAGTTAGAACAATCTTTTTTACCCCGAACTTAGATAAGTGATAAATTAATTCTGTAATATATTCTTTCTTTTGTGGACCATCGATATAAGTCATTCCTGTAAGAAGACAAGCTTCTGTAATATTTGGAACAATAACATCTGCTTTCTTGCATAATTCTTTCATCTTGTCCACGAATTCCATATTAAACAAACTATATAATCTTCCATTATCAGCCATAGCTGGATCAACTAAAACAATATTATTATCATTCTTGAATAAATCGATTGTATTTATGACCAAATCGACTTGTTCTTTTGAACATAGAAAGCCACTATAAATAAAATCAAAATCTCTATTTAGTGATTTCCAATGATTAGTAATAGGACTAAATTCTTTATCTAAATCTAAGAATGTATAGCCACTAAATCCACCTGTATGAGTAGATAAAATTGCAGTAGGTAAAATTGAACACTCAATACCCATTGAAGAAATTATAGGCAATGCGACAGTCAAAGAACATCTTCCGACGCAAGATATATCATTAATTGCTAAACCTTTTATTTGTTTCATATATTCTACCACCTACCATTTAAATAATATATCATTAAATGATATATGTCAATTAATAAACGTTTTCATATTTTTTTGTGTAAAAATATTTTATATAATATATTTTGTGAGGTGATTCATATGAAAAGAAATGACATTTCTTTATTCATTATGGGTTTATTCTATGCTGCAATTGGTATAATATTTCTTACCGTTAAAGCAGAAAACATTATTAAATTCATTTATATTTTACTTGGTATAATTGTAATCTTCTTTAATGCGTTAGTATTATTTGATAGCATTACAAGAATTAAGAAAGATAAACGATATTTGATTGTTGCAGCATTATCCATAATTCAAATAATAATAGGTATTTTATTAATAGTAACCGAAAGCAAGGTATTATTAATTGTAACTGGTTCAATATTACTTGTTCTTCCACTTCTTGAAATACTTTCAGCAAAAGATAAGAAGGAACAATTCAAACTTGAAATTACTAAAATATCACTTGGTGTAATTCTTATTATTCTTGGTGTAACAAATCTTGCTAGTTTAGTATTTACTATCCTAGGTGTAATAAGCTTAGTATTTGGTATTATCTATTTAGTAATGGCTCTATTATTGTCTATACTTAAAGATGAAATAGACCGTAATAATGATGATGATACAGTAATATATACAGTAAAAAAATAAACAAGGTAATTAAGCCTTGTTTTTTTGTTTCTTATAATCTTCATCATTTAATGTGCAATATTCAACTATAACTTTTTTATTATCCCATGATCTAATCATTTCTTCTGTATGGCTATATTTAAAGCCAAAATGTATAGCAAGCATTTTAGATTTAATATTATCTTTAAAATAAGCATATACAAATGTTTTTGCAAATAGTTTATTAAAAGCTAAATCAAGTAACATGCTTAATAATTCTTTCCCGTATCCTTTTGATTGATATTCCTTGGAAAGACATATTCCTGTTTCTTCAAAAATTCCTTTACTTACCTCATTTATGCCACATAAACCAATTACTTCATCACTATCTTTTAGTGCTACAAAATAAGTGTAAGTGTTTTTTTGAATTTCAATAATTTCATTTATTCTTTTTTTAGCATCTTCTTCATCGTAGATAGGATCAAACAACATCAATTCATAAATATCTTTATCACTCCAAACATGCTTAAAAATTGATTTATAATCATCAAATACAGCTTTTCTTAAAACTATGTTTTCTCCTTCTAATCTAGAAAAATCCATATTATTCCTTCTTTCAAATATTTGGAATCAATTATGATTTAATTATACCATAGTGCATAATTAATTATAAATAAAAAAAGCGATTGGTATGTAAGTGCCTGATCGCTTAAGTATAAAAAGTTGGCTTGGGACTAGCTAATTGATACATAGTGTCCACCCCCTAGTATCTTAGCTGTACATTTTCTTTATTCTAGTAATAGAATCTTTTATATATACTGATGAAATTTTATATTGGTCAAATATGATATTAAACCCATTTTTATCATTACATACAAAATTCCAATATTCATTACCAATTAATAATTCATCACGAGAAAAGAATGTCTCAACATTTGATTGATGCCATTCCTTTCCTTCACCAAACTTATTATATGCAGTTGCAAATTTTATAACAATTTTTTCATCACTAGAAGCAATGTTTTTTAACATGAAATATTCTTTAAGTAATGCTAATTTTTCTGATTTAGCTTTTTTATTATCTAAATCACCACCAGCTTTTAATTCAACAAGATAATGAATTTTATTTTCTTTATCATAAAACCAATTATCACATTCATGTTTAGTTTGAAAGCTTGTAATATCAGCTGGCATTAATTGATAAAATGATTCATAGTGACTAATTAAAGGTTTACATACATGATCCTCATATTTATCTAAAATATTGGAAATATGCTGTGTTTGTTCTGGTAGCATAAACGAGTGAATAGTCTTATTGGTCTCATATGAAAACTTAGCAATCGTATTTCCCAAGTCTTCAAGTAAATGTCCAAATGATGAATCAAATGATCTTACAAATGCAGAATAAAAAATGAATTCTTCTCCTAATGCGGCAATAAAGCAATTATTCTTTTTCATATTTATAGTTCCATTTACATCATTCAATTCACTTTCATGCCTTAATTCAAATCCTTCTGCAAATGATTTAATTGCAGTATCAACAATAGCTCTTATGGCTTTTTCTCGCATTTGATCCATCTATTTCACCTCAATTTCATAATTAGTAATAAGTAAATGTTTTACTTCTTTATCATTCCTATTTTTAAAACTAACCATATAGTTCTTATCATATTCGTAAATAAAATAATTTTTATATAAATCACTAATAAAATCTGTTTTCTTAATAATTAACATCCACTTAGCACCATCAATTTTTGAGAGAATATTACGCAATCTAATCTGCTCTGCTCTATCAAACGAATTATTATCGTAAGTTGAAAAATCAGAATCATATGGCGGATCCAAAAAAATAAAATCAGTGTCAGTGTATCTATAGTTTTTTAAAAAAACTTCAAAATCGCAATTATTAATTGATGTTTTACTTAGCTTTTCTTTCATTTCACTAGAATACATATATTCAATTTTATCATTCAGGTATTTTTGATTATAAGACCTGCCTCCATATGGAACATTAAATGCTCCCTTTGATGAAAATCTAAACATTGAAGAATAACAATATTCCCTCAAAATGTAATAGCAAGCTATATGTAAAACTCCCATTATACTTTTATCATTGTAGATGTCTCTAACCACCATATATAAAGCTGTCTTTCTAGCAGTTAATTCCATTTCTTTTTTATCTTCGCTAGATATTTTTATTCCTTTAGTTTCAAATTTATTAAGTGTATTCTTTTTCTTTTTGTATGCAGAGTTATAAAATGAATTGTATTTCATAATAGAACTTCCAAATTTTAATAGTAGTTCTTTTTGATCTTTATTAGCCTCTATATTTTTCCATAATTCATTAAAGCACTCTAGATAATTTTTTAATTTTAAATCTTGATTTTTTAACAATTCATATAAATCAATTAGGTCTTTTGAATAATCATTTATATAATAATTATCGCAATTCATTTCAAAAAAAATGGCTCCACCACCAACAAATGGTTCAAAATATCTATCTATGTTTGAAGGCATATATTTATTAACAAATGGAGCATCTTTTGTTTTTCCACCTGGATACTTCATAAATGGTTTCATATTTTACTACCTCTTCCTCGAGGTATCCAGTATCAAATCGTATAGAATAAATGACTTAAATAATGTATAATCATATTTGAGAAAAATCGATGAAATAGTGCTTATATTTGCATATTTTAAAATGATTTTTATAGAAAATGATGAGGTATCAAAAGGTATACATTTCTATATCTTTTCTACCTCTTTTTTTCTTGAAATTCTTATAAAATTATTAATATGTATAGTTGGAGGTTTTATAAAATGATATTTGCATACATAAGAGTTTCAACTAAACAGCAAAAAATAGATAGGCAGTATGAAGAAATAAAGGAATTAGGCGTTGATGATAAGCATATTTATATAGATAAAGAGTCTGGTAAAGATTTTGATAGAACTAATTATCAAAAACTAATTAGAAAAATAAAAAAAGACGACCTATTAATTATTAAATCAATAGACCGTCTAGGTAGAAATTATCATATGATATTAGATGAGTGGGCTAGAATCACTAAAACAATTGGTGCAGATATAAAAGTAATTGATATGCCTTTATTGGATACAAGAATTGAAGGTAAAAATCTTGTTGGTAAATTTATATCTGATATAGTACTACAAGTATTATCATTCGTTGCTGAAAATGAAAGAGTCAATATTAAGCAACGTCAAGCGGAAGGTATTAGGATTGCAAAAGAAAAAGGTGTAAGATTTGGAAGACCCAATAAGGTTCTTCCATCCAATACCAATAATATATTAGATAAATATTTAAATCATGAAATAACTAATATTGAAGCAGCTAAATTAATAGGAGTTTCAAGAGGCACATTTTTTAGGTTATCAAAATCCAGAAAAATGTCCGAGTATAGGAAAAATGTCCAAAATACCTAAAAAAATGTCTCTAGTTAGAGAAAAATGTCCGAGTACAACTTCCCCTTTTATTTTTTATTGACATATATTTTAAATATGATAGAATACTAATGTAGAAAGTATCACAATTGATTTTTAAGGACGTCCTATTTGCGAAAGCAATTTTAACGTGAAATCATATTGTTGGCCTAAATGATGAGTCGATACTTTCTTTTTTTACTTATTTTTTTCAAAATTACTTTTAGTTCTTCGTTTTTTTTATCTCTTCTTCTGTATCAGAATCTACAAAAAAAGTAGGATTATACAAAAGCTTATGAGAATAGATGCGTGTACATTGTAGATAAAACAAAAAAGACTCTTCAAACTTATGTTCAAAGAGTCCAAAAAACAGGATATTTATTTTCTAATATTGATAATCAGTTGTGTAGTATCTCATCTAAATGATATACTGGTATATCTAATATTTTACTTAGTTTTTTAGAAAAATATGATTTTCCAGATCCACCTGGACCTATCACAATTATTTTTTTCATTTAGTATTTTTCCCTCATTTCTTTCATCTTATTATACCAAATAAAGTATAATATGATATAATATATTTATAGAAAGTTGGTAATATTAATGCTTTATTTTAATAAGATAATAATACAACTTAACAAAAAAATTTTAAGCCTTATTGTAGAAATACAGTAAGGCTTTTTATTTTTATCAAAAGGGAGGATTTTATATGAATAATAGAGATAAGAATAATAACATTTTAGAAAAAGATTACTTTAATGATCTCAACAAAATTAAAGAAACTATATGGCAAAACCAAAATAAAGCAATGGTTTACGTAAATAATCAAATGATATTAACCTATTACGAAATAGGCACTATTATAAATCAGAGAAAAACTTGGGGCTCTAAATATATTCAAAATCTAGCCAATGATTTAAAAGAATATGGTAAAGGATATTCTGTCCAAAACCTAAAAAGAATGTCACAATTGGCACGATTATTTACAAATAATGAAATTAGCTCACAGGTT
>Ga0247611_10001656_pt1 | contig 39163 bp, 35 predicted proteins | sample 177DNAGHGhighgp2_FD_192422 | JGI IMG/M metagenome (GOLD analysis project Ga0247611, IMG submission 192422) | Sheep rumen microbial communities from Palmerston North, Manawatu-Wanganui, New Zealand - 1770 DNA GHGhigh gp2 | ecosystem: Host-associated > Mammals > Digestive system > Stomach > Rumen... | reverse complement strand
ATTTCCAACACCACTAGGAACAGATACTTCTGTACTTGTTTCAGTAGTTCCATGTAGTAATTTTAATGAACCATCAGTTCCCTTTAAATATACTTGATAAGTTAAAGGACCTAAAATACTATTATTAGTACCAATTACATTACTAACACATGCACCAACATCTCTACAAGTATCACCATATAAAGATGAATAATAACCACTATTTAAAGCATTAGGAGTAGCAATCGCATTCCAACTTAATTTAATTCTGCTGCCACTTAGTGAAGCACTCAAACCAGATACATCCCCAAGAGGAGCAAATCTATCAGAAACTTTAGTAGGTTCAGTACCAGCCTTAAATAATTCAGTAACCTTCATTCCATCAGGTGTATATTGACTTGGTAATAATCCATTACCAGGAGAATCTTTTTCAACAGTAACACTAACAACATCACTAGGTCTACTAAATGACTCAGTACCAGTAAATACACCTTTAATAAGTTGAGAATATAAAGCAGTATTACCATGACCATGATTATAGAAATTAGGATCAATCTCATCATAACCATACCATACAGCAGTAGCATAATCACGACAAATACCAGCTACCCATAAATCATTAACAGCATCGTATGGTAAATTATATTGTTCCATTATCTCATCAGAATAGTTAGAAGTACCAGTTTTACTACCAAATGAAACACCATTAACATTATTATAACCAACAGCCCAACCAGAAGTAGTAACAAGCATATCAGCAACCATATAAGCAGTAGAATCACTCATAACTTTTTTAGTAGTAGGTTTGTATTCATAAACCTCATCATTACTACGATAAACAATCTTAGTAAAAGTATAAGGTTCAGTATAATAACCACCATTCGCAAAAGCAGCATAAGCAGCAGCAACAGTAAGAGGAGATTCACCATTATAAGCACCAATTGAATGAGCTTCATGTAAATGTCCATCTTCTAACTCAGGACTAAGACCTAAACTAGTAACAAAACTAGCAACTTCAGAATTATCATTTTCTTGGAAAGCCTTCAAAGCAGGAATATTTCTAGAAACTCTTAAAGCCTCACGCATAGTGACTAGTCCATTGTAGCCTCCATCCCAGTTTCTAATAGGAGTTCCACCAGTATAAGTATAAGGCTCATCATAGAATAGATGATATGTAGAAGCATTCTTATACTCAATTAAAGGAGCATAATCATATAAAGGTTTAGAAGTAGAACCAATTTGACGTTTAATCATAGTAGCATAATTATAATCTAATCCTTCACGTTTACGACCAGCACCAATAGCAACAACAGCACCAGTATTAGTATCAACAACAGCAATACCTGCCTGTACTTTTTCATTTTCCCATTCAAAATAATTTCCATTCATTAAATTAGTAACATACTCTTGTTTAGCAGGATCCATAGTTGTATAAATTAACATTGGAGTAGTATAAGGACTAAGACCTCCAGTTTTCTTTTGAACATCCTCAACAACAGTATCGATAAAATCCTTATAACGTGGATCAATCTCATCTCCACCATCAGTTTTTTGTTTAGAAAGTAACTTATCAACAGTAAGTTGAGAAGCAATTTCACGTTCTTCCTCTGTTATATACCCATGTCTAACCATCAAATTTAAAACAGTCTGACGTCTTTCCTCAGTTTTCTCAGGAAATAGAGTAGGGTCATAAGATCCAGGAGCTTGATAAATACCTGCCAAAAGTGCAGCCTCAGCTAAATTAATGTCGCTAACAGACTTGCCAAAATAATTTTGACAAGCTTGTTCAACACCATAAGCTCCACCACCCATATAATAAGAATTTACATAAAACTCCATAATCTCTTCTTTTGTATAAGTTTTTTCAATCTTAAATATAGATAAATAAATATCAGTAAACTTTCTTTTAATACCTTCAAAACCACTAGAAACATCAGAAGTATAGGCGTTTTTAGAAACCTGCATTGTTAGAGTAGAAGCACCACCGCCTCCACCGCCAAATACTTGACTAAGAGAAGCTTTCAAAAATCTAGCAGCATTAAACCCATTATGCTGAAAGAAAGTTGAATCCTCAGTCGCAACAATCGCATCAATTAAAACTTGTGGCAAATCATCATAAGTAACTTTTTCACGTTTTTCACTACCTAATTTTGCAATCTCATCCCCATTAGGAGCATAAACAATAGAAGATTCTTGAGTATACAAGTTTTGAGGATCAAACTCAGGAGCCTCAGCAACAATCATACTAAAGAAAATTCCAATCGCAACACATCCAATAATAATGGCTGCAAGCAATATAATAAGTATAATCTTAATAATTAATAATTTTTTAGAACCTTTTCTTTTCACTTTTTTATTAGCCTTTTTTTCAACAGATTTACTTACATTTGTATTTTTAGAAATATTTTTCTTTTTTATATCATTTTTATTCTTTGAACTTACATTTTTTTTCTTATTACTCATACTTCCTCCTTAAAATATAAATTATTAATAATAGAAATATAATCAACGCGAGGATTATACTTATCGACTATTAAATGACCCTTCTCTTTAAAATAAGAATAAGGAATAGACTTCCTATCAGTATTATCTAAAAAAGAAAACAAATCATTTGCGTCCATAAAATAGGTTTCATTTAAACTTATGAATCTAACAATAATAAATGCTATGCCACCGTGATTAATTATGCTTCTCAAGTGGAGAATTTGATGCTGATGTATATTTGAAAGAGGAAAACTAGTCTTACTTTTAGTTTCTTTAGCCTCAAAATCAATATATTTTCCCTTATAAATACCATTATAATCAGTAGTAGATGGAATTTTAAACCTGGCTTCTCTAATAATCGCATCATTTCTACTTTTATAATCAACTCGATTAATAGTAATAGGAGTAGGTTTCTTATGAACAACAGCAATATCATGAATAAGATAATAATTGTTAGTCTCATTCAAATCATACTCTAAATTCATACCCCTATTGCCATAATATACATCCTTTTTCTGTGTAATTTTTATACCCGCAGGATACCGCATAACCTCACCATAACAATTATACTAAATTTACTACTAATTTTCAAGAATTAAATATTTAGTTCTAATATTTTCTAGTTTTGTCGAATGTGTAGAAACAGAAAATAAAAAATGGTACTATTACATTACGAGGTGATAGAATGAATAAACATCACATGGAAAACATATTAAGCGATATGATAAATGATATAACATACATAAAAATGGAAACACTTTTTAACAAATTTAGAAATGAAAGAAACAAAAAAAGTTAAGAACAACTTAGCTTTTTTTTATATATTAGGAAAGTTATACTGAAATTTTTAAAAAGATTAATTATCAGTTGATTTCACTATTCGTATATGATAAAATATATAGCTAATATGTATGTTGGTGATATGATGATAATAAATAGAGCCTATAAATTTAGATTATATCCTAGTGTTGAACAAATAATATTAATAAATAAAACATTTGGGTGTGTAAGACTTGTATATAATCACTACCTAAATAAAAAACAAGAATTATATAAAGAAACAAAAGAAAATCTATCTTTATATGATTGTACTAAAGATTTAAAAGAATTATCAATGGAACGACCTTTCCTAAAAGAAGTAGATAGTATGTCATTAAGATGTGCTTTATTTGATTTAGAGGACTCATATAAGAACTTCTTTAAACAAAACAAAGGATATCCTAAATATAAAAGTAAATATGATAAAAATACATATAGAACCAACTATATTAAAAATACGTATAAGGGTAAAGAATATGAAAACATTAAACTAGATTTAGTAAATAAAACTATCACTTTACCAAAACTAAAAAAAGTAAAAATTAAAGGATATAGAAATTTAAATAATATTGATGGAAGAATAATAAATGCGACAATTTCAAAAGAAAAAAATGGTAAATATTATGTTTTCGTATTATATGAAGAAAATATAGAAGAAAAAGAATTTACCCCAAATAATATAGTAGGTATTGATTTAGGAATAAAAGACTTAGTAATCTCATCAGATGGAATTAAATATGAAAACGAAAAATCAATACAAAAATATGAAAAAAGAATCAAAAGAAAACAAAGAGAATTATCAAGAAAACAAAAAGGTAGTAGTAACTATAATAAAACAAAAAAACAATTAGCAGTACTTTATTCAAAACTAGCTAATTCTAGAACTTATAGAATACATGAAATAACAAAAGAAATAACAGATAATAATGATATTATTGTAACCGAAACATTAAAAGTAAATAATATGATAAAGAACCATAATCTAGCAAAATCACTAATGGATGCATCTCTCTCTGAAATAATACGACAACTTACATATAAAGCAAAATGGAAATTCAAACGTATATATCAAATAAATCCATTTTATCCAAGTAGTCAAATATGTTCACATTGTGAATATAAAAATAAAATAACAAAAAATTTAAATGTAAGAAAATATACATGTCCAAAATGTAATAGTGAATTAGATAGAGATTTTAATGCATCAGAAAACATAATGTTTGAAGGAATAAATTTATATATGAAAGGATTATTAGTATAGAACAACGATAAAAAAAGATAATAATTAAATAATAAATATGAGTACGGTAGCGACTATCGGAATTTAAGTCTGTGGAGAAGTCAGGTTGCTGAGTCTATGAAACAGAAAAAAAGAAATCGTGAGATTTCTAATGAATTTTCGTAAGAAAATTTATCTTTGTTCTTATTATACACAAAATAATTAATACTTAGTAAGTCTATATAAATTTATACTTGGCTTATTATTAAATCTAAACTTAAAATCAGTAGTTCCTATACCACTAGAAATATATAAATTACTTCCATTAACTAAATAATGACTTTTATAATACTTATGAGCACCATCATCTAAAAATAATCTCTTGATAACAGGAATATTAATTTGCCCGTTTAAAGAATGACCAGCAAGAACAAGTTCAAAACTACTATTATAATTATCAAAAAGATCAGGTTCGTGAATCAATAAAATATTAAATAAATCAGAACTTACATCTTCATTACCAATAGTAATAAAATCATTATCATTATAATAAATATTTGTAGTTATATTATCCAAACAAATAAACCCACTAGAAGAAAATAACTCATTATATAAACCATCATCATCAATATCTCCCTTAATAGAATACTTTCCAATAGTAGAATTAATAGAAGATAAAATTTCAATTACTTTTGATTTAGTCTCGGAATCCAAATCTTTATTAGTAAAATCACCAGTAAAAATAACAACATCAGGCTTTAAAGAATTAATTGAACTAACAATACTTTCTAAATACTTAATATCCACAGTATTTCCAAAATAAATATCACTAAACTGTACAACCTTAACACCATGGAAACTATTAGGTAAATTAGAACTAGTAATTTTTATTTCATTAATCTTTAAACCACTAGTAGCCTTATATCTACAATAAACAATAACAGAAATAATAAAAATAATAACACATAAAATAACAATAAATAATTTCTTAAAATTAAAACCATCATTAACAGGAACTTCCTCTTGAACCTCATCATATATCTTTATATCCATACAATCACCATTATAATAATAACACAAAATAAAACTAAAAGCCAACTATTTAATAATTGGCTTATTTTTAAACTCTAAAGATAAATCATAATCAAAAATTAAAGAATAAATAGAACTACTTCTAAATTCAATATCAAGCATAATATCCTTTATGCCAGAAAAATTACTAATAATTGGAACACTACAACTTTTCTTAACACTACTTAAATAATCACGACCAATAGAATTAAAACCTAAAACACGAATATAATGAATATCCAAACACTTACTATTTTCTAAATCAGTAAAATCACATAAAATATGAATAAACATCCTCTTAATCCTATTATAAGTATACCTCTTAGTTTTAACACAATTAATTAATTCATCAAAACTATTACAAGAATAAATACTTTTCTTAATCCTAGAAATAATACCATCATCAACAGTAACATAACGACTTAAATCATTAGAAGTAATAATCTTATATTTTAAAAACTTAAAACACTTATCAATATCACAATCTTTATTAATATACTTTAAAGAAAGAGAAGGAACAAAACTTGAAATATCAACATTATTCTTAATAGCTTTCCTTATCGCACTAGCACTACAAATACTTCCTAACTCCAAACTATGATAATTACTAGTTCTTTTAATAGAAATAGGTTCAAGTCTACTACCCATACCTATTATCTCTTTAATATAACAAAGCCCTAAAATATCATTAGGATTACTAATCATAACACCACCTAAATCCTTTAAAGCCATAGACATTGCGGTAGGATAATTATTACCATCAAGAGTATACTTCTTAACCAATAAATCATACTCCTTATTATTAATTTGAATATTTGCCATATCTTTCAATAAAGAAATATTATTTTCTTCACTACCAAAAACCAACTTATCAACACCTAAACTATCAAGAATACTAATCGCACCATGCGCAAACTTATCCGCACCCTGACTAGCAAAAACAAACGGTAACTCAACCACTAAATCAACACCATACTCTAAAGCAATACGCGTTTTATCCCACTTGTTAATTAAACTAACATCACCCCTTTGTAAAAAATTACCAGACATAACAAGAATAATGCGAGAATCAGGATACAACTCCTTGATCTTATTAATATGATAAACATGCCCATTATGAAAAGGATTATATTCACAAATAATACCAATATTAATCATAAAACCACCTACAAAATATAATAACACACTTTTACTTGATTTTACATAAAAAATTTTGTATAATTAATCTGCTGAAAGAGGTGAAATATGAATATAGATTTACTAAGATTAAAAAACAACGTTGACAAAGTAATTGACATTGATGAAGAATTAAACTTTACAAAAGAACAACTAGAAAACACTGATTTATTAGATTTAAAGGATGTAGTAGCAACTGGAGAATTAACAAAAGATAGTATGGATGACATAAATTTATATCTAAAAGTATCAGGAACAATGTACCTACCATGCGCAATAACATTAGAGAAAGTTGAACATAAATTCTCATTTACAATAGATGACAAGCTAGAAAACGTACTAGAAGAAGTAAAAAATGATAAAAAAATAGAAAATACTATTGATATTTTACCAATTATATGGGAAAATATATTAATGGAAATTCCCATGAGAGTTGTTAGTCCAAATGCCAAACCTGAAAAATTAAAAGGTGATGGATGGCAATTTGTAACAGAACCAAAGGGCAATGTAAATCCAGAATTAGAAAAACTAAAAGATTTATTATAAGAAAGAGGTGTGAACATGGCTGTACCTTTCAGAAAAGTAAGTAAAACTAGAGGAAGAAAAAGAAGAACTCACTATAAAATTAGTGAAAATGGTACTGTAAAATGTCCAAAATGTGGAGCAGAAATCAGACCACATAGAGTATGTGCTGAATGCGGAACATACAAAGGAAAAGAAGTAATTAAAAGTACAGAAGAAACAACAGAAGAATAGTTGTTTTTTTTTTGATTTTTATTTATAATATATATAGGAAAGTAGATGAATATATGAATAAAAAGGGTTTTACGCTTATAGAATTACTAGCAGTAGTAACAATAATCGCACTTATATCTTTAATTGCTATACCAAATATAACAAAAAATATAAAAGATAAAAAAACAGAAATAGACGAAGCAAATCAAAAACTATTAGCATCAGCTGCTGATGTATATATAGAAAATAATAAAAACTACGATAATAGTTATGAAGCAAATGGAAGTACATACTGTATACCAATACAAACACTTATTGACAGTAACTATCTAGAAACACCATTTAAAGATATAAACGGTAGAGAAATAGACTATACAAAACAAGTACAAGCGACCTTCCAAGCAGAGTACAATAGCTTCAACTACGAAATAGTAGATAATTGTCAAGAACTAAAACAATATGTAAGTAGACCTAATCTAACTGAAAACATGATACCAGTAACATACGACGAAACAACAAACACATGGAAAAAAGCAGATAAAAACTCACATTGGTATAACTATCAAGAAAAAAAATGGGCAAATGCAGTATTAGTTAAAGAATTAAAAACATCAGAAAACTCAAAAAGTAGAGACGAATATATTAGTGTTCCTGCAGGAACACCTATACTAGAACAAGACATACTTGCTTATTTTGTATGGATACCAAGATTTAGATATCAACTATTTGAATCAGATACAGAAACACCAATAAACATAGTATTCGAAAACATATCAACAACAAAATCAACAGGAACAAGTAAGAATCAATGGTTAACACATCCAGCATTCACATATAATAATCAAGAACTATCAGGAATATGGGTAGGAAAATATGAAACATCAATAGATAATAACATACTAATAAAGAATAATGACCCAATAAAAAATATAGACTACGTAGAAGCAAATAAAAAAATAATAGAAATGACAAATAATAATAATATCTATGGACTAAAAAATGTAAACACACACATGACTAGAAATAGCGAATGGGGAGCTTTAACATACCTTACAAACTCAATATATGGAAATAACCAAAACAACTCGTCAACAGGAAATCAAACAGGAATATATAACCTATCAGGAAACAAAGAATTTGTAATACTAGATAACGAATCAGAAAATTCACTAGGATATGCATTATCAGAAACAAATAACTGGACAACAGATAACTCATACACAACAACAGAAAACCTATACCTAACAAGAGGTAATAATTCAATATATAACTATCAAAACTCAAACGTCAAAGACGAAAATACAACATTTAGAATAACACTAACAAATAATGAATCACAAAATCAAAACTATCAAAGAAAATATGTTGTCACATTTGATCCAGATGGAGGAACATTATCAGAAACTTCAAAAGAAGTATCATATCATGAACCATATGGAACACTACCAACTCCAACCAAAGAAGGCTATATATTCATGGGATGGAATGGAAAGAATATAATTGATAAATCACAGTCCTTAGTAGTAGGAATAAGAAATGAAACACCATTTTCAGCTTTTGCAGAAAATTGTTTTAATAATAACTGGATAGTGAATAATTTAAAACCCAATACACAATATTCAATTTCATATGATATTGATGGTATTAGTATTCCTGAACATGACTCAGCTACTTCGGGTAATTTGGGATTACTACTATATAATGCTAGTACAGGAACTGCAGTTAATACTATGTATGCCGGTTTTGGTGATCAAGGTTATTATGTAGGGGTTGGTGAAAGTGTAAAAATAAAAAAAACAATTACAACTCCGTCATCAGTTAATCAAGTAGAATCCAAATATGTGTTTAAATTGTATTCTAATAGATATTTAAAAAATCAAACCGGCGTTTATTCAACTATTAGATTATATAATCTTCAACTAGAAGAAGGAGATACTGTTACTGAATATGAACCTTACTATATAACAAAAGATACAACAGTTGTACAAGATAAAAATCATACATTAAAAGCTATATGGAAAGCTAATGAATAAAATTATAGATTAAATTCTATAATTTTTTTTTGTGATTATGGAGGGATTTTTATTTTTTTCTCGTATGATATTTATAGGAGGAAAATTTTATGAACTATTATGAAGAAATAAAAAATAAACTATTAGACAACGAGATTTATTCAAAGATAAAGGATTATTCAAAAGAAAGAAACAAAGTTATAACATACTTTGAAATAGGAAAAATACTTGAAGAAGCAGGAGATAAATAAAAAAGTCGCGCTATTGGCGCAACAATTAACGTGGAGCCATTACATAGAATTACTACCAATAAAAGATATGAAGAAAATCAAATATTACATAGATGAATGTATAAAACACAATTTAAGTAGAGATAAACTTAGACTAAAAATTAAAAGTAATGAATATGAAAGATTAGATGATAAGACTAAAGAAAAATTAATGGAAAATAAAGAAACTGAGATTCAAGACTATATTAAACATCCAATAATAATAAAAAACACTAATCGTGAAGAGATAACAGAAAAAGTCTTAGAACAACTAATACAAGAAGATATGGATAACTTTTTAAAAGAACTAGGTGAAGGTTTTACATATGTAGGACACCAATACAAAATAAAAGTAGATAATACTTTTAATTATATTGATATTTTACTTTTCAATATAAAATATAATTGTTATACAGTAGTAGAACTAAAAATAACTAAACTCAAAAAAGAACACATAGGTCAAATTCAAACATATATGGATTACATTGATTTAGAAGTCAAATCCATTTATCACAACAAAACAATAGGTATAATAATATGTAGAGAGAATAACGAATATGTAATCAAATACTGTTCAAATCCAAATATATATCAAACAACATATTTAACTGTAAATAAAGAAGTAATAGAGTATATATAACATAGGAGGCAAATAACATGAATTATTATAATGAAATAAAAAACGAAATAATAGATATAGAAACGTATAAGAAAGTAAAAGACTACAGTAAGAATAAAAGAGAATTAGAGGGATACTATAAAATAGGAAAACTACTAATAGAAGCGCAAGGCGGAGAGTCAAGAGCTAAATATGGTAATGGACTAATAAAAGAATACACAATAAAATTAGCAAATGAACTTAATATAAAGTATAGTGAGAGAAGTTTAAGAAATATGAGACAATTTTATTTAACATTTAAAGATGAAATTTGGCAACCACTGGTTTCCAATTTGAATTGGAGTCAATGCACTATATTACTGCCACTCAAAGATAAGAATAAAATAAAGTATTACATATATCAATGTAAAATAAATAATTTATCAAAAAGACAATTACAAGAAAAAATTAAAAATCAAGAATATGAAAGAATTCCTGAAGAAACAAAAATAAAAATAATATCTAATGAAGAAAACAAAATAGAGGATTTTATAAAACATCCGATAATTATAAAAAGTAATATTAATTATGATAATATATCAGAAAAAGTATTACAAGACTTAATATTAGAAGATATACCATCATTTTTAAAAGAACTAGGTGAAGGGTATTCATTTATAGAAAATGAATACAAGATAAAAGTAGATAATACTTTTAACTATATAGATATTTTACTTTTCAATATTAAGTATAATTGTTATTGTGTCTTAGAACTAAAAACAACAAAACTAAAAAAAGAACACATAGGTCAAATACAAACATATATGGATTACATTGATTCAGAAGTTAAATCTATTTATCACAACAAGACAATAGGTATAATAATATGTAGAGAGAATAACTCTTATGTCATAAAATATTGTTCTAATCCTAATATATATCAAACAACATATTTAACTGTAAATGAAGAAGTAATAGAGTATATTTAAAAATTATATTACTTTCTACAAATAAAAATGAAACAGTAGTAAAATATACATTACCAGAAGACAATAAAACAATATTTTCATCAGAATTCAGATTAACAATTCCAAGTGAAAAAGAATTTATTGATATTATAGAAAATGGAAAGAAAAATTTAGAATTAGTATAAAAAAATATAAATAACTCTAACATCAAAAGTATAGATTACAATTCTATATTTTTTTGTAAAAAAACTATGATAAAATAGAAATGCAACCAACATTTTACAAAAAACAACCAAAAGATGGTAGAATGCAACCGGTAGAAAATTATAAAATTATAGTGAAAGAGGAGGAAAATTATGAATAACAATTTCAAAGAAAATTTAAGAAAGATTAGAAAAGAAAATAATCTTTCACAAGAACAACTAGCTGACGAATTAGGAGTATCTCGTCAAGCTATATCTAAATGGGAGTCAGGAGCTGCATATCCAGAAATGGATAAAATAATTGCTTTATGCGATAAATTCAATTTAAACATTGATGATCTATTACATAAAGATATTAAAGAGGTAAAAGGAGAAGAAGAAAGTAAGAAAAAACTAAATAGTTTTATTAATGATTTCTTAAGTTTTATTACTAATACAATTAATATGTTTAGTAATATGGACTTAAAAAGTAAAATTAAATGTCTGCTTGAACAATTTATAATCGCATTCATACTATTTACAATTTCATTTATTATCTATAATGTTTTATCATCATTATTTAATAGTATATTAATTATATTACCAAACATAATATATACATTTTTAAATGGAGTCTTAAAATCTGTACTAGCAATTGCTCTAGTAGTAGTTTCAATCATAATAATAACACATATATTTAAAACAAGATATCTAAACTATTATGAACAAATAAAAGGTGAAAAAACAAAAAGACAAGAAAACAATAATAAAGAAGAAAATGAAAATATAACATTCAAAAACAATGATAAAATAATAATTAGGGATTCAAAACATAGTGAATATAACTTCATCAATATGATGTTTAAATTTATAATATTTATAATAAAATTTTTCGCAATATGGTTTGGTCTTTGTATAGCGTTCATAATAGTATGTTTATTTGTATCATTTATTGGGTCATTCCTAGTTTATAAAACAGGACTATTCTTTATAGGACTATTAATCGCAATATTATCTTCATCTATAATAGGAATAGTAATATTACTACTAATAATAAACTTTGTATTCAATAGAAAAAATGATAAGAAAAAAATGATTTGGACTTTTATAATATCACTAATCACATTTGGAATAGGATGTGGATTAACATTTGTTGGAACACTATCATTTGATATATCATACGAGAATGAATACATGCTTAAACCAGTAACAAGAGAATATGAAATGAAAGAAGATTTAACAATACTAAATAACTATGGCAAGATAGAATACGTAGAAACAGACGACAAAAATGTAAGAATAGAATATCAAATAAATAAATATTGTGAAATAGATGAGAATATCTACAATAATACTATATCACCATGGACTTATTGCGATAATCCTCTAGAAATCATAAGAGAATGCATTAAAAATATGAACAATAAAAAACTAATTCAAATAAACGATGGTATAGAAAAAATGACAATTTATACAAATAAAACAAATATAGAAACATTAAAAAACAATCTAAAAAAACATATGAATGACTCAGAAAATACCGAAAGAATAAATACATATGAAGAACAAATAAATGAATTAGAAAACGAAAACGAAGAATTAAAATTAGAAATAGAAGAATTACAAAAACAATTAGATAATTAATATAAAAAGTTATAAAACTAAAAATTTTATAACTTTTTTAATGCTTTAAGGAGGAAAAATACATAACTTTGGAGTATATATATAATAGGAGGCAAAAATCATGAATTATTACAATGAAATAAAAAATGAAATAATTGACATAGAAACATACAAAAAAGTAAAAGATTATAGTAAGAATAAAAGAGAACTAGAAGGATATTATAAGATAGGAAAAATACTAATAGAAGCACAGGGAGGAGAGTCAAGAGCCAAATATGGAGATGGATTAATAAAAGAATACTCAAAAAAATTGATGAAAGAAATAGATAAAAAATATAGTGAAAGAAATTTACGTAATATGAGAAAGTTTTATATTTTATTTAAAAATGATATTTGGAACGCAATGCGTTCCAAATTATCATGGACTCATTATAGAGAATTATTGGTTTTAAAAGATATGAATGAAATTAATTACTATATAAAAATAACTAGTGAACAGAATATAAGTTATAGAAAGTTACATGAAAAAATTAAAAACAATGAATATGAAAGACTAGATAATAAAACAAAAGAAAAATTAACAAATGAAGAAGAAATCAAAATAGGTGACTATATAAAGAAACCAATACTAATAAAACTTAATAAAGATATAAACATAGTATCTGAAAAAATATTAAAAAATGCGATATTAGAAAATATCGAAGATTTTATGAATGAACTAGGAGATGGTTATTCATTTATAAAAAGTGAATATAAAATAAAAGATTTTGAAACAAATAATTACATAGATATATTATTATTTAATTATATATATAACTGTTTTGTAGTAATAGAACTAAAAGTAACAGAACTAAAAAAAGAACACATTGGACAGACTCAAGTTTACATGGATTATATTGATAAAAATCTGAAACAGCCAACACAGAATAATACAATAGGAATAATAGTAACTAAAAATAACAACGAATTTGTAATGCACTACTGTAAAAATCAAAATATTTATCAAACAACATACATAACAGCGAATGAAGAAATATTAGAATACATATAAAAAAACAAGTAATTACTTGTTCTCTCTAATAACTTCATTAGAAATATTAAATATAAAACCTAACATTAACATATAACTAAGTAAACTAGATCCACCATAGGAAATAAAAGGTAATGTAATACCAGTAATAGGAAGTAGTCCAATAGTCATACCAATATTCTGAACTTGCTGATAAATAAGCATACCAATAATACCACCAATAATATACTTATTAATACTATTACTAGTTTTAATAGCTAAACTAATTAACTTAATATCAAATAAACAAATTAAAACAATTAAAACAATAGAACCAATAAACCCAAAATTAGAAGCATAAACAGCAAATATAAAATCAGTTTGAGGCTCAGGAAAATAAATTGGAGTATTATTAAGTCCATATCCAAATAACCCACCAGAACCAATAGCGGATAAACCATTCTCTAATTGATATCCACTACTATTTGACCAATCAAGTAATCTATCAACCCTCAAAAAGAAAGAAGTACCAAAAATATTAATAAACATATCTTGACTGTAAAAATAAACAAAAACAACACTACCTATAGCTAAACCCAAAACAGAAATAGCAATAATAAACCATCTGTACCTTATACCAGAAATAAACAACATAATAAAAGTAATCAATAAATAAATAAGAACTACACCAGTATCTGGTTGCAAAAAAGTTAAGCCACTAGGAATCATAACAACAAATAAAACCTTCAAAATAAACTTAAACTCATCAAAACAAGAAGGATCAGGATTATCATTATTAAACTTATTAATCATATTAGCTAAAGTAACAATTAAAATAATCTTCATAAACTCACTAGGTTGGAAAGTACCAATATGAGGAATACTAAACCAACACTTAGCACCATTAACAGGAGTTCCAAAAATAAGCAATAAAGCTAACAATAAAACCCCAATAATATATAAAATCCATGTATACTTAATAAAAAACTCATTTTTAATCTTCATAATAATAAAAATTAAACCAAATCCAACTAAATACCAAATAATTTGACGTTTCATCAAATCGGGGACACCAATTAATCTCTGAGCACTTCCAATAGTTAAAACACTAATTAAAAAAAACAGAAAAACACAAATAATCAGCCACTTATCAACCCGATAATTCTTTAATCTCATAAAACCACCTCTAACTAATTATGAATCACCTATAAATATATTATACAATTAATGATTGATAAATTAAAGTATTTTTAGTATAATTATATTGGTGATAAAAAAATGGAATATATGCAATATTTAATAATAATAATTATAACAATTATAATCGCATTCGCAATTATTAAATCAAAAAACAAAAACTTCAAAATAGAAGCAAACAAACTAGTAGAATACCTTGGAGGAAGAGAAAATATTATTGACTATAGCTTTACAAAATCTAGACTAACAGTAAAATTAAAAAACACAGAAATAGTTAATAAAGAAAACATCCAAAAACTAGGTGCACAAGGAATAGTTGAAGTAGACAATCAACTAAAAATAATACTTGGAGAAGACGCTAGACAACTAAAAAAATACATAGACGAATTAAAGTGATATTTATCACTTTTTTTCATTATTCGACAAAAAACGCCAACCCGATATTATAAAATAAAAGCGAGGTGAGAAAAAATGACAAATTTCAACACACTATTTATGAACTTCGCATGGATACTATTTCCAATAATGATATTTCTAATATATGAAGCATACACAGAAAACATTAATTCAAAACAAAATAAACTATTTTTAAACTTCTGCTTAATAACATCCCTTTACTTAGTAATAAGATGTGGAAACTTTACAAACTATATACAAATAATAGAAATAACATTAGATACAATACTACTAACACTATACTCAAAAAAACATAACAAAATCGCAATAATAACATCAATAATAACAATATTATTTCTAAATGCAAAAATAAACATAATACCAATAATAATAAAATATACAGTATATCTAATAGCGTATTATATATATAAAACAAATCAAAAAAACTACCTAATACTTTCAATAACAACAAGAATACTAGGAGCATTAACAATAATACTAATAAGTAATATGCAAAAACCAGAATTAATAGAATACATTTTTTACTATACAATAACAAACTTTCTAATAATATTTCTAATACAATCAGAAAAAATAATACAAATACACATCTCATATAAAGAACTAATGAAAGAAAATCAATTAAGAGAATCACTATTTAAAATAAGCCATGAAATAAAAAACCCAATAGCAGTCTGCAAAGGATACCTAGATATGTGTGATAAAAACACAAACTATGAAAAATATATTCCAATACTAAAATCAGAAATAAATAAAACACTAAATCTACTACAAGACTTCTCAGCATGCAACAAAATAAAAATAGAAAGAGATATAATAGATATATCACTTATAATAGATGAAATAAAACAAAATCTAAAACTAATGTTTGATAACCAAAACATAAAATTTGAAATAGAAAACCTAGAAGATGAAATATTCATATATGGAGACTATAATAGATTAAACCAAGTATTACTAAACATAGTAAAAAATAGTATAGAAGCAATAGATAAAAACAAAAAAAGCTACATAAAAATATACACAAAACTAAAAAACAACAAAATAAAAATATATGTAGAAGACAATGGAGTAGGCATATCAAAAGAGAACCTAAAAAAAATAAGCGAACCATTCTTCACAACCAAACAAAACGGAACAGGACTAGGAGTATTACTGTCAAAAGAAATAATAACAGCACATAACGGAAAACTAGAATATATATCAAAAGAAAACGTTGGAACAAAAGCAGTGATAACACTACCACTATACCAATAAAAGCACTCAAAAAAGTGCTTTTACATTGCCTCTAAATATAAACTTTTATCAAAAGAATGATTATTCTTATCAAGAGAACTTTCTTTATCAAATAACTGATTAGTATTAATCAAAAAGAAATCATGAAGTAAAACATTAGAACCAGTACTAGTAACAGGATCATCCCATGTCGCATCGATATGTAACCATTCACCATCAATATTAACTAAATTCCAAATATGAATATCGCTACTTATTTTATAATTATTAATACCAAGTCTATCTAAGAATATAGCCATAGTGTCACTATACCCAGAACAAATAGCTTTACCCTCATAAAGTAAACCGACAGCGTTATTAGAATTAGTGCCACTAGTCAACTGATTAGTAAGATTAACACTACTATCATAAACAGTATTATTAACTATATAATCATGAAAAGCAAGAATCTTATCACGAACAGACATATCATCACTAATAATAGAAGAAGTAATATCATCAATTCTATTATTAACCAATAAAACTTCAGAATCAGAATAAATCTTGTTTACATTAATACTAACTTTGCCATAAGAATTAATAGAAAAATAAATGTTTCTATAACTATTAAACGGATGAACAAGATTATTTATAGTAGATAAAATTAAAGTATCACCAGCTATATCATTAACATCATCAATACAACTTGAATACCCCGAATCACAATAGAAAGTAACATCATCAAGGCCTCTATTTAAAGTAGAATAAATAATATTCATAATATCCTGACGACTACTAGGATAAAGATTGGTAGTATTTTGAACAAAACCATAGTCAACATCTTTATAATAAGAATTAGGTTCACCAAACATAACATTTCTGTCAACAATATTACTCAAAATAAAATTAACAACTCTATTTCGATTAACATAAACAATTCCAAATAAGCATACCAAAACTAAAAGAAACAAAAATTTTTTCATCCCATCACCTTATTTTAATTATACCATAACAAATAAAAAAAAGAAGTAAATTACTTCATTTCATTTACTTTTTTAGTTAATCTAGACTTATTACGAGCACAGAAGTTCTTTGTAACAACACCTTTTGAAGTAGCTTTATCAATTCTTTTAATAGCTACACCTAAAGCGTCAACAGCCTTATCTTTATCACTTGCTAAAACAGCTTTTTCAACATTCTTCATAGCAGTACGCATACTTGTTTTATATTCATTATTACTCTTTTTCTTTTTAGCTATTACCTTGATTTTTTTCTTAGCATTTTTCATATTTGCCATAATTTCACCTCCAAGCCGTCAATACTTCTAGTATTTTATCAAATAATTACTAAAAAATCAATTTATTTTTAAATAAAATTTATAAATTTGAAAAAAATATAAAAGGTGATAACATGAAACATGAAATAGATTTAAGTAAATATAAAATTAGAACAGACCTTGCCATAGAAGCACTACCACAAAATATAGACATAGAAACAAAAACAATAGACAATATAAAAATAAGCAAAATATATATAGATGAAACAATAAAAAAACAAATAGAAAAAAAAGAAGGAAATTATATAACAATAGAATTTGAAGACATAACAGATAAAGAAAACCTAGAAAATGTAAAAAAAACATTTATTACAGAACTTAAAGAATTATTAAAAAAAATGAATATAAAAGATACAGACTCATGCCTAATAATAGGACTTGGAAATAGACTATCAACACCTGACTCACTAGGACCTAAAACAATAGATAACCTTATAATAACAAACCATTTATACGAACTAGGATTATTAGACAAAAACTATAGAAGAATATCAGCGATAAGCCCTGGAGTAATGGGAACAACAGGAATAGAAACAAGCGACATAATAGAAAGCATAACAAAAAAAATAAAACCAGACTTTATAATAGTAATAGACGCACTCGCATCATTATCAATAGAACGAATAAATAAAACAATACAAATAACAGATACAGGAATATATCCAGGAAGTGGAATAGGAAACACAAGAAAAGAAATAAGTAAAGAACTTCTAAACATACCAGTAATCGCAATAGGAGTACCAACAACAACAGACGCAACAACAATAGTAACCGATACAATAAACTATTTAACAAAACACTACACATACACAAGAAAAAATATAAATAATCCTATGAACAAACTAATAATAAAAGGAAACGTAAACTATCTAAAAAAAGACATAAAAATAGAAAAACAAGAAAAACAAGAACTACTAGGACTACTCGGAAACTTGACAGAAGAAGAAACTAGGCAACTAATAAAAGAAACACTAACACCAATAGGATATAACTTTATGGTAACACCAAAAGAAATAGACTTTATAATAGAAAAACTTACAGATATATTAGGAAATGGATTAAATAAAGCCTTACATAAAGTATAGAAATATACTTTTTTTTGACATATTATTTATACATAAACATATATAATGTGAATATGTTTTATTAGGTGAAAAAATGAAAAGATTTAAAACTAAAAAACATATCAAAATAAAATACAAAAAAATACTAATACTACTACTTACACTAATAATAACTATAATAATACTTAAAATACTAAACACAATAAAAATAATAAAACTAGATCCAATTCAAACACTAAAATATCAAAACATATATGAAAAAAAACACATAAAACAAGAATTGATAAATATAACATCACAAATATTAAGGATAGACATAAAAAAACCAGAAACAATACTAAATCATATGATACCATACGAAAAACCAAATAAAAAAAAATACTACACAGTAAAAGAAGAACAACCATTAATATACATATATAATACACATCAAACAGAAGAATACATTGGAAACAATATAACACCAACACCAACAGTCAAAACAGCCGCATACTACTTAAAAGAACAACTAGAAAAAGAAAATATAAAAACAATAGTAGAAGAACAAAATATACAAGAAATACTAAAAAATAATAACTGGAACTACACAGATAGCTATAAAGCAAGCAGAATAAATCTAGAAAAAATTAAAAATGAATACCCAAGCATCAAAATATTTATAGACCTTCATAGAGATGCACTACCAAAAAAACTATCAACCGCAACAATAAATAATAAAAACTACGCAAAAATACTATTCGTGATAGGAAAAGAACATGAAAACTATAAAAAAAACCTAGAATTTACAACATCAATAAATAACATAATAGAAAAAAACTATCCATCACTAACAAAAGGAATACTGCAAAAAGAAGGACCTGGGGTAAATGGGATTTATAACCAAGACATAAAAGAAAATATAATACTAATGGAAGTAGGCGCTGAAGAAAATACAATAGACGAAGTAACAAACACACTAGATATAATAACAAATGTATTAAAGGAGAAAATAAATGAAAAATAAAAAAACAAAAAAACTGATTAAAATGATATTCTTTCTTTGCTTCATAAGTTATTTGACATTTTATATTGCAGGACAATCAGGGTACTATGAATATACAGAAAGAAAAAAAATGACATTCACAAAAGAACAAATAGAACAATTCGAAAACGACGTAAAAGAAGGAAAAAACATAGACATAAAAGAATATATAAAAAATACAGATAAGAACTATCAAAATAAATTGTCAAAAGGAACATTAGAAATCTCAGAAACAATATCAAAATACACAAAAAAAGGAATAAATATTATATTCACAAGGCTAGGAAAAGTGGTAGAAGAATGATCAAAAAAATATCATAGATTATTACAAAACGCTATAACAATATCAATAGTATAGAAAAAAAGATAGAAAAAAACATGCATAAAATAATTTACAAATACTTGACCCAAACAAAAAACTATATTATACTTAATATAAGCATAATTAACAAAAAATGCTTGTAGAAAATGGAGGTATATATGAACACAATCGCATTCTCCATTTTACTAGTCCTTATTGGGATTTTTATTGGAATTATTTGTGTAATTTTATTTAACTATCTTAGAAATAACAATACTTCTAAGAAAATAGATAACATGATAGAAAAAGCAAAAAAAGATGCAGATAAAATTAAAAGAGATTATTTATTAGAAGCAAAAGACGAAGCTCATAAATTAAAAATAGAAACAGATACATACGTAAAAGAAAAAAAACAAGAAATAAAAGAAGGAGAAGAAAGACTTCTAACAAGAGAAACAAACATGGATAGAAGAGACCAAACACTACAAAATAGAGAACAAATGTTAGAAGAAAAAGAAAATAATCTTATAAATAAACAAAAAGATATCCAAAAAGAACAAGTAGAAGTGGAAAATATAAAAAAAGAACAAGTAGAATTACTAGAACAAATTGCAGGATACTCAAAAAATCAAGCAAGAGAACTAGTACTAAAAAAAGTAGAAGAATTAATGACTCTAGAAATAGCAGCTTATATAAAAGATAGAGAAGCAGAAGCAAAACTAGAAGCAGACAAACAAGCAAAATCAATGCTTATATCAAGCATGCAAAAATATGCAGGTGAAGTTGCAAGTGAACAAACAGTTACTGTAGTAGCACTTCCAAATGATGACATGAAAGGTAGAATCATAGGAAGAGAAGGAAGAAACATAAGAACAATAGAAGCAGTAACAGGAGTAGATTTAATAATTGATGATACACCAGAAGCAATAGTATTATCAAGCTTTGATCCATATAGAAGAGAAATCGCAAGAGTTACGCTAGAAACATTAATAAAAGATGGAAGAATTCATCCAACTCGTATAGAAGAATTATATGATAAAACAGTAAAAGACATGAAAGCAAAAGTACTAGAATATGGAAACAACGCACTATTTGAATTAGGAATCACAAAAATGGATCCAGAACTAGTAGAAATATTAGGTAAACTTCACTTTAGGACAAGCTTCGGACAAAATGCATTAACACACTCAATAGAAGTAGGATTCCTATCAGGAGTAATAGCCGCAGAACTAGGAGAAAATGTCGCACTTGCACGTCGTGCTGGACTATTACACGATATAGGAAAATCAATAGACCATGAAGTAGAAGGATCACACGTAACATTAGGTAGTGAACTTGCTAAAAAATATAAAGAAAATGAAGTAGTAATAAATGCAATAGAATCACACCATGGAGATACAGAAGCAACATCAATTATTTCTTCAATAGTCGCAATCGCGGACGCATTATCAGCTTCACGTCCAGGAGCTAGAAACGATTCCCTAGAAAACTATGTACAAAGATTAAAAGACCTAGAAGCAATCGCAGATAACATAGATGGTGTAGAAAAATCATATGCTGTACAAGCTGGTAGAGAATTAAGAGTACTAGTTAAATCAGAAGAAATAGACGATTTAAAGACACACAAAGTTGCTAGAGACATTAAAAATAAAATAGAAGAAAATTTGCAATATCCAGGAACTATAAAAGTTACTGTAATAAGAGAAACAAGAGTTATAGAAGAAGCAAAATAACTCTTTTTCTTTATATAAAAATTTACAAAAAATTAATAAATTTGTTGACTGTAAATTAATTACAAGTTATAATGATAATGAGATAGATTGATAGTTAGGTGTTTAACCTCCGCAAGAAAAAAATTAAAGGAGGTGGTCAAGATGGAAAGTATACTAGAAAGGATTCGGTATGGATTACAATTTAGTCCTAGTATTGCTAATTATATTAGCAATAAGAGGTATTCCAAAAAGACGCAAAAGAAGATAAATAAAGAACACCTAGCTCATACGAGTAAGGTGTTTTCCAAAATATAAATATTGTGGAGATGAGCACTTAACACGGAAATATCAAGTCTATCTCTTTTTATTATATGAAGAATTCCTTCACTACATACATAATAACACATAAAAATAAAAAAATCAATAATTAACACAAAATTAAAATGTATAAAAATAAATATTTAGTAAAACATATTGATAGGAGGCAAATATGAAAAAAATAATAACATTACTATCAATAATAGTATTAACAGGATGTACATTAGATATAAGTAATACACCAACAAAAAAAGTAGAAGAATTCTTAAATAAATACCAAATACTAGATGAAGAAGTACTAAATCAATTAGATAACATAATAAATACAAAAACAAAACTAGATTCAACAAATAAAGAAGAATATAGAGAAATAATAAAAAAACAATATAAAGACATGCAATACACAATAAAAGAAGAAACAATAGATGGTAAAGAAGCAAAAGTAACAGCGCAAATAATAGTAAAAGACTTCACAAAAATAATAAATGATGCAGAAAATTATAAAAAAGAAAACATGAACGAATTCTATGAAAATGATACATATAATGATAATCTATATAAAAAATATCTAATAGAAAAACTAAAAAATGCAAAAGATAGAGTAACATACACAATAGACTTCAAACTACATAAAAATAATACAAAATGGACACTTGACCCAATGACTGAAGAAATAGAGGATAAAATACTAGGAATATATAAGGACAATTAGTCCTTTTTTTATATTTACTAAAAACACATAAAATGATATACTATATACAAAGTAGGTGTAGTAATGGACGAAAACAAAATACAAGAAACAATAAATCAAGTACTAGAAAATGAAAATATCGATATAACAAAACTATTAACATTTGAAGAAAGAATAGAAATACAAAAAAATAAATATAAATATTTTAAAGATAACGAATATAAAAAAATTAAATACAAACTATTCACAAAAGAAGAAGCAGAAGTTACCGATGAACTTTCCAAGATATTTGAACCTAATAAAAAAAGAAATATTGAAATAGATATACATCTATCTGATGAAAGAAAACTAGAAATATTAAAAACAACAGAAAAAGATTTTCAATATAATCATACAGAACTAATAATATCAATAGAACAAGATGAAATAAAAAAACAAGCATTATTGTTTATACTTGAAAATATTAATTCATTCTATTTTATAAAATACGCAGACATAATTACGTCATTTAAAAACATTGATGAGGCATTAAAAACAATAGATGAATTTTTAGAACAAAAACCAGAAAACAAACATAGTATCCTAAGTGTTAACCTAGATACACAAACAATTTTTAAGAATTTGACAAAAGAACAATATAAAAAAATACTAAAAATAATGGATAAATATGAATGTATTCAAGAATATAAAATACTAAATGGAATAGACAATAAACTAGAAATATTTGAAGAAATTATAAAATTACCAAATTATAAAATGAAACACCACAGTTTATATGTATTAATAAGTTCTCTAAATGAAAATGATTCATTTAAAGCATTTAAAATATTAATAGATAATTATTATGAAAAAATAAATAATATGGAAATAGTAGAACTTATAAAAATAACAAGTAAAGACAGAAAAAAAGAATTTTTAGACATACTTTATGATGAAATAGAATTAAATGACTTAGAAATAATAATATCAAATTATATCAGAACACTACCTAAAGAAGAAAGAAGAATAGAATTTAAAGAATACATAATAAATAATGATAAATTTGATTCATTAAAAATAGCAACCACACTAACACAGGAAGCAATGCTAAACTGTTTAGACGAAACATTAATCAAAATGAATAAAGAAGCAAATCCGGATGTAGACCAAAAAGATTTAATAAAAAGAATAACAACATATCTAGAAAATTTAAACTATGATTTAGAATGTAAAAAAAATGAAGTAGATTGTAATACATTATTAAAACTAATTTGTAAACATGAAAACCTAAACGAAGCAAATCTTAGAACAATAATAGATAAATTTGGATATCAGATATTGAAATATATTAATTGTGAAAATATAAAAAATTTAATAAATTTAGAACAAGAAGAACTTAACAAAATACTGTATTTATTTAATGAAAAAAACATGACAATAGATTCACATAAAAAGGACTCAATAATAGAATCAGTAATACAAAGAGAATTTATGTTTTTAGAATCATATTCATATAATATTTTTTCAACATTTGAAACATTAATAAATAAACAAGATTCAAAATTAAAACAAACATTTGATGAAGTAATAAATACCGTATTTGAAAAAAGGCCAAAAAATCTTCAAAAAATATGTAAAGAAAATAGTATTACAATACAGGAATTGTATGAAGATATAAGTCAAGGAAAAAGCCTAGATATTTTGCACCAAATAACTCAACAATATATAGAAATAAAAAGAGAAGAATATTCAAAAATAAGAACATCAGGATTTACAAAAGAACTAGACTTAGATAAAAAGTTTAAAAAAGAATGGATATTAAAAAAATACATAGAATTACAGGACATAGGAACAATAAAATATAAAATAAGGAGCATTAACGCAGAATTAACCGAAGAACAAAAAAAACTTAAAGATGATAATGAACAACTAGGATACATAATAGAGTTCAAAAAAAATCCATCAAAAGAATTAATGGATAAAATAGAAAAAAAGAATTTAAAAACATTTAATGAATTATTAAATATACTATATGAATTAAATGAATTAAATAACATTCCAAAAGAAGCAGAAGCAAAAGCAGAATATATATATTCATTTAAAAAAACAAAAGAAAACTTCTTAGTAGAAATTTTATCACAACTAGATATAAAATGTATAAAAGAAAAATTACTACCAGAGAAAGATACATATAATGAATTATTGCAAATACTCGATAAATATAAATATTTAGGATTTGGAACAACATTTCAACCAGTAGCGCAAAATATAGACTTGGAAATTGGTTCACAATCAATAGCTGGATTAATAAATTGTTTTTACAAACTATATAATGAATCAACAGAAAAAACTAAGTTTATAGAACAACATACAATGACAAAACTACTAGAAGAAGGATTTTGTCATGAACTAACCTCAAATAAATACGCAACAATAATAGGAGAAGAAGACTTTAAACTAATATTTTCAAATACAGGAAAAAATAGATCAAGCGCAACTGCTCAAGCAAGACTTAAAAACGTATTAGAAATAATTCCTAAAATGTATGAAAAAGAATATTTAACAATTCCACCAATAAACAAAACAATAACACTAAAAAGTGGAAAACAAATAAAAGTAGAAATTGGGCAACCATTAGACTTTACAAACCTAACAGTAGGAGAAAGAACAGGAGCATGTCTAAGAGCAAAAGGAGCATTTAGAGACTTATGGGAATTCATATTAACAAACAAAAATGGATTCAACATAATTTTTAAAACTCCAAATGATAAATTTATATCAAGAGTAAGTGGTATAAGAAATGGTAATACAATATTTGAAAATGAATTAAGAGACAGTGTATTAAATGAATATACAAACGAAGACTTAATAGAAACAAATCAAATTGTGACAGCACTACTAGAAGACTATACAAAAAATAGCGAATATCCAATAGAAAACATAATCATAACAAGTGATTACGCGATGGAAAAAGAAAAAGAAAAATTAAAACAAATAACAACAAATAGAAAAGAAGCTATGTATGGATTAAACTTTAATTATGACAAAAACGATACATTTGAAGGTATTATACTGTCAAATAATGGAAACCTAAAAGAAATAAAACTAGGAAAAGAAAAAATAGAAGAATATAAAATAAATAAAAAACCAAAAGTATATTATAAGGAAAATGCTTTAAAAAAGGTGAACCAACTACATGCATTAAATCAACTTTTAAATGGAATACCAATAGAAGACATAATAATCAACAACAGAGAATACAACTTAGAAGATATATCATGCATTTCAAATAACGAATATTATATATTAAAATACAAAGATGAAATAATAGAAACATTTATACTTGATAAATATAAACAAAACAGTATAATATTAAATGATAATAATAGAATGGAGGAACAACTTGAAAACAGTAGGAGTTATCACTGAATATGATGGATATAATGGAAAAATAATAGATAACGAAAAAAAAATCTATGAGCTAAATAAAAACAATATATTAGACGAAACAATTAAACAAGGAGATATAGTAGAATTTGATAGTGAACAATACAAAGGAGTAGAAGTAACAAAACGCTTAGCATTCTTTGTAAAAAAATACAATAAAAAATAAGAGGTGTAAAAAAATGAAAAAAAATTTATTAGGAATATCATTATTGACTATGACATGTCTATATGGGCTTCTTGCCGCAATAATCATACTAGTATGTATGTATACAACTATCCCAATAATATATGGTATAGTAGCAAGCATAATAATATTAATACTGCAATTTTTAATATCGCCATTTTTAACAGATATTACAATGAAATGGTTCTATGGAGCAACATTTGAAAACAATTTGCCAGACTATGTAAATAATTTTATAGATCAAATCTGTAATAAATATAATATGAAAAAACCAAGAATCGGATACATAAATGATGGGGCACCTAATGCTTTTACATATGGAAGAACAAAAAATGATGCTAGAATAATATTAACAAGAGGAATATTTGAAATACTAACACCAGAAGAAGTACTTGCAGTTGTAGGACATGAACTAGGACATGCAACACATTATGACATGCTATTTATGACAGTAGCGCAAATAGTACCGCTTGTCTTATATGGAATATATGAAACATTCACAAAATCATCATCAAATAACAGTAATAATAAAAATTCATATGCAGCAATAATTGGTCTAATTGCATACATATTATATATAATTAGTCAATACATAGTATTATTCTTATCAAGAACAAGAGAATACTATGCAGATAGCTTTAGTATAGAAGAAACAAGAAATCCAAATGCACTTTCACAAGCACTTATAAAAATAGGATATGGATTAACAACACGTGCAAATAATGAAACAGATAAAAAGAAAAAACACTCAGCAGCAAAATCCAATGCATTAGGTATATTTGATTCAAAAACATCAAAAACACTAGTTGTAAGCAGTTTCGATGAAGGAACGATATCAAAAGAAAATATCAAAAACGCAATGAAATGGGAAGAATGGAACGTATGGGCAAAATTCTATGAACTAAGTTCAACACATCCATTAATATCAAAAAGAATAAATGCAATATCAAAAAGAAGTGCTGAATTCAATCAACAACCATTTATAAACTTTGACTTACAAAAACCAGAATCATATGTAGATGACTTTGTAATAGAACTAATAATAAAATATTTACCATTATTATCGTTAATTCTACTAACAATAATATCACTATTATTAATTCCAACAGGAAATACACAATTATCAGTATTAATAATATTAATAGGTGGAATAATAGCGATCCTACTATCATATATAAAATATGCACGTTATTATAATAATAAAAATTATAAACAAGCAAAAGTATCTGACTTATTAAGTGAAGTAAAAGTATCGGGAGTAACAAGTATACCATGCCAAATAGAAGGAAAAATAATTGGTAGAGGAAACCCTGGATGCATACTAAGCGAAGACTTTGTAATACAAGATGAAACAGGAATAATATTCTTAGACTATAACCAACCACTAAAAACAATAAATAAACTATTCGCAATATTTAAATCAAAAGAATACTTCGATAAGACAGTAAAAATTAAAGGTTGGTATAGAAGAAGCCCAGTACCATATATAGAAATAAAAACAATGGAAATGGATGGAAAAATAAAAAAAATTCACACAAATATATGGACATTAGTATTAAGAGTTATATTAATTATTATGTATATACTATTCCTATTATCATTCGCAACAATATTATCAATATAAGGACAATTAGTCCTTTTTATATTAATAAAAATATGCTAAAATACGAATGAGGTGACATTAATGGGAAAATTATCTAATATGATGTATATGATTGATTTATTAAATACCGGAAATATATATACGATCAAAGAATTATCAGAAAAAATAGGTGTAACAGAGAGAATGATAAGATACTATAAAGAAGAAATATGCAAGAATGGCATCTGTATAGAATCATTTAAAGGTCCTAATGGTGGATATTTTATGATTGATAAATTAAAAAATTATACTAGCATTAATAAATATGATATTCAATTGTTAGAATATTCTTCTAAAATATTAAAACAAAATAATTTTAAGTATTTTGATAAATATGAATATTTTATAAATAAAGTAAAGAATATGAATAGTGTTTATGATGACAAAAGTAAATTCATATCAAATATTGATTTAAATGATAAAGAGAAAATACAAAGAGTCCTAATTGATTCTATAGAAAAATCAGAAAAAATAGAAATTATTTACGATAATCTAGATGGTAATTATTCGCAAAGGATTATACACCCATTACAGACATTTAAATACAAAGATGTAGAATATGTTACAGCATATTGTGAGTTGAGAAATGATATTAGACATTTCGAAATAAATAGAATTATTAAAATAAAATAAAAAAGACAAAATATTTCAAAAAAAGATGCTATAATAGTCGTAGGAGCTGATATTATGGAAAAACAAATTGAATATATAGATTTAGATGGAGTTATATTGGATTCAGAAAAAAGAATGCTAGAAAGAAAATATATGGCAGGTTTTGAAAACCACAATGATTCAAAGCAATATGATGCTTTTTTCGAATACACAGATACGCATCCAGAAGAATGGGACTACATAATAAGGGAAGCTAATTCTATTAATAACTCAATAGAAATCATTAAAGAATTACAAGAATTAAAAAAGGAAATAGCTATTTTAACCAAAATACATACGTTGCACGAAATGAGGGTTAAAGTCGATGATTTAAGAAATCATAGAAACATTTACATACCAATAGTATTTGTTCCACCCAAAATAAAAAAACATGAAGTCGTAATACCAAAAAAACAATTATTAATAGATGATTCACAAAAAAATATTGACGGCTGGATAAACAATGGTGGAAAAGGAATATTATTTGATGAAACAATTCCGAAAAATACAGATAAAAAAGTAAAAAGTTTAGAGTTTTTGTTAGGTAGGTAATAATTTATGATAGATAAACAAATGATTGAAAATTATGAAAAATCATTGGAGCAAAGGTATAATGCCATTTGTTTTGATATAGATGGTACTCTAACAGAAAAAAACTCAAAGAATATTGATAAAAGAGTAATAGAAATGTTAGCAACACTTTTAAAAAGAAAAATACCGCTTGTATTTATAACTGGAAGAGGCGAAACGGGTTTAAATGACCTAAAAAATGATATATATATACCATTAAAATGTAATTTTGGAATTAATAACAAAGAATTAAGTAGAATATATGTGCTAACAAATGATGGAGCACGTTTATTTATGACTACAAAGAATAATTTAGATGATATTCTAAATACAAATGTTTATACATTTCCTATTGAACAATTAAACGAACTTAAATGTATTAATGATAATATAATAGAAAAAACACATCAAAAATATTTGCATAAATTATGTGACATTAAATATTCAATTGATAAAAAGAACAATAATATTATCAATATTCGCATTATTTTAAATAAAAATGACGAAAAATTAATTAGTATCCTGACTGATATAATAAAGGATACAATCAAAGATAATTATCTGAATAATGTATGTGTGTCAAGAGGAATTTATAAAGGCAAAAATGTTATACAAATAGGTAATGCCAGAAAAGATCTTGCAATAGAACAAGCTGAAAAAATAATAGGCATACCACAAAAATCAATGCTCAGAATAGGAGATTGTGGTGATATTAGAGGTAATGACTATACAATGTTAAATTGCGAACAAGGCTTTAGTGTAGACAAGATTAATGGTAGTAATAATTGTTGTTTTCCAATAATAGACGGACAAGGAAAAATTATTAAAGGTATAGAAGGAACATTATACTTAATAAAAAAAGCAAAAATAATACCAACAGTATGCTTAGAAAGCATGAGTAAAGAAGATTATTCACATAGGTATGCAAGAATGGAAGAACAAATTGTAAAAGGTGTAAATGGACATTTAAAAAAATATAATGATATAATAAATAAAAAATTTCACCTGATAAATGGAATAAATGACATATTTGATGAGTTCAGCGGTAGTGTCAAAATACCTATGTATGAATGGGAATTAATTGAAAATAATGCATTAAAAGATTTTTGGAATACAAGAAAAAATAATAATTTATGTTATTCACTCAGGGATGATAACAACTATATATTAAGAGGTTCAAAAACATATTATTACTTCTTAGCAAATAGACAAAGCATTGACAAAAAAGATTTTACAACATCAAAAGACGTAATAGAATGGTATGAGAATTATTTATGTTTTTTAAAAAATGCTATTTTTGCCATAAAGAATACTGAAAATTTAAAAAAACTAACAAATAAAAAAATGATTTTGGGTTTAGTTGATAATGCAAGAAATATTATATTAATTATTATTAATCATAGACTAGTTAGTAAGTATTCTGATAAAAATGTATTATTAAATCTAAATTGTGCAGACAATATAGACTTCTATAGTCTATACAGACTACTATATTTAATTGAAGAAATAATGTATAAAATATGTTTTGTTCAAAATTATAGCATTAATAAAGAAATCATCCTTGAAATATTAACTATAACCTATCAAGAATTATATAACGACTATACAAAAACACAACCTCTATTAACAGAAAAAAATTATTCAAAGGAGTATAGGGCATATAGAGAAATAGATAATTTTGCAGAAAACTATATAACAGTAAAAATGAATAATCAAAAAAATATATTAAATAAAAATTTTGCTGTATGCGGAATGGCTTATGGCGGTATAGAATTGCCAATACTATATAAGATAATAAATAAAAGTATTGAGGATGTTTTATTATTAAAATTTAGCAATAGTGTATGTGGATATACTAATAAACAACTAGTAGAATTAAGAAAATTTAATATAAATAAATATGGAGGATTACAAAAAATAGGTACAATTAATACATATGACATTGTATTACAAGACGACAACATTTTAACTGGTAAAACGATGCAACTTGCATTAAATACATTATATGATGAAAAATATAATATTTCAAATATAAATATCGTAAGATATCCAAGTATAAATAGAGTGAATCAAATGTTTATAAATAATTCTGCAGCAGTTGATTACAATTTGTTTTTTGATTACATAACTGGATTATGCTTCCATAGTCCATATAGTTGGAGAGATGAAAATGAATATGATATATATGAAGATACATTAGGCGTGTTTGATTTAAATAGAAAGAAAATAACAGAATGCCTAATTAAAAATCATGATTTTAAAAAAACAAGTGAAGTAGCAGCATATAAAAGGAGAATAATAAGATGAGGGTAGTAAGTATTGGAGATCTGGTAACGGATTATTATTATAAGAACGAAAAATTATTAGGAATTAATGGAGGAATGTCTTCACATAATATTGTGGCAAATTTATCTAAAATGGGAATAGAAACCGCTGTATATGGCTCATGTGGGAATGATGATGCAGGATTAATATCTATAAAGAGTCTAGAAGATTTAAAAGTAGATGTCTCAAAGATTAAAATAATAGACAATATAAAAACAAGATGCTTTCATATATCGTATTTTGATAAGGAAAATGGATATTCATTTACATCAAAAAAAAGATGTCCATTTTGTAATAACAAGAAATGGTACGAAGAAAGTATGATTGAAAGTAAGGCAATTGTTAAACAAATCCACAAAGATGATATTTTAGTTTTTGATAATTTAAATAATCAAAATCAAGAGATAATTGATAGCACAACAAATAAAAAAATAATTGATTTAGGACAATATTTTGAATTTGAAAATTTATCAGATGAAGAAATAATCAAAAAAATAGAAAATAAATTTGAAATAATAAATTTTAATGAAAGAGTATCTAACTATATAAAAAAAAGATTGTGCTTAAAGGAAAACATAGATCTATTTAAAAAACTGTCGCCTAAATTAATGACAATTACAAAAGGAGAAAAAGGCGCGGAATTTATATATAATAATGAAGTATTTAGGTATGAATTAAAAACAAAAGAAAACGCTGTTGATCCTACAGGAGCGGGTGATGCTTTTATATCAAGTATTATCAAGGATTGGATAAAAAATGAATTTAAACTTGAATCTGATAAATTTGCAATTTGGTATAAAAACGCAACTAAATTAACTTCAAAAGTTGTAAAAAAAATAGGCGCTAGAGGGCATCTGAGATGTCTATATAAAACAAAAAAAATAGATAATTATTGCACTTGTGAAAGATTTATCCTGCATACAAGAAAACAAATAAAGAGATGTAATATTAATATTAATAGTTTACAAACAAGAATAAATAACACCTTAAAATCAAATGCTTTATCAAAACTTGAAATAATAAATTTTAATGAAAATGATAATTATCTTTTTATAGGAACAGGTGGATCGTTTGCTGCAGCATACTTTGCGTCAACTATCATCAACCAATTATATGGATGTAATACATATGCAATGTATCCTAGAAATGTAATATATAGAAATAATAAAAATATTGATAAAGCAATATTGTTTTCATACTCCGGGACAACAAATGATATCATGAATAGTGTATGTAACATTGATGATTCAAACAAATATATGATAACAAAAGGACAAGTTCAAAATATCGCACTAAAAACACGCCTTAAAAAAGAAAATATAATAAGTTATAGAACCCCATCTAATAATGGAAAAGAACGGGGATTCTTATCATTCGAAGGAGTTATTGCACCTTCAATATTATTTTTAAAATTTTATTATAACAAAGTAAATCCAAATTTTGATATTGAATTATTTATAAGTAATGTATTTGAATATTGGCACAATTATTTTGAAATATTATTTAAAGATAAAAAAAAGATTGAATTATTACAAAGCTGTAATATAGTAAATATATTTTGCGGGGACTATACAAATAGTGCATGTTATGATTTGGAAAGCAAAATCATAGAATCAGGAATATTAAATTGTATTATACATGAAAAAAAGAATTTTTCACATGGAAGATTTATAAACTATGAAAATCTAAATAATAAAAGTAGTATTTTTTTCAAACAACAATCAACAAGTAAGTATGAAGAAAAATTATTGGAATATTTAGGTGAGGAAAATACAGTTATTATTGAAAGTAAATATGATGGAATTTTGTGTGAATTTGATTTATTGGTAGCGTCACAATTGTTAATCTATTATATAGGAAATAAATTAGACATAGATGTATCAAAACCCAACTATTCTGAAGATGCAATGAAGATATATTTTTATAAGGGAGAACTATAAATTATAATTCTAAATATTAAGGACAATTAGTCCTTTTTCTATTAATAAAAATAAGTCAAATTATAAACAACATTTATTATATATTGATGCATAACTTTATAATCACAAATTGTTAAAATGATAAAAAAATAGTATAATTATAATGGAGGATTAACTATGAAGAAAATGAATGTAATTGTAATATTTGATAAAAAAATAAAAAAAACTTTAATGTGCAAAAGAACTAAAAATCCATATATAGGAATGTATAATCTTGTTGGTGGTAAAATTGAAAAAGAAAATGACGGATTAAATGAAGCATATAGAGAATTGGAAGAAGAAACAAACATAAAAAAAGAAGATGTAAAATTAATACATTTTATGAATTTAACATATATAAAATGGAACAAAGAACTTGAAGTATATTATGGAATATTAAATAAAGAAGTAACATTAGTTGAAGAAGTTAATAAACTTGAATGGATTTCTATAAATGATAATTTCTTTGATATGAATAAATATGCTGGAGAAGGTAATATTGGACATATAATTGAAGAAATAAAAATTGATATTAACAAAGAATAAAAATTAGAAACATAAATATTTATATTGAAAAACATTAAACAATATTGAAGGGAGTAAATATGAAAAATATACAAAAACAAATATGGCAAAATAAAATTAATAAAGGATTTAATACTACAGATGTAAATAAAGAATTCTGCTTATTATATGGAGAAGTAGCTGAAGCTTATGAAGCATATAGAAAAAAGAAAGAAGATTTAAACGAAGAATTAGCAGACATAGCTATATACTTAATGGGATTATCAGAAATGTTAGGATATGACTTGGAAACAGAAATAAAAAATAAAGTAAATAAAAATGAAAAAAGAGTATATAAAAATATTGATGGAGTAAATGTAAGAATAAGTGATTAAGGACAACTAGTCCTTTTTATATTTATAAAAATATGTTAAAATACACATTGAGGTGTAGGTATGAAGAAGTTTAAAACAGAACCAAAAATAATAAATATAGAAGATACAAATACAACAATAATAAAATTAATGTTCTTTAATAAACATGAAAAAGAAGACACAATTAAAAATAGAATAATGAATAGAATTCTAAGAACATGTAACAATTTATATAGAACATCAACAGAATTTGAAAAAAAATTAAACGAATTATTAATAATAAACTTATCAATAGATACAAATGCTTATATAGAAAATGAAGTAACATATGTAACAATGACATTACCAAAAGAAGGAATTATAGATGAATTTAGCTTAGAAGAATGTATAAAATTTTTATATGAAACAATATATAATCCATATATAGAAAATGATGAATTCAATAATGAACACTTTAACTGGGAAAGAGACTTTGTATTTGATAGAGAAAGAAACTATCCAAATAACATATATGACTACATAGAAGAAGAATCAATAAGAATTCTAAATGAAATAGAAGACATATATATTACACATGAAGAATACTTGAACTATATAAAAAAACAAACACCAAAAACAATATATGAAAATTATAAAACAAAAATAAAAAACAATAGCTTCATAACATACATATATGGTAGTATAGAAAATAAAGAAAAGCTACTAAAAATATTTAATAAATACTTTAAACAAGAACAACAAGAAATAAAAATTGATACAAACTATACCAAATACTTAAAAATAACAGAATATAAAGAATTTGAAAGAAAAACAAAATATAATCAAACAGTACTAAATCTATTTTACCAAATAGAAAAACTAAAACCAGAAGAAAAAACAATATTAGATACACTATTTTACTTCCTAAATTCAAGAGAAAATGACTTAATATTTCAAAATCTAAGAATAAAAAACAACCTAGTATATGAATCAAGGGTAATGGAAAGTAATACATGCGGATATATCGCAATAATAGCTTTTTTAAATAAAGAAGATATAAAAAAAGCACAAGAAATAATAGAAGAAACCTTAGAAGATATAAAAAAAGAAGAAAACTTCAATATATATAAAGAAAGACTTCTAAAAGCACTCAAGTACGATGTATTAATAGAAGAAGATAACGACTACAATATAGTAAAAGATATTATTAATAAAGACATCAAAGAAGAAAAAACACTAAAAGAAAAATATGAAATAATAAAAACAATAACATCAAAAGATATGAATAATTTTATTGATAGATTAAAACTAACAAGAAAACTAACAATAATAGGTGATACAAATGAATAAAATAAAAACAATAACACTAGAAAACGGACTACAAATCATAATAAATAAAAATAAAAAAAACACAACAAAAGCACAAATTATAATAAAGGCAGGAGGACTAGATACAAACTTTAAAATAGATAATAAAGAAATAGAAGTACCATTTGGAACAGCTCACTTTCTAGAACACTATTTAATAGAACAAAGCATATATGGAAACGCAAATAAAATATTTAGTGATGAATATATAACATCAAACGGAATAACATCATACTACACTACTGAATACTATATAAAAACAGTACACGACTTTGAAGAAAACTTCATAAAACTTTTAAACATAGTTAATAATCCAGACTATAATAAAAATATAGAAGAAATTAAAAATCCAATAATACAAGAAATAAAAAGAAACAATGATAGAGAAGGAAAATTATACTATAAAACATTATTTGAAAGTATAACAAAAAATAAAATGTATGATACAACACTAGGAGAAATAGAAACAATAAAAAACATGGATATAAATACAATAAAAACATTCCACGAAACATTCTATAATCCAAATAATCAAATAATAGTACTAACAGGAAACATAAAAGAAAATATAATAGATATAATAAAAGATTTCTACAAGAATAAAACAAATAAAAATGTAGAAAGAAAAAAACTAATAGAACAAGATCAAATAATAAAAAAAACAAATGAAATAATAGATGAAACAATAAATGAAAATTTATTTGAAATAACATATAAAGTAAACATAAAAAATTATACACCATTAGAAAAAAATAAAATAGACTATTATTTACATTATCTATTTGATACAAAATATAATGAGCAATCAGAATTATTTGATTATATGATAAAAAATAAATTAACACTTTATACAATAGAAACACATTTAGATCCAAGTGTATTAAAAGGATATATGTTAATAACACTAAAGTCATATACAAGTGAATTCAAAAAAGTTATAGAACTATTACAAAAAGAATTTAATACAGATAATTTAACAGAAGAAAACTTTAAAAAATATCGAAACAAAATGATTATTCAAAAACTATGCGATTTAGAAAATGATATATACGTAACATCAAACTATATAAATAATGTATTACTATATGATTTACACGAATATGATAGTGTAGAATTCATAAAAACATTAAACTTAGATGAATGCAAAAAACTACTAAACGAATTAGACTATTCTAACTATACAATAACAATAAATAGAGAAAGGGACAACTAGTCCTTTTTAATTTAACAAAAATATGATAATATTAAAAAGGTGATTACATGAAAAAAATACTAGATAATTTATACATGTTTGAATCAAAAACAAATGTGTTACTATACAAAAATAAAAAGAAATGCATACTAATAGACACAGGAAAAAGTGTAAAGTTAAAAGAAGAAATAAAAGAATATATAGATAATAATAAACTAAAACTAAAAGGAATAATAAATACACATGCACATTCAGACCATGTGTCAAATAATGATATAGAAAATTGTAAAGTATACACTAACAAACTAGAACGAACGCTGCTAGAAAACTATACATTACAATTAGACTTACTATATGGAGGAAAACACCCAAAATTCCTAGAAAACTCATTCCTATCATCAAAATCATTCAAAACATATAAACTACCAAAACTAAAACACATAAAATATGTAAACCTAGAAGGACATAGCTATAATATGATAGGAGTAATAATAGAAAACAAAGTAATATATATAGGAGATGCACTATTTAGTGAAAAAGAACTAAAAGGAATACCATATATATATGACATAGAAAAACATCTAAATACAATAGAACAATTAAAAAAATATAAAGACCTAATCATAATATCACCACACTGTGGAATAATAAATGACTTAGAAGAAACGATAAAACAAAACAAAGAAGAAATAAATAAAACAAAACAAATGATAATAAATATGTGCAAAAAAGAAAAAACAATAAATGACATACTAGAACACATAATAAAAGAAAAACAAATAGAACTAAATAAAATAAACTACTACCCAATAACAGCAACAATAAGATCATTCATATCATATTTACTTGATAAAGATATAATAGAAATGGATTTTAAAAAATATAACTTATACTACAAAACAAAAAATGATATAATAAAATAGGTGATAAAATGAAAAAAGAATTAATAATTTATTTTAGCAGAGCAGGCGAAAACTATGGAGTAGGATACATAGAAAAAGGAAACACAGAAATAATTGCAGAATTTATAAAAGAAATAACTGGTGCAGATATATTCAAAGTAGAACCACTAAATCCATATTCAAAAGATTACGCTACATGCATAGAAGAAGCAAAAGTAAGAACACAAACACATAATGCACCAATAAAAGCAAACATAAAAGACATATCACAATACGAAACAATATATATAGGTTCACCAATTTATTGGGGAGGAATGCCAGAAGAACTATTTACAGCACTAAAAGAACTAGACTTCAATGGAAAAACAATAAGACCATTTGTAACACATGAGGGATCTGGTTTATCAGGAGTGCCAAGACAACTAAATGAAATATGTACAGGTGCAAAAATATTAGATGGACTAGCAATACAAGGAAAAGATGCAAAAACATCAAAACAAAAAGTAGAAAACTGGATATAATAAAAAATGACTTATATAAAATATAGGAAGTGACTAACTATAAGAAGTCAAGCATTTTTTTATAAAAAAGTTTATATAGTTTTTCGTCCACTCAAAAGGCCTTCAAAAATACCAATTTTTTTTGAAGGTAGATAAGCAACAAAGTACAACT
>Ga0247611_10001655_pt1 | contig 39195 bp, 40 predicted proteins | sample 177DNAGHGhighgp2_FD_192422 | JGI IMG/M metagenome (GOLD analysis project Ga0247611, IMG submission 192422) | Sheep rumen microbial communities from Palmerston North, Manawatu-Wanganui, New Zealand - 1770 DNA GHGhigh gp2 | ecosystem: Host-associated > Mammals > Digestive system > Stomach > Rumen... | reverse complement strand
GACGACGAGAACTATTTCTACGTAGGCTGCTGGGAGTACAAAGGCAAGGGCAACGAGCCTGAGCTCATCAAGGAGCCGCTGGAGTACGAGGCAATCAAGGTACAGACACGTAACTATAAGAATTAAGTAAGGATTTAGATTATGGCTAAAAATATCAGCTTTACAATAAAGTTCTGGCGCCAGAACGGCCCCAAGGACCAGGGACATTTCGACACCCACGAGATGCACGATATTCCCGATGATACCTCCTTCCTCGAGATGCTTGACATCCTGAACGAGGAGCTCATCAACGAAGGCAAGGAGCCCTTCGTGTTCGACCACGACTGCCGCGAGGGTATCTGCGGTATGTGCTCGCTCTACATCAATGGTACGCCTCATGGTAAGACAGAGCGTGGTGCTACCACCTGTCAGCTCTACATGCGTCGCTTCAACGATGGCGACGTCATCACCGTAGAGCCTTGGCGTTCAGCTGCCTTCCCTGTGATTAAGGACTGTATGGTTGACCGCGGTGCCTTCGATAAGATTATCCAGGCCGGTGGCTATACCACTATCCGTACTGGTCAGGCTCAGGATGCCAACGCTATCCTCATTCCTAAGGAGGATGCCGACGAGGCTATGGACTGCGCCACATGTATCGGCTGTGGTGCCTGCGTAGCTGCTTGTAAGAACGGCTCTGCCATGCTCTTCGTATCGTCTAAGGTCAGCCAGCTCGCCCTGCTTCCCCAGGGTAAGGTCGAGGCTGCCCGTCGTGTGAAGAACATGATTGCCAAGATGGACGAGCTCGGCTTCGGCAACTGCACCAACACTCGTGCCTGCGAGGCTGTCTGCCCGAAGAACGAGACCATCGCCAACATCGCTCGCCTGAACCGTGAGATGATTAAGGCAAAGCTTTGTGATTAACGAGAGCAGAGCCAAGCTTGCTTGAGCTATGCTGAGTGTAGCAAAGGTGGCCGAAGGCAAGTTGGCAGATTAACGTAATAACACATTATCTTATAATAAGAGCGTCGCAGAGCAACAACTGTGGCGCTCTTTTCGTGTTTGAAGCTCTGACATTTCGCTATCGTAACCAGATAGTAACTGGCTATTCAGAGTATCAAGAATCTGTTTTGTTTGTTATCCAAAACAACAATAAAGTGAATAGCGTAGCGTTTACAGCAGCTATCAGATATGAATAACCATATTGGCCGTGATAAATGTCACAATAGTTATCGGTTGCAGGCATATGGAAAGCATAGATATAAGACAAAATAATTTTGTTGCTTACATGGTGTCCTACAACCATCAAGAATATGCAAATTGTTTTTGCCCAATCAATATATGTGATCCTTTCGGTTTGATGTAATCCCTTTGTACCTGACATAGAAAAAAACATTGGTCCGCCAAATACCCAGAGTCGGACATGTTTTTACAGTTGAGGTCAAATTGAATTATAATGTTTGATAAATTAAGAGCTAATTTCCTTCCTTTTCTGCTTATTTCTGATTAGTTAGGAAATAAGCCACTAAAAATAGGCTTATTTCCGTTAAAAATATAGAAATAAGCAAAGATTATAAGAAAACATATCTATTTCTCAACAATAATATGTACTTTTGGATAGTTCTTAATTCTTACATAATAAGGTATGGGTAAGTTTGAATTAATGGTGCTGCCGTATGCAGCAGAGGCTTTGGAGCCAGTAATCAGCCGTGAGACGATAGGTTTCCATCACGGGAAACACTTGGCGGCTTATGTGAATAACCTGAATGGACTGCTGTCTGGCAGTGGTTTCGAAGAGGCGACGCTTGAAGAGATTGTCTGCAAGGCGACAGGTGGTATCCTGAATAATGCAGGCCAGATTCTGAACCATGAATTGTATTTTGCGCAGTTTACTGCTAAGCCAGCAAAGACAGCGCCAACAGGTGCATTGGCAGAGGCTATTGTGCGCGACTTCGGTTCCTTTGAGTCTTTTAAGGAAGAATTCCAGAAGAAGGGTGCAACACTCTTCGGAAGCGGTTGGGTATGGCTGTCAGCTGATAAAGACGGTAAACTCGTGATCACTCAGGAGCCGAATGCAGCAAATCCTGTTCAGAAGGGTTTAAAGCCGTTGCTGACGTTCGACGTTTGGGAGCATGCCTACTATCTCGATTACCAGAATCGTCGTCCTGACCATCTTGCCGCTCTTTGGCAGATAATCGATTGGGATGTTGTTTCTGCACGCTATAGTAGGTAAACAGGATGTCCTGTAGTAAGAAGATGACGTTATCTTTGCAGCGAAAAGAATGAAAGACTATCCCGACAAGATGACGCCAGAGCAGGCACGGACGTTTCGCGACGATGTGCTGGATATTGTCAGTCAGATTCCTGATGGACGTGTGACGACATACGGACATATCGCTGCTTTGGCCGGTTGGCCCAGTCACTCAAGAATGGTGGGACGGACGCTGCGATATACGTCCGGAGCAGAGAATCTCCCCTGTCATCGTGTAGTCAATAAGGAGGGACGCACAGCCCCAGGCTGGAGTCGCCAGCGCCTCTTATTAGAGGCGGAAGGAGTGCGGTTCAAGGCTAATGGTCATGTTGACATGAATCGATATCTTTGGGAACCGTCTCTTTTTGATGAGACAGATAATGTGGAATAACTAATAGCAGATTCTAAGCAAGTAGATGGAGAAGATCACCGAACAACCCTCTTGCTACGACCATCTGGAACAGATGTCGGTAGGCGAGTTGTTGCAGCATATCAACGACGAGGATGCGCTGGTGGCTGAGGCTGTGCAGAAGGCGTTGCCACAGATTCAGGCACTTGTGGAGGCCATAGAGCCGCGTATGCGTCGTGGAGGGCGTCTCTTCTACGTTGGTGCAGGCACCAGTGGTCGTCTGGGTGTACTTGATGCCAGCGAGCTGCCCCCTACGTTTGGCGTGTCGCCCGATTGGGTCATAGGTGTCATTGCTGGCGGTGATGAGGCTTTGCGTCATGCCGTCGAGAATGCTGAGGACCATGCAGAGCAAGGTTGGCGCGACCTGGAGGCCTATCAGCCTACAGCTGATGATACAGTGATTGGCATTGCCGCTTCAGGCACCACGCCTTATGTGATAGGTGCCGTTCAGGAGGCACGTCAGCGTGGTCTGCTGACAGGCTGCATGACCAGCAATCCTGATAGCCCTCTGGCTGTAGCTTCTGACTATCCCGTCGAGACCATCGTGGGCCCCGAGTTTGTAACAGGCTCCAGCCGCATGAAGAGTGGAACGGCTCAGAAGATGGTGCTTAACATGATTTCCACCACGCTGATGATTCGCTTGGGACGTGTCGAGGGCAATCGCATGGTCAAGATGCAGTTGACCAATGCCAAGCTTGTCGATCGTGGCACACGCATGATTCAGGAGACGCTTGGCATCCCTTATGATGAGGCAGAACGCCGTCTGTTAGAGGCAGGCAGCGTTGACAAGGTTCTGTTTTCAATGTAGAAGGATACCCGTAAAGATACGTCCGGAGTTGATGCCGAGACGACGGGCAGAGAAGAACTTGTCTGACTGTTTCACAGTGCAGACAGACGAAACACCTATCTGCGCCTCTGGAATGCCTGCTTCCAACAGTTGCTGACGATTACACTCAGGTAAGTTAATGTGCCATTTTTCTCCCATTCCATCGGCGGTTTTGTATTTCTTGCTCATACGCTCCATGGAGAATCCTTCATGAACAAAAGCCTCATACACCTCGTTGCCCACCTCAAAGCTGTCGAGACTGATACCCGGGCCTATCTGAGCCATGATATTCTCAGGACGTGTTCCATAGACAGCCACCATCTTCGCTACCGCCTTCTCTGTGATGCGCTTCACTGTTCCACGCCATCCTGCATGAATGGCACAAGCGGCATGATGTCCTCTGTCGTATAGCAGCACTGGGATGCAGTCAGCCGTTGACACACCAACGCATACTCCCTTCGTGTTTGTCATTAAAGCATCGATTCCATCGAGCTTTTCCTGACGTTCCTCGGCAGGAAGTTCCAGTAATTTTTCGTCTACTACCGCTATCTCTGTCAGGTGCACCTGGTGAGGCATCAGCAGGCGATTGTCATCTACTCCCAACAGGCTGCATAGCGCATGGCGATTCTGTTTGATAGCCTCCTCGTTGTCACCACAATAGCGGTTAATGTTGAATGCGCCATAATTTCCCTCGCTATAGCCCCCCTGTCGCGTTGTACTGAAGGCTGTCACACCCTCGCCCAGCGCATAGTATTGTAGTACCGGTTCTGTCATTTTCTTTCGTTTTATCGCTGCAAAGTTACATATTTTCTCCATAAAAACACAAAAGGTGGCCCTAAAGTCTTTGGTTTCCGCATTTTTGTTGTAATTTTGCAGCGTCAAAACGAAAAGAAGACTTAACTATGACTTATATTGGCGAATTGATTTCCATAGGTGTGGCTTTCTCCTGGACAGCCACAGCCCTGTTGAGCGAGTTTGGCTCCAAGCGATTGGGCAACCTCACCCTGAATGTCCTGCGTATGGCACTGGCACTCGTGTTTTCGCTGGTGCTGTTTTTGGTGGTCACGGGCAGTCCTTTGCCAGCTGGCGCTTCCTCTGAGGCTTGTTTCTGGATGCTGCTGTCAGGACTCGTTGGCTATGTCATCGGCGACTTCTGCCTTTTCCAGTGCTATATCATCATTGGCTCACGCTTTGGGCAGCTCTTTATGACGCTTGCCCCATTGGCTGCAGCCCTGATGGCATGGGTCACGCTGGGACAGCAGATGACCGTCATGAGCATCGTGGCTATGCTGGTGACGCTCTTTGGCATCAGCGTTTCTGTGCTCGGTCGTGGCGAGAAGCACAAGGTGTCGCTGAAACTGCCACTCAATGGCGTGCTCTTTGCCATTGGTGCAGCCCTCTGCCAGGGCGTGGGTCTGGTGTTGAGCAAGATAGGTATGGATCATTACGAGACAGATGCTGCTATGCCCGACTGGCTGATACCCTTCAGTGCCAATTTCTACCGTTGTGTGGCAGGCATCATTGGCTTTGCCATTCTGCACTATTTCCACGATGGAATGGCACCTTTTCGCGATGCCTTGCGTGACAAGAAGGGCCTGTCAGTAGCCATTGCCACCACCATCTTTGGTCCCTTCGTGGGTGTTGGTTTCTCACTCATGGCCGTACAATATACTGCTGCAGGCATCGCCTCCACACTCATGGCCATGACGCCCATTATCATCATTCTGCCCTCCTATTGGCTTTTCCATGAGAAGATTACGTGGAAGGCCGTCGTTGGCGCGTTCATCTCCGTCATTGGCGTTAGCCTGTTTTTTCTGACGTGATATCGCCCGATAACGCTTTTTTCTCAGAAAAGTAAAAAAAATATTGTAAAATGGTTTGATTTACGAAATATTTTTGTACTTTTGCGCATGTATGATACATGCTAACCTGCCGTCGGACGAAAGTTTTCTGTAATGAGGCTGCTCGGGACTCCGCAAGGGTGTGGTGGGCAAATGGTTGAGAAATATCTCAAAATCAAACAGTTACGTTCCTCAAGCTCGCTTGCTGGGACAAGACAGAGAAGTGCGTATGACAAACGACGCGACAAGGAGTGACGGGCATGTTGTAAGCCCTGACTCGTGGTATGTGATGTGCCACATGAATCCTGCGTGGATAGAGACCATGCTGCAGAAAGACAGTCGTGGGCTCTTTTTGATGCCAGGCGATGAGCCTCTGCCGCCCTATCGCTTCTACATCCCTTGGCTCTACATGCCTCGTGTCACTGCTGCTCATCCCTCATCGCCTGTTGTTGATGATCGTCATTACGACCCCACAGCCGATGATGCCAGTCTGCGCAACGACCTGCGCCATTTCGTGTTTATCCAGGCTTCTCCGGAGCGTATCGCTTCCATCGTGCAGGCTGATTGGAACAGGGTGTCCCGTTTCCGGTTATATCACTATCGTGACACCAATGGAGCGAAAGTGACTGTCTCCGATGCTGAGATGCAGCGTTTCATTCTCACGATGCAGGACCATCACCTGAAGTTCTTCCTCGACCAACCGGTCAGTGAGTTCTCTGTAGGCGACAAGGTTATTCTCCAGATGGAGCCCTGGGTGGGACGCTTGGCTGAGATTAAGGCCATCAAAGTGCGTAAGGACCGCACCAGCATCACCGTCAGTCTGAACATCTTCAATCGTACCAAGAGCATCAACTTCCCTGATGTCAATGTGGGCGATGTCCTGTTTGTTGACGAGGAGAAGGGACGTTTGCTCAGTGGCAATCCCATCACCAACTACGAAGAGGAGATTGTCGACCTGCTCAGTCATCGGTTCACTTCGAAGTGTACCGATAAGATGATTGAGACCGACAAGGAGCGCCTGAAGCGCCTCGCTTCCTACTCCCGCATCTATGTTGAGGAGCCCGACGAGCAAGCCCGTTTCACGGCTCTCAAGCTCCTTTGCGCTTACCTTCGTGCCGACAGGGCACGCGTGGCGATGTACACAGACGAAATCTCGTCTCAGGTCTCTCAACTCCCGTTTCTCAACTCTTTCGTGGACGCCTACCTCACAATGGCCCTGTTCATCACCACTCGCAATCCCCGTTATCGCGATGCCGTGAAGGCCTATTGCCAGTCTCATCCCGACTGCCCTGAAATCCTCCGACGTTATCATCGTATTGTCAAAGGCATCAAGCCCAAGAAACCTAAAGCATAATGAAAAATATCCTTGTCACCGGTGGAGCCGGCTTTATTGGAAGTAATCTCATCAGGCGCCTCTTCATGGAGGTGCCCGAGGCTACGATTGTCAATGTCGATAATCTCAACAGCTACTACGACGTGTCGCTGAAAGAGTATCGTCTTCGCGAACTCGACGCCCTCAAGCCCTCATCTGCCGACTATCAGTTCGTCAAGGGCTCCATTGCCGACCGTGACCTTGTCAACAGCCTCTTTGCTCAGTATCACTTCGACGTTGTTGTCAACCTTGCAGCCCAGGCAGGTGTCCGTTATAGCATTGAGAACCCTGATGCTTATATCGAGAGCAACATCCTTGGCTTCTACAATATCCTTGAGGCCTGTCGTCACAATCCTGTTGAGCACCTCGTTTATGCCTCGTCCAGCAGCGTCTATGGAGGCAACAAGAAGGTGCCTTTCTCCACCGACGACCGTGTTGACAATCCTGTCTCCCTTTATGCTGCTACCAAGAAGAGCAATGAGCTCTTTGCCCACTGCTACTCCAAGCTCTACGATATCCCCTCCACGGGTCTTCGCTTCTTCACTGTCTATGGTCCTGCCGGTCGTCCCGACATGGCCTATTTTGGTTTTACCAACAAGCTTCTGAAGGGCGATACCATCCAGATTTACAACTATGGCAACTGTCGTCGTGACTTTACCTATGTCGATGACATCGTCGAGGGCATTGTCCGTGTCATGGCTAAGGCGCCTGAGCGTAAGACAGGCGACGATGGTCTGCCCGTTCCCCCCTATGCTGTCTATAACATAGGTGGTGGTCAGCCCGAGAACCTTCTCGACTTTGTGCAGATACTCCAGGAGGAGCTTCTGCGTGCTGGTGTCCTGCCTGAGGATTACGACTTCGAGGCCCACAAGCAGCTGGTGCCCATGCAACCTGGCGATGTGCCCACCACCTATGCTGATGCCACAGCCCTTGAGCGCGACTTCGGCTTCACCCCGAAGATTACCCTTCGCGAAGGCTTGCGGAAGTTTGCCGAGTGGTACAAGGCGTATTATGGCTGATGGGAGTCGGGATGTCATTACCGTTTGATGCTAATCATTAAATCATAGTATAAATGAACACTTTAAGAAAACTGTTACTGGTTCTGTTGCTTGTGCCTTTGGCTACATTTGCCCAGTCAGCAATGAGCGACAGTCAGATTATGGAATTTATCCAGAAGGAGACGAAGGCAGGCACTTCGCGTTCTCAGATTGTGACCAAGCTGGTTCAGCGTGGCGTAAGCATCGACCAGATTCGTCGTATTCGTAATCAGTACGATCGTCAGCTTCGTACCCGTGGTCTCAGTGGTGCTGCCGATGAGGCTGTGGGAGAAATCAGTTCTCGTATGCGTGAGAATAACTCCGACATCTCCGATAAGATTACGTCAGGTAAGACAGGCACTAAGTCTGAGTTGAACACTGATGCCGATTTGGAGTATGTTCTGGCAGGCGAAGATGCTGAGACGCCTGCTGATGACGATGATGAAGACAAGAACGAAAAGAAGGAAAAGAAGATTTTTGGTCATGACATCTTCAACAACAAGCTGTTGTCCTTCGAGCCCAATATGAACATCGCCACTCCTCAGGACTATGTCCTGGGTCCTGGCGATCTGCTGATCATCGATGTCTATGGCGCTTCCCAGAAGTCTTTCCAGCTCACCGTCTCTCCCGAGGGCACAGTGACAGTGCCCGACTATGGTCCCATTGCCGTGTCAGGCCTGACTGTAGCAGCTGCCAACACCAAGATCCGTTCCAGTCTGGGTTCCCGTTATAGCAGTTCCCGCCTGAAGGTCAGCGTTGGACAGACACGTACCATCCTCGTCAACGTCATGGGCGAGGTGAAGTCCCCGGGCACCTACCATCTCAGTGCTTTTGCCAGCGTTTTCCATGCCCTCTATGCCGCTGGAGGCATCAAGAAGCTTGGTACCCTGCGTAATGTCAAGGTCCTTCGTGGTGGCAGTCTTGTCACCGTTGTCGATATCTACGAGTATATCCTGAATGGTCGTTTGGCAGGTAACATCCGCCTCAAGGATGGCGATGTCATTCAGGTAGGCACCTACGATTGTCTGGTCAATGTCGCCGGCAATGTCAAGCGCCCCATGTACTATGAGATGCGTGCTTCCGAGAGTGTGTCCACCCTGTTGCGCTATGCCGGAGGTTTCACTGGCGATGCCTATCACAAGAGTGTTCGTGTGGTCCGTAAGACAGGCGATCGTTATGGTGTTTTCAATGTCGAGGAGTTCGACCAGTCCTCTTTCCGTGTTGCTGATGGCGATATGGTCACTGTCGATGCCATGCTCGACCGCTTCGAGAACATGGTTGAGGTCAAGGGTGCTGTCTTCCGTCCTGGCAAGTTCCGTTTGGGCGAGCAGGTCACCACTGTTCGTGCCCTCATTGAGCAGGCCGACGGCCTCACTGAGGACGCTTTCACTGCCCATGGTGTGCTCCATCGCCTGCGTGCCGACCGTTCGCTCGAGGTCATCTCTGTCGATGTTGCTGGCATCATGGCAGGCACTGTTCCCGATATCCCCTTGGCCAACGAAGATGTGCTGTTCATCCCCACCCAGGCCGAGCTCATCAATAGCCGTTATGTCACCATCGAGGGCGAGGTCCTCTCTCCCGGTGAATACCAGTGGGCAGCCAACATGACCCTCGAGGACCTTGTCATGAAGGCAGGCGGTCTCACCGATGCTGCCTCTGTGGCTAAGGTCGATGTTTCTCGCCGTTTGGTTGACCCCAAGGCCACAGAGGCAGGCTCTGAGCTCGCCAAGACCTATTCCTTCGCCCTGAAGGAAGGCTTTGTGGTTGACGGCACCCCCGGCTTTGCTCTTGAGCCCTACGACATCATCCAGGTGTTCCGTAGTCCCGGCTATCGCGAGCCTCGTCAAGTGTTTGTCGAGGGCGAGGTCAACTTTGCCGGTCATTTCACCTTGGAGAAGAAGAACCAGCGTCTCAGCGACCTTGTCCGTCAGGCTGGTGGTCTCACTGCCGATGCTTACGTCGAGGGTGCCCGTCTGGTTCGCCAGATGGACGATGTTGAGCGTGCCCGTCTTGAGATGGCTCTGCAGACAGCCCGTATGAGTCAGTCCAGCAAGGACTCCGTCTCTCTTGAGAAGGTTGAGACCAGCGAGGTCTATACCGTTGGCATCCATCTTCGTGAGGCCCTTGACCACCCTGGTGGCGATGACGACATTGTGCTGCGTGAGGGCGACCGCCTCATCGTTCCTGAGTACGAGGGAACCGTCAAGATTAGTGGCGATGTCATGTATCCCAATACCGTAGCCTTCATGGGCGACAAGAGCTATAAGTGGTATGTCCGTCAGGCCGGTGGCTTTGGTGAGCGTGCCAAGAAGAAGAAAGCCTACATTGTCTATCCCAATGGCACGATGGCCCAGGTCAATCATGGTGCCAAGATTACCCCGGGTTGTGAGATTATCGTTCCCACGAAACCCAAGAAAGATCCTATGACAGCCACTCAGTGGATGGCTATTAGCTCAGGTTCCGCCTCGCTGGCCACCATGATAGCCACCATTATTTATTTGCTAAAGAAATAATCCTTTATAAGTATGGAACAGAACACCCCCGATACTGTTAAGGAAGTGCAGCAGGAAGAGCAGTCCTCCATTGACTTCGCTGCCCTGTGGCACTCCGTTCGTAGCCGTTTCAGGCTCTATCTTGTGGTCCTTGGCGTCGCTTTTGTCGTGGCTTGTGTCTACGCCTTCAGCCTGCCCCGCACCTATAGCTGTAAGGTCATGCTTGCCCCCGAGCTCAGCACCAGCAGCAGTCGTAGCTCCCTGGGCGCCTTGGCCTCCACCCTGGGCTTGAACCTAAGCGCAGGCCGTACTAATAGCGAGGCCCTCTTCCCCACGCTCTATCCCGATCTCATGAACTCTGTCGATTTCAAGACCAGTCTCTTCCCGGTCAAGGTGCGTCGCGACAAGGACACCAGGGAGATGACCTATTACGACTACCTGCTGAAGGAGCAGAAGCGCCCTTGGTGGAGCTCTGCTATTGGCGCTGTCGTTGGAGGCATCTCCAGCCTCTTCTCGTCAGCTGAGCCCGACGCTCCCAAGACCAACAAGTCCAAGGACGTCGACCCCTTCCGCCTCACGAGGAAGCAGACCGCCATAGCCAAGGCCATCAATAGTCGCGTTAGGTGCGATGTCGATAAGAAGACGCTCGTCATCACCATTGTCGTCGTTGACCAGGACCCCCTCATCTGCGCCACCGTTGCCGACTCCGTCAAGAACCGCCTGCAGCGCTTCATCACCGACTATCGCACCAGCAAGGTCCGTTCCGACCTCGCCTACAATCAGAAAATCTATGCTGAGGCCAAGCGCGAGTACGACAGAGCCCGTCAGCTCTATGCCTCTTTCAGCGATGCCAACCAGGATGTGATTCTCCAGAGCGTGCGCACCAAACTCAACGACCTCGAGAACGAGATGCAGCTGAAGTTCAACGCCTATAACGCCATCTCAGTCCAGTTGCAGGACGCCAAGGCCAAGGTGCAGCAGGAGACCCCCGCCTTCACCACCCTCCAGAGCGCCACCGTCCCCGTTGCCCCCTCCGGTCCCAGTCGCTCCAAGATTGTCCTCGTCTTCCTCTTCCTCGCCTTCCTTGGCACCACCCTCTGGGCCTTCTATAAGGATGGCCAGCTCAAGCCCCTCCTCGGCCTCTCGTAACCTCCTCCCTCCGACATCATACATCAAACATCATACATCTTCCAAGAAATGAGGAAAAAGTATGTGAAACCCGAGACGCAGGCAGTGTTATTGCAGTCTCGGTGTATGATTTTGACAACATCTGGAGAATATCCAGATATGCCGTGGGGTGATAACAATTTAATGGATGGAGGCATGAATCATGAAGAAGTCGTTCTTTTCAATAATGGCACTTGCTGCTATGGTATCATGCAGTGAAGTGCAGGAGAATATATCCGAGAACCCGAATACAGAACCACAGCCTTTAAACGGTGTGGTGATGCAGGTTTCAGACATACCTTATGCAGAAACGACGACCGATGGATTCAGTCGCTCTGCAATGGCAGTAGATGCCAGTGGTCTCACATTCACTTGGAGCGAAGGCGATAAGACCGGTGTTTATTCCTCTGCCAACGGCTTTGCCCTGTTCAACCTCACTGGCGGTGCTGGCACCAGCAGTGCCACCTTTGATGGTGGTGGCTTCACGCTCACCGATGGTGCCACCTATTACTCTTTCTTCCCCTATGCTGCCGCAGCCACCGTTAAGACTGCCGTTCCCGTTGATTTCACGGGTCAGACGCTGACGCAGGACGACGATATGGTCTCGCCCATGACCAAGGACTACCTCTATGCCTCTGCCGTTGCCGATGGCGGCAATGCCCAGTTCAACTACAGCCATCTGGGCTCTTTTGTGCGCACCAAGCTCACCCTGCCTGCCTCTACCCCCGTGGAGAGCGTCGATTTCATTCCCATGTATGCCTCACTCACCCAGCAGGGCACTGTCGATGTTACCGCAGCCACTAATCCGCTCACGGCCACTGTCACATCACCCAAGCTGTCGCTGACCCTTTCGGGCGTCGCAGTACCTTCTGGTGGCGTTCTCACCCTTTGGGGAGCCATGGTCCCCCAAGACCTCTCTGCCCCCACTGAGGCCGTTGCCATCCTTGCCCATAGCGGTTCCGCTATCTACTCTGCCCGTGTCGCAGGCAAGAACCTGCAAGCTGGTAAGGCCTACCGCTGGGCAGCCACGCCCCTCCTGCCTACCGGCTATAGTCACGGACTCACCGTCAGCACCAAGACACAAAAAAACTATGGCATGAGTCTGGGTGAGTATTCCGCCATCACTTGGTTGGGCGATAACCACTATGCCGTTGTCCATGACAAAGAGAAGGGTGGTGGCATTGTGCTGTTCGATTTCGATATTGACAACAACGGCACTATTGGCGACGTGACCAGAACCACCCCTGCAGGCACCACTGGCTCTACCGTCACCAATATGGATAACGAGGGCATCGCCTATTTCAATGGCAAGCTCTATGTCTCTGCCGAGGCCGACCAGAGCATCCGTGAGTATACCACCGATGGCACCGCCACTGGCAACCGTTTCACCATCCCTGCCGATATGGCCGTGGGTAATATCACCTCCAATGCCGGCTTCGAGGCCCTGACCTATAATGCCGCTACCCATCTGTTCTGGACCACCACGGAGGCCGCCCTGCCTAAGGACAACTATCTGCCGCGCTTGCACCGCCTGCAGAGCTTCGGCGAGGACATGCAGCCCGCCCAGCGCTATCTGTACCAGATGGATGCCCCACAGTATTCCAGCGAGGGAGCCACCCAGTATGTCCATGGCATCTCAGCCATGACCGCCCTTGACGATGGCCGTTTGGTTGTTTTGGAACGCGAGGTGTACGCCAATACTTCTGGCTTTCCACCCCAAGCCCATGGCGTTGCCAAGCTCTATGTGGTCGATCCTGTTCACGATACCGCAGGCATCCTGCGTAAAAGCCTGCTTACCACCCTTACAACAGGACTGTTAAACTTAGCCAACTACGAAGGTATGTGCCTTGGCCCTACGCTCAGTGATGGCAGCCGTTGCCTCGTGCTGATTGGCGATTCGCAGGCTAAAGCCTACGAGGTTTTGCAGGTGGTGACGATTAAGTAAAGCCTTGGCGGTGACACGCGCTCGGCTCTGCCGCTTTGCTCTGCAAAGAACCTGTCCCCTGTCATGTCATAGATAAAAAGTCCTTTCAGATATCGTGATGCCCGACTTGCAGACATCAGAAACCGAAGGCTGCGATTTAGCGAGTGCAGCGTGAGTTTACTCAGACACTGCCGAGCGTGAGCAGGCTCGACCGAAGGTCAATCAACGTTGGAGCTAAACTTCTTTATAGGTAAACTAAAGCATACGGTAAAGCGCGTAAAGAAAGAAAAATAGAAGTAAGAAATAACAATAACATGGTAACTACATCGTTAAACACATCGGCTGATAAAAGCCATGAGGCCACTCTCAGCAATGCAGGTGGCTTTACAGCCTTCAGCTTCGGAGGGTATAATATCCGTTTCAAGGCTCCTTACAGTCTGGAACGATACACTGATGTCGTTAAGTGGGACAATGGATATTTAGTGGTTTTAGCAAAATATGCTCACAATGCTGAACCCGAAGAGGAGTATATTGACCTTAAGCCCATTCTTGATGGGCTGTATATTGACTCCGTTGCCTTCTTAAAACCAATAAAAAGCGTACGTATAGCCTATGCCTGATCAGGAAATGTATATCCGATGGTCACAATATAGTGACAAAGATTATTACGAAAAATAACTCCGCCTTCATACATCATCCCTCAGCCTTCACCCCTCTTCCCTCATGAGCATAATCTCCGACTCCATCCAAGCGAAGTGCCTCGCATTTGGCGATAGAGTAATCAAGTTAAATGATTATCTCCTGAGCCAGGCAGCGATGGAGCATGAGAAATATAAGAAGGATTTGAGGCAACGTAAGCCTGGACAAAAGACATCTTCCATCTTACATCAGCCTTCTTCCATCCCACTTCATTTGCAATCTGTTGCAGCCCTCTGTAACCAGTTGCTAAGAAGTGGCACGAGTATCGGAGCAAACAATGCAGAAGCCTGTAATGCAGTAAGCAGACAGGATTTCCGTTCGAAAAGCTATATAGCTCTAAAAGAGGCTCGTGAAAGCCTTTATTGGATAGAATTATTAAAACGTAACAATTATATAGACGAGAGGCAGTATCAGAGTATTTACGAGGACTGTGAGGAGCTTGTTAAGATCCTCGTTTCACGTTGTAAAAAACTTGATCAGCAAATTAGTGAAGGGAAATGAAACTCGGACATAAGACCTCCGACTTCAGCCCTCGTTTCAGCCCTCTTCCCTCAGCCTTCATCCTTCTTCCCTCTCAATAGTCCCTATCCCTTGTCATAAAATTAAAAAGCAACCATGTCGAAAGAATCAATCATAAAAGCGTTTGAGGGTGTTAATGTGCGCATCGTGTGGGATGCTGAGAAGGAGGAGTACTACTTCGCCGTGAATGACATTGTGCAAGTGCTCACCGAGAGTACTGACGTGAAGCAGTATGTTAAGCGTATGCGCAGCCGCGACCCCGAACTTAATTCTAAGTGGGGTACAATTTGTACCCCTGTTCGAATGTGATAGGCTGGAGTCGCAGCTCGGTCATTCCGTCATATCACCTGCCAAGGCTGCTGATTATCTGCCTCCGGTTGAGGAAGTGCTGCAAATAGAAAGGGCTGAGGACGATGAAAGAGAAGATTGAGGCAGAGAAAAAGAAATAACCCTTCACACTTAACCCAGAACCCTTCACCCCAATTAATCCTTCACCCTTAACCAATGGTTCTCTGAACCATAAGTATCTTCCCTCTTCCTTCTTCCATCTAAGCCTTCCGCCCTCTCAATAATCTCAGGAATTAATGTTTGATGAATTTTAAGTGATTAAGAAAATTCCACTGACCTTATATAATCAAGGTGAATTTATGAAAAAGATAATGCTCGTTTTTGGTACCCGCCCTGAGGCCATAAAGATGTGTCCTTTGGTCAAGGAGTTCCAGAAATATCCCGGTGATTTCGAAACAATAGTATGTGTAACTGGTCAGCACCGCGAGATGCTGGACCAGGTGCTCACCATCTTTGATGTGAAGCCCGATTACGACCTGAACATCATGAAGCAGGGGCAAGACCTCTACGATGTCACAGCTCGTGTGCTTACAGGTATGCGTGATGTCTTCAAGGAGTGCAAGCCCGATGTCGTGTTGGTACATGGCGATACCACCACCAGCACAGCTGCAGCCCTTGCAGCCTTCTACCAGCAAATCCCTGTAGGCCATGTTGAGGCTGGCCTGCGTACTCATAACATCTATAGTCCTTGGCCTGAGGAAATGAATCGCCAGATAACAGGACGTATTGCTACCTATAATTTCTCTCCGACACCCCTGTCAGAGAAGAACTTGCAGGAAGAGAATGCACATGGCAAGATTTATGTCACAGGCAATACGGTCATTGATGCCCTCCACATGGTGGTTGACAAGTTGAAGAACAACCCTCAACTTGCTGCAGAACAAGAGAACGTCCTCAGAGCCGCTGGCTACGACATCAGTCGTCTTAATTGTCAATTGTCAACTGTCAATTCTCAATTGCGACAGCGTAAGCTTGTCCTCATTACAGGCCATCGTCGCGAGAACTTTGGTGACGGTTTCATCAGCATGGTCACAGCAATGAAGGATCTCAGTGAGAAGTATCCCGATGTCGATTTTGTCTATCCCATGCACCTCAACCCCAATGTGCGTAAGCCCATCCATCAGGTGTTTGGCGAAGACCTCACGCGCCCGAACTTCTTCTTTATTGAACCGCTCCAATATCTGGAGTTCGTATATTTGATGGAGAAGTCCACCGTAGTCCTCACCGACTCTGGTGGCATTCAGGAGGAGGCACCTGGTCTTGGCAAACCTGTTCTTGTAATGCGTGACACCACCGAACGTCCAGAAGCCCTCAAGAGCGGTACCGTACATCTTGTAGGCACCAATCATGATTTGATTGTCTCTGAGGTAAGCACCCTGCTTGATGATCCTGTGGCTTATGAGCGTATGTCTAAGGCCGTGAATCCTTATGGCGATGGTAAGGCCTGCAATCGCATTGTTCGCGCTTTAAATGGCGAAGCCGTAGATAGGTACGAAGTTCAGCAATGACATGTACTGTGAAGTCCCCCTGTCATAGTTCCCTGTCATACTAGTTGTCTTAATATGCTATGTTAACTTGTATAATGTTTCAACGATGCCTTCTGTAAAAAAGAACTTTGTCTGGAGCACAATCCTTACAGTCGCAGGATATATTTTCCCAATAATTACCTTTCCCTATATTACAAGAGTTTTAGGTGTTGAGGGTATTGGTAGTGTGCAATTTGCCGATAGTGTGATAGTTTATTTAAGCGTATTCGCTATGCTGGGCATGGGTACAGTGGGGGTTCGTGAGATTGCTAAAGCGAAAGGCGATAGGAACCGCCTCTCAAAAGTTTTCAGTAGTCTTCTTACTTTGAATTTGATAACAACTTTCATGGCAATAATTGCTTTGATGTTATTAATCAAGATAATACCCTCTTTTGGGGCTCATGAGCGTTTATTGTATATAGGATTAGCAAAGATTCTCTGTGGGACGCTATTAATCGAATGGTTTTATAGGGGACTTGAAGATTTTCGTTATATTACGATATGTTCTCTTATTATCAGATTATTATATGTGGTATCAGTCTTTGTTCTTGTTCGTAGCGCAGATGATTATGTGGTATATTTTATATTGACCACGGCTGTAACTGTTTTAAACGCAATTATTAATCTTATTTATTCCCGACATTATATTACTTTCTCGTTAAGAGTTATCGATTTTAAACCATATATTAGGGCCTTTGTAATACTTGGTGTTTACATGATTCTAACCAATCTCTACAATTCCTTTAATGTAATCTATTTGGGAACTAAATGTGGAGACATAGAGGTTGGTTATTACACGACAGCGACCAAGCTGTATGCTGTTATTATGTCTGTCTTTACGGCATTTACGACTGTAATGATGCCAAGAATGAGTTCGTTAATCTCTGAGGGCAAAAGCGATGAGTTTCATACAATGACATCAAGATCAATAGACTTTCTGCTCCTGTTTTGTATTCCTGCAATCGTATTAGCAGAAGTTTATGCTCCGCAAATAATAAGAATAATAGCAGGTATGTCATATGAAGGGTCAATCCTCCCTATGCGTATTGTTATGCCATTAATGCTAATAATAGGATACGAGCAGATTATTGTAATACAAATGTTAATGCCCCTCGGGAAAGATAATTCAATATTAATTAACTCTAGTATCGGAGCTGTAATAGCATTAATCTTGAATTTTACGTTAGTTCCATTATTGGCATCTATAGGTTCTTCAATTGTATGGTTCTGTTGTGAGACTGCAGTTGCCGTTTCTGCACAATACTTCGTGACAAAATATACTGGATTTCGGCTTCCTTTTAAAAGAATTATCATTAATGTAATTGCTTACTTGCCTGCACTTTTGTTTTGTTCATTAAGTAACCAATATATAGAAAACAGGTTGTGGTCGATGATAGTTGGAATACTATTTATTGGAGTTTATTTCTTTATGGTTGAATATTTCTTACTGAAGAATCATTTGTTAGTTGGAAATTTGGAATCCTTATCACGTCGTGTCTTCAAGGATTAGCAGGTATTATGAAACAATTAGACACAAGAAATGTTATACGGCATAGAAGTTATAATCGTTTTGATAAGATAGCTTCTTTTGTTTTACTTATATCCCCAATAATAATGACATATGCCTTGGGGAGTTATAATTATGCCTTTATTTTAACAAGCGTTCTAGCAATTATATCTCTCTTAAAGAAGGGATTTAATATAAAAGATTACCCAAGACACATTCTTTTTTTTCTTTTATATTGGCTATTTATTCACATAATTACAGCAAATTCAATTTCAGAGTTATTTTCTTTAGGGTTAATAAGAATTTTATTATGTTATTTGATGTATTTAGGGTTAAGAGAAAAGGAATTCTTTTATAAAACATATCGTATAATTTGTACTATTGTAATTTCTTTTTTCTTTCTCCAGGTTATTATGTTTAACATATTTGGTTATCGTGTTCCTGGCGTAACAACTATACTACCTTTGGCTATTGAGATAGATAAGTCGGACTATTTTACTAAAATAATGTATGGTGAACGTTCTTCGTCATTTTTTAGTGAACCCGCAGCGTTTGTAGAATATATCTTTCCCCTTTTATGTATTGAATTATTTCGGCATAAGAAGATAAACAAGGTGATTGTTTCTATTTTAGTTATAGCGCTTTTATTAACGGAATCAGGTACTGCTTTATTTGGTCTTACGGCTGTCTTATTAATGTTTGTTGGCAAAGTGGTGTTTCAATCCAAGCAATTAGTTAGTAAGTTTATTGTTGTCTTTCTGTCTATAGTCGTGATAGTCTTCTCAGTTTATTTGTATTCAAGTACCGAGATAGGTCAAAGATTACTTGACAGACAGAGTCAGTTGGATTCTAACGACTCTTCCAATGAATCATCTGGATTTGTTCGTATATATAGAGGCTTTTATGTCTTTTCCAGTATGAATACATTAGAGCAGATTATTGGAAATGACTCCCCTTCAAAAATCAAAAGTCAAATAGCAGCATGTCATTTGGAAATATCAGAAGATGAGAGTAACGAGTTATATTTTAACACTTTGCAAACAGTATTGATTAGGACAGGATATATTGGCACCTTCTTATTTTTTCTTTTACTTGCTGGTCTTTTTCATCAGTCTGATTATTGTGGAAAATCTTTGGTTGTACTTCTTTTCGTGTTATCATTTATAAGTTCAATGCTTTTTACTGAGGTCATGGCGATATATTTCCTTTTTATTATAAGGAACGAACGTTGCCTCGCCCCCCCCAAAAGATGAAAGGGTTATGGTAAGATATGTATATTTAATCTTAAATTATCAAACTTTTCAAGACACTATTCGATTGGTCAATGAACTATTGCCGAGTCTTGGTTTGGATCGTAGGTTGATAATCGTTGATAATGATTCTCCGAACGATTCTTATCAGGTCCTGCAAGCGACTTTTGGGAAAGTCCAATGGATTGACGTGTTGAAGAATACTTGTAATATGGGATTTGCCAAAGGGAATAACTATGGCTTACGTTATGCAGAGAAGTATGCGCCCGAGTACGTATGTATTATTAATAATGACGTCCATTTTGATAATGCCTTAGTTGACAGGCTTGCTAATAAGTATTATGAATTACCCGATGCCGGAGTAATATCTCCTATTCAGTTAACCCCTCATGGGGAAAAAGTTAATTTTGAGAATCTAGATTCGGAATCGTTCAAAAACATCTTTCTCACATATCTTCTCCCATGGACGTACAATAGGCATAATTACTATGAGAATTCATCGGTAGCAGGAGTTCAATCTGTTTTCATTATTCCTGGCGCTTTTTTATTTGCAGAATATAAAAAACTAGCTTCTTTAGGCTTCTTTTACGAAGGTACATTTTTGTATTGTGAAGAGAGTTTCTTAGGCGCTCGAGTTAAAAATGCGGGATTAAATAATTACATAATTTTAGAAGAGTCTTATATTCACGAACACGGTAAGACAATTAACTCAGTAAAAAGTCGAAGACAACAGCAAAGAATGATTTTTGAGGGACGCTTATTGTTTGCAAAGGAAGTACGCAAGGATAATGCTTTGAAGATATGTTTACTCCATTTCGCATTCACTATCTTTCAAATTGTTGATAGTATAAAACAGGCAATCAAAAGAACACTGAAAACTAATAATTGATTCAAGTTACTAACTTAATATGATAACAACAAATTTACGAAATGAATAATGAATTAGTTTTTTTGTCCGAATGGGGCAACTACCCTGAAAAAGCATGGTCGGGGACTATGTATAATCTGTATAATGTTTTGTCGGATTATTATAATGTCCGCAACATTGACCTAACAAAAAAAAGAAGTTTTTTTGAGAAGATACATAACCGATTTGAACCTGATTCTGGTTTTTATAGAAAAACAATGAAAACCAGACGTTTTTTAAATGAGAAACTGCCGGAAGGGGATAAACTGATTGTATTCCAGTTCGCTGAAAATGTCTGTGACACAGACAATATTGATACCTTTATTTATCAAGATATGAGTGTCTCATTTGTTCAGTATCTTATGGAAATGGAGCCAAATACTTTTGAGTTTTCCAATTTTCGTGGGGCGAGATATGATTCCATAAAAAAACGTGCTAACCTTCAACAAAAATACTATGAGGGGTGTAAGGGCGTTTTTACAATGGGAGAATGGCTCTCAAAATTTCTCATAGAGAATAAAATTGTACATCCAGATAAGGTATTTCATGTAGGTGGCGGGATTAATATTGACGAATCAGTAATAGACTATTCAAATAAAAAGGGAAACAGAATCCTTTTTGTTGGTAGAGATTTTGTTCGTAAAGGGGGCCTACTCGTTATAGATGCTTTTAAGATTTTAAGGAATAGGAGGAAGGACGTAGAGTTATTCATAGCGGGTCCTGTAACGAATCCAATCTCGGAACCAATTGATGGTTATTATTTTATGGGAGATTGTGATTATAAGAAAACTGCAGAGTTGTTCAATCTCTGTGATGTGTTTTGTATGCCATCATATTTCGAGGCTTATGGCCTAGTTTTTATTGAAGCACTATGTTTTGGACTCCCGGTCATCGGTAGAGATGCATATGAGATGCCCTATATAATAGAAGAGAATAAGTCCGGCTTTTTACTAACTGATAATAACCCAGAAAATCTAGCTTGTCTTATGGAAAAAGCACTTGACGACAGAATGGTGCATTCTTATGTAAAAGATCATCAGAATGAGTATCTAGAAAAATATTCGTGGAAAAAGGTTGGAGAGAGAATACATAATATTATAGGCTAATTTATCATTCTTAATGAAGAAGATCTTATATATTTCCCATGTATCATGGGGGTGGATTAAGCAAAGACCGCAGTTTATTGCAGAGGAACTCAGCAAAGCCTATGAAGTAGACTGTTATTATGCCAAGTCCAATAGGTTTAACAGTGTTAATGGTGATTTCAAAAAAGATAATCTGAAAGTAAAGGGATTTTGTTTCTGGCCTTTTGAACGTATTTCTTTTCTTCCCCTTAGTTGGCTTGACGGAATAAATAAACATCTATTCAATACATATCACATCGATTTTGATAAGTATGATATCATTTGGATGACTGACCCTCGTTATTATTTTCTGTTAAAAGAAAAAATTAAGGGTAAAATATTAGTGTATGATTGCATGGACGATATGTTGGAGTTTCCATATATGAAGCGTTACCCCAAGTTGGCATTATATGAAGCAAACGAAGAAGAAAAACTCTTACGTGATGCAAACATCGTACTATGCTCGGCCAAAGTGTTGCAGGAGAAGTTAGAGAAAAGGTATGGCTTTCATCGTGAAATGGAAATAATAAACAACGCTATTGCTGATGAAATAACAATGTATAGCGAACAGGGAGAAATGTTGCCGCAAAACTCTTTAGTATATATCGGAACAATCTCTGAATGGTTTGATTTTAAATCAGTCATTTCATCTCTTAACAAACATCCGGAATTAAATGTATTGCTTTATGGTCCCATTAGAATGCAGAATCCGCCGAAGCATGAGAGATTGATTTACAAAGGTTCTGTGGAACATAAAGATATATTAGGCATTATGAATGGTGCAATGGGTTTGATAATGCCTTTTGTGGTAAATGAATTGATAGTGTCTGTGAACCCGGTAAAATTGTATGAGTATATATATTCTGGCAAACCCATATGTGCATCCCGTTATGGTGAAACAGAGAAGTTCGTCGATTACGTAACACTATATTCTAGCGAGGAAGATTTTGATGATTTCGTTGGTAAGTTACTAAGTGGATGCATAGCAGTAGATAGGCGGAAGATGCGTGAGTATGCACTTCAAAACACATGGCGCAATAGAGCTGAGCAGGTTAAAATTGTAATAGAGAAACAGAGATGAAAATACTTATAGTAGCCGTAAACTATAATACTTATAAGGAACTTTATGACTATTTGGCCAAAGTGATAGAGTCGTTGGATTATAGCTCAGAAACAATAGAGTTAAAGGTCATCGTCGCCGATAACTCCACGGAACGTGAATATGTAGATGTTGATAAGTATAGCCGCGTTGGGTTAGAAGTGCGCAGTCTGGATAATCTAGGCTATTTAGGTGCGGCACAGACCGTCATCAACTCGTTGGTAGATGTTACGATATACGACTATGTGGCTATATCAAATGTAGACTTGTTATTGGATAAAACGTTCTTTGAGAATTTAGCGTGTAGATATTTCTCGAATAAAATAGGTTGGATTGCTCCTTCGATTTATTCATTACAGGAAAAACGGGTTAAGAAAACGATGAATAGACCCTCAAAATGGAAGTTTGTTTTTTATCGAATGATGTATAAACTTCCCCTTCTATACAAATTATATTACAGTACGGCATATAGAAGGAAAAGAGTGAAATCACAGATAATAGAAGAGTGTGATATTTACGCAGGCCATGGAGCCTTTATAATCTTAACAAAGTTTTTTTTCAACGCATATAAGAAACTAAATTATCCAATATTCCTTTTTTGTGAAGAGTATTACTTGGCAGAACTGAATAGAATTGCAGGTATGACTGTTCGTTATGATCCTTCTTTGAAGATTTTTGACAGTGAGCATGTTTCTATAAGTAAACTTGATATTAAACGCCAATGTGAACTTAATTATGAGGCCGTTGATTATATACTTAGAACATTTTATAAAGATTAGTTTTGCAAGTTGATGGATTCTTTTTCAAATTCCAAGATGTTGGCTAGTAGTCAGGTTGATTAAACTAGTGTAAAGACAATCAAATGAATAAAGGATATAGACTCTATAAAGGGACATGGATTTTTAAACAAGACCCCAATCGAGAGAAAGAGCTAAGCAGGAAAGATGCTGACGAACTTCTTTCGCAAGGTGGTCTGATGGTACGTAATACCTACAACTTTGATTGTTCAGAAGAGACTAATTTCTGGTATGTCATAAAGGACAGCTTTGGTGGGATGGAAGAATTGTCTTCAAAAATGAGAAATCAAGTGAAGAAATGCTTCAAAACAATGAGGTTTGCTCGGCTATCGCCTAAAGATTTAAAAGAAAATGGTTATTCTGTGTTTGTTGAAGCATCCAAAAGTTATAAAGTAGAATCTGTTCCCCCAACCCGAGAAGAGTTTAACACAAGAATTGACAACGCAGAGGAAAATGAATTCTGGGGGTGTTTTGAAATTGAAACGGACAAATTAGTGGCGTTTAGTATGAATGCCGTTACTAATGAGAGCTGCGAATATAGGACAATGAAGGCTATACCTGCATATCAGAAACAATATGCTTACTATGGGCTTATCTATGGAATGAATAGATACTATCTTGAAGAGCGTAAATTGAAATATGTTAATGATGGTGGAAGATCTATAACAAATCATAGCAATATTCAACCATTTCTAATTGACAAATTCAATTTTAGAAAAGCATATTGCCAATTAAGAATAGTTTATAAGCCATGGTTTGGAGTGGTTATAAAGGTACTATTTCCTTTCCGTATGTTTATAAAACACCCAAGGGCCTCAGCAATACTTAGGCAGGAGGCATGGGCAAGAGGACTGGAGGAATAATAGATTAAGGTATAATGTTTCAAGATTTAGTATCAATAATAATGCCATCATATAACTGCGGAAAGTATGTAGAAGATTCTATCCGCAGTGTGCAGGCTCAGACATATCAGAACTGGGAAATCGTCTTTGTGGATGATTGCTCCACGGATGACACGATGAAAATTGTTTCATCTATGAATGTTCATGACAAACGGATTCGCCTCTTCCAGAATCTCGAAAATTGCGGGGTTGCGATTTCGAGAAACAAAGCATTGAGAGAGGCTAAGGGACGATGGATAGCATTTCTTGACAGTGATGATGTTTGGGAGCCGACAAAACTTGAGAAACAGGTCAGGTTTATGGAGGATCATGGATATGCATTCAGCTATACAGGCTATCAGGAGATTGATGAGAAGTCAAGACTTACAGGAGTACATGTGTCTGGACCGAAACATGTCACCAAGGTTGGCATGTATGCTTTCTGCTGGCCGGGATGCCTGACGGTAATGTACGACAGAGAGAAGATAGGACTGATTCAGATAGAGGACATTAAGAAGAACAATGACTATGCCATGTGGTTGAAGGTGAGTCAAAAGGCGGACTGCTATCTGATGGATGAATGTCTGGCAAAGTATCGTCGTGGAAGGACAGGCTCAGTTAGTTCGCACAGTATTACCACGATGATTAAGTGGCACTATAAATTATTCAGGGATGCGGAGAATATGAATCCTGTTTCATCATCATTTATGACCTGCATTAATCTTGTCTGTGGGTTATATAAGAAATTAAGATACGTAAGAAATGGCTGAATTTCAGAAAGATTTACAGCACTTTATCTTAACTCGTTTCAATATCCTGTTGTGGCAGAATGATAAAGAGGGAACCAAGGTCAGAACCTCTAAATGGTTGGAACATAGATTCTCGCTATTTGAAAAGTATTGCCTGCCATCGATAAAGAACCAAACATGCCAGGACTTCGAATGGATTGTGCTGTTTGACAGCATGACACCTGAAATATACAAAACGAGGATTTTAGAATTCCAAAGCATATGTCCACAACTAATTCCTGTTTTCATTTCCCCACAAGAAGGGAGGCATTTTGCGAAGATATTTAGGGAGGAAGTCATCAAGCGCCTAAAAGCGAGGAGGGTTGTCACTACCTATCTGGATAATGACGATGCCCTGGATATTCGGTTTGTAGAGGATCTGAGACGAAGGGCATTGACTGTGAATGACGGAACATTCATTAGGTATAACCATGGTTATCAGTTTTATACGGACAATAACTACATGATGCAAATTCATTATCCAAGAAACCATTTCGTGAGCGTAGTCGAAAATGGCAATCCTTGTACGATGAAAGGAATCTATGGATATGGCGGGCATTATCATATTAATGAAATTGAAGGGGCTGTCATTGAGAATATCTCTAACCAACCGATGTGGTGTGAGATAATTCATGAAAGGAATATGATAAATGATGCCTATTTCCTCTTAAAAACAAAAATGGTAAGGGATAGGGATGGACTAAGACGTGCTTTCGCGATAGACGAGACAGTAAGGTATGGAATGGGAATTTATCTGTTTGATTTCCTGCCACGATATATAAAAACTTTTTTCAGAAGAGCGAAGCACTTTTTGTTCGGAAGACAATGGTAACTGGTCCTCAAAAAGATGCAGATGGAGAGGATATTATTCACATTGCTGAGATTAGGGTTGGGGCTTCCCAAAAGCTCTGAAAAAGAATATGAAGAGTTGCTGGCTCTTCCCATTGCTCAATGGAAGGCCTCGATGGCTTTAGCCGAAAGACAGGGAATGGCTGCCATTGTCTTTGATGGTGTGCAGCGCTTATATGACATCTATGGAAAGGAGATATGTGCTGCGAAGAATCAGTATGCAGAATGGACACAATGGGTATTCACCTATACTGGGGTGATGAGTCAATATGAACAGAGGTGCCTGGCACAGAGAGCGGCAATCGCTGAACTGGCAGGAATCTGGGCAAAGGAAGGCATTAAGATGATGGTGTTTAAAGGTCAGGCTAATGCATCTTTTTACCCGAAACCTGAGCACCGGGCGACTGGAGATATTGATTGCTATTTGTTTGGTAAGGCTGACAAAGGAGATGATATCTTGAGTAAATGGGGAGCAAAAGTAGACAATAGTTGGTATCGTCACTCTAAAATTTCTTTCAAAGGTGAGATTATCGAGAACCATCGCGTGATGGGGCATACGCGTGGTAGCAAGAAGAAAAAGGACATGGAGGAAGAACTGAAGCGTATGGCGCATGAACGAGTTGAGGGTTTAGAGATGAAAGATGAGGGTTTAGGCTGCGCATTGATACCCTCGGCTCAGTTTAATGCTTGCTTCTTAACTTATCACGGATTACACCATTTCTTGACGGAAGGACTCCGTATGAAACAAATACTTGATTGGGCAATGTTTCTATACTGTGAACAAGATAAGGTTGATTGGCCTGCATTTAATGATTTCTGTGAACGGTATAAGTTGAATCGGTTTGCAGCGGCGATGAACTATATTGCCACGAATTATTTGGGCATAAACCTGAAGCATGATGGAATAATAGCGGATGGAACCTATGCAGAGAAACTGGTACACTCAACGCTATATGGTGACGACTATCTCTTTAATTCCGGAAAGAGTGATTGGATTGTTCGATGGCTGCTCGTAAAAAACATGTTTTCACGAGACAGATGGAAATATAGGGATATTGCACAGGAGAATGTGTGGAAGCACTTATGGGATAATGCCAAGGGGTTCCTGATGAAAGAAGAAAACTAATGATTCTGAAATGGATATTCGATAGAGTGGCAACAAATGGTTTACTACTGAAGATTAATGGTTCACGATTATGGTTTTGAAATTTCTTTTTGATAGAATCGTTGCATTTGTTGGCTTGCTGTTCTTATGGCCAGTACTGCTTGTAGTGGCTATACTCATAAAGGTAAAAATGCCGGGTGGCCCAGTGCTGTTTGTACAGAAGAGGGTAGGCAAGGGAGGCAAGCTGTTCAACTGCCATAAGTTCCGTACAATGACAGTTAATCATAACGGTAGCACGGTAAGTGTGGCAGGTGATTCGCGTATCACTCCACTTGGTGCAAAGCTACGTCATTACAAGTTGGATGAACTCCCAGGACTGTGGGATGTGCTGCGTGGCAAGATGAGTTTCGTGGGGCCACGGCCTGATGTGCCTGGGTATGCGGATGCGTTAGTCGGTGATGACCGGGATGTGCTGAAGTTGAGGCCAGGAATAACGGGACCTGCGACGCTGAAGTACCGACTGGAGGACGAGATGTTGGCAGATGTAAGAAGGCTGATGTCCGAGGGCAGATGTCTTCCGCAGGAGCAGATTGACAAAATGTCGGATCAGGAACTGGCGGTGTGGTATAATGACCACGTGATTTATCCTGATAAAGTGCGCTTGAACTGCTACTATTACCGTCACTACTCCTTCATCAAGGATATACAGATGATTTTGTGTACGGTGTTGGGGAAGAAGATGGAGTATGCGGGGGAGGTGATCTGATGTAAGATGGCTGAAGGAAGATGTAAGAGTGCTGATGTATGAGTGAAGAGTTTAAGCAGTATGTCATCTCCTTAAATCAAGATATACCACTGGAGGTTTATGAAGGATTGTTGGCGGTATTTTGTCTTGGGGCGATTGTTTTCATTGCATGGAAGGGACTCAAAACGGGATGTCGCTATTCTGTTGCTCTCTTGTTGCTGGAGTATATATTCGTCCTCTTCTGCTCAACCGTCATCTTCAGGGTGTCAGGAGAAACAAGACACTACAACTTTCACCCATTCTGGAGCTACGACAGGCCAGACCTGTTGGTAGAGAATATTATGAATGTGGTGGTGTTCATCCCCGTGGGCTTGCTCTCAGGCATTGCCTTCAAACAGCTGACATGGTGGAAAGCCCTTTTGATAGGCTGTGGTATCTCCGTCACCATCGAAGCGCTCCAGTTTATCTTCATGTGTGGTTTTTCAGAGGTGGATGACGTGATGCACAATACGGTGGGATGTATCTTGGGATATATCCTGGTTAAGGGTTCAAGGTTAATGGTTATTGGTTTCAATTGAACCGAGATACGTAAGAAGTTTTTCCTCAACCTTTCATTTATTTAGATGAAATATGTTTGCTCAAGACTAATGGTGATAAAATGATGTAGCAGTAGTTGTGTATGGACGCAATAGTTAGACCAAGACTGAATGATTACCACGGAATCTTTCTTTTGCAAGACAAGGTGGATTACGCTATTCCGTTTCTTGACGAGGACATTCCCCTCTATGTAGATCCTTTTCTGCTGTGGAAGTCACCATCACAAATGGATAATGGCCTTCACGCTACAATTATCGATTCTTTTAACTATATCGGTTATCTTGCGAGCAAAGGCAACAAGGCGGATGCCATTAACCAACTCGTACTGGCATCGGAATGTGATGCTGTAGGGATGGGGTCGTCAAAGACCAGAAAAGGACGAAGGATTGGAAATTCAGTTGCGAATGAAATTGTGTCGTTATTTGAGGAAATACCGCAACTGAAATCTTCTGGCTTTAGCCACATTGAAGAGATCCAGCTGTTAGTTGACAAAGTAGCCAAGGACAGAATTAGCGACTTGGCATGCAACTTTATGTCATCGTTTCTCATTGACTATACCCAACAAAATTGTTTGGATGCTAGAATACCGATGGAAATGGTTAAGAAGGTCGTTGTGTATGATACCAAGAGGCATCGCTTTACAGAGGAAGATGTTGAACTTCCTGTGAATCCCAATACTCACGAACCTATTTGGCTGGTGCCAAAGCGATGGCTGAGATTCTCACCTTGGATAAGTCAGGACGATTACTTCTCAAACTATTATCAAGAAAAAGTTGATCGAGGTGATTTCTTTAAGGATCGAATAAAGGTGTTAATGTATAATAGAGCCAACTATGAACTGGTGAAGGGGTATGTGGAAAAGCGGGAGCGTACTTTCAAGGACTGCCAGAATGATCCATTGTTCATGCAAATTCCTATAACTTCTGCCAAGCGTAAGATGGGCAGTATAAGCAAGTTGCCTACAGGAAAGGCTGACAATGCAGACAAGAAGTATGAAGAACTTGTCGTACAATTGTTGGCATCACTACTTTACCCGCACCTGGATTTTGCCCAAGCGCAAAGTAGAACAGAGTCTGGCGCACAGATTAGAGACCTAATATTTTACAATAATCAAACTATTCCTTTTTTCAAGGATATACATGATACATTCGGATCAAAACAGATCGTTTTTGAATTGAAGAATGTGGAATCATTGGATAGAGACAATGTAAACCAACTGAACCGATACCTTAATGAGAATCTTGGAAAGTTCGGTATTTTTATAACAAGGCATCAGCCATCTAAATCGATCAAAAAGCATCTCATTGACCTGTGGTCAGGACAGCGGAAATGCATTCTTGTGCTTGACGATAATGATTTGCAAATGATGGTTGATATATTCGATAATAAACAGCGGTTGCCATATGAGGTGATTAGAAAGAAATATGCAGAATTTATGCGGAGTTGTCCATCATAATTTATAAAAGTATGAAAAAGGAGCAAAGAGACCATGTGCTGAGTTTAATTCGCACATTAAGGAATGAATTTCGTGAACTATCGTCAAAGAAGCCAAACGATCAAGTTAATCCATTCAAGTTGAAATATGTCAACCAGTCCATCAAGGAAGCAAATGAACTCCTTAAGGAAGGGAAACCTTATTCTGAGTTTGAATCGTTCAGAGAAGAGGATTTGCCAACAAACAGCGATGTACTGATGATGTTAAGTCTTTATCTTGATGCGTTTTGATTATGAAGAAAGAGGATATAGAAAAATACGAAGAGCTTTGGTCAAAGCTTGTGTCTATTAAAAACGATGTTGCTCTTTTGTCATCAAAGAAGCCTAGCGACCAGCTGAATAAGTTCAAGATCAAGTACATTAACGATGTATTGACAAAGGTCAATACGTTAATAGGTGGTGATAAGCCATACGATGATTTTGATGTATTTGACGAGGTGGCTCTTCCAACAAACAGTGATGCTTTGATGATAATAAACCTATATCTGAATGGTATGGAAAGATATAGAAAGCATAATTCAACAGAAAAAGTAGTTGGCTTGGATTGGGATCATACGGAAAGAGTCTGGAATATAGAAGATAAGTAATGAATATGACGGAACAGAATTTACCGACTAATGCAGAAGTGAACCAATTTCTGATGCTGAAGGAATTGGTGACGGGACTGTACGAAGAAATGAAGGATTTGACTAAAAAATCCTCGAAGGAGACTCTTAACGAGTTCAAAATAAGAAGTCTGAATCGCGTACTTAAACCACTCAAAGAACTTCTGAAAGACCAGCCGACAGCAATGTTTCTTGATTTGTTGGAGGATGATTCGTTGCCCACAAACAGCGATGTCGTGATTGTGCTTTCTCAGTATCTAAGTGCAATGAAAAAGTATGAGGAAAGGTATTACAAGTTTCCTCCTGGTTCTTCTAAAAAGAGGTGGAATACGAAAGAGAATCCGATAGGGAATAATAGATAGTTGTGTCTCTCTCACCACCGAGACACTAAAAAATGTAAAATTATAGTCCATATGAGGGAAAAACCGCAACCTTTTGTAATCTGTGCTCTTTGGATATATCCGGGCAAAGACCGGAGAATGAGGCGCATCTTGAATGATGGGCTTTACTATTTCAATGACTGTATTACTATTTCAAGTAGTTCTGACAGTGAGGAGATAATAGTAAACGAAAAAAGACTTCCTGAAGGGTGGTTTGCAGATAATATTTCTGTTCAGGCTGTAGTTGGAAAGAATGGTAGTGGGAAATCCTCACTTCTTGACTATATCTATCGAATCGCCAACAATTTTGGCATATCCATAGAGATGCGGATAGAGGAACTTAAGCGGCAGAGAAACAATGAGGAAATGATGGCAAAAACGTCAGCTGACGAGGATGACATATATCCAGTGTTTGTTGCTGGGGTAGAGGCTCGACTTTATTTTATGAAAGGAGATAAGGCAGGATGGATTGACTGTAGTGAAGATCGTGTGAGCTATTTTTTCGATGGCGAATCGCTATATGTAGATGAAGTGGACAATGTGGAAAAACTAAAGTCCATGGCTCAGTCGTTCTGCTACACTATTGGTGTAAACTATGCGGCACAGGCATATCTTCCTTCTGACTATGAACAAGAAGATGGACTGTGGTATTTGAGAGACGGGAGAAAACTGAGTTTTGATTTCCCGAACAAGTGGATTGACGGTGTGTTCCATAAAAACGATGGGTATCAGTTACCAATATGTCTGAATCCCTATAGGAATAATGGCATAATAGATATGCAACGGGAAATGAGCCTAGCCTATAGCCGATTAGAAACACTCTTCATGGTGTTGCCGGACAACATCAAAATACTGGATGGCTATGAAACAGCAGGCACGATATGCTATTTTGAACCGAAGTACACCTTTCAGGCCTATTGCGATGCAGACAAGGCTCTCTATGACTTGATTAACAGGTATGATGACTTTGGTAATAGGTTGGTCAGTAAAATAGATGCGGCTTCATTAGGTAAATGGGACACTCTTCCCCCGAACATATATGATTCTCCATATAAGAGTCCGTGGATAATTGAGGACGAATTTCTCACATATTTCAAAGAGGTCATTTCCAATCAAAAGAACAGTATAGCATCTTTTATCCTTGAACAGTATCATGTTATGCTCGCAGAAGATTTACCAGACAGTACATGGTGGGTTTGTGCATATCTGGTAAAGAAAACATTGTCAATAGCGGCAAACTATCCGACTTACAGAAAATATAAGGAGATAGGAAAGATATATTACTTCGATGTAAAACTGACGCATGATGATGAACGCAGGAAGGTATTGAAAGAATTGATTGAGCAAATAAATGCAGACAATAGCCATATTACCATCAAGGTGAAGCAGTCTCTGAACTATCTTGGGGATGAAAAAAGAAGAATGGACGATTACAAACCAGGCCAGGTGACAGGCGAAACGCATACGAAAGTATCAAAGCTGGAGCGAACACCTAATCTGACAAAATTGCAGACTGAATTGTTGCCGCCACCATTCAAATCTGTTGTGGCATTTACAAAAGTCTCAAAAGATGGGAACAAGAAGGAAAGCGTACTTCTCGGGCAGATGAGTTCAGGAGAGAGACAACAGATATTTTCCTTTGCAACTATAGCCTATCATCTTTTCAATCTGCTGAGTGTTTCAGAAGACGAACGGATAGCTTATAGGAATGTGAACATCGTGTTGGATGAACTGGAGATATGTTTTCATCCTGAACTGCAACGGACTCTGGTACAGAATCTGCTAACATTTCTTACTGGATTGAAACTGAATGAAGTGATGGCCATTAACATTATTCTTTCAACTCACTCACCCTTTATACTTTCGGATATGCCCGAGAGCAATGTCCTGATGTTAGAAGAGGGCACTAAGAGGAAGAAGGAAAAATGTTTCGGTGCAAACATCTATGATCTGTTATGCAACCACTTTTTCATGAAAGAGTTTATTGGAGAGTTTGCTGGCAACAAGATGGATAGTCTTATTGACATCATCAATGAATCTACAGATTCGCCTGACGCTCGAAAAAAACTTTCGAGTGTAAAATGTGATGTGGAACGAATAAGCGATGAACTGATAAGGCAGAAATTGTTGGAGCGTATTGAATACTTGATGACAAACTTGGACGAGCAATGATACCCATCAGCTATCATAACACTGTCAACACGGACTATGATGACTTCGTGAAAGCCTTTGAGGCCAAAATGGATACTTGGCTCAGTAATGGTTATATAGGGAATAAACATCAGTTAAAGGTTAAATCTTGGAAAAGAAAGTGTGCAGGGCTGAACAATGAACAAAAGCAGACGTTTAAGAAGCTCTTTCCTGGACTAAGTAGAACTCCTGCTAATGCGAAGTTCAGTGCTAACGAATGGATATTGGACACACAGACTCGTGCGTTTCTAGAGTATCTAAAGACAACCGTTAAGATTGACGCTTTCGCCAATATGAGCTTGACAGAATTGAAATCAGTCGACGACACTATCAAAGGAGATAGGCGATTTGCGGATTTTGCAAACAAAGGCTCTGCATTGTACAAGAATGTCTATCGTGCTTTCGTGGAAACTGGCTATGAAAAGAATATCAAGAAGGACAAGTTCATTGAAGCCGTTGGAATCAAAGTATGTCCATACTGCAACAGAACCTTTATCCAGAATGTCGCAGTTGGGAAGAAGTCTGTGGTAAAAGGTGAGCTTGATCACTTCCTCAGCAAAGAAGATTACCCATATTTTGCTATCTGCAAGTACAATCTCATACCATCATGCCCTTTTTGTAATCATGGAAAGAGTAATCGAAACATGCCAAACTTACGGAGCCCTTATGATTTGGCAGATGCAGAAGGTATTAAGTTTAAGATGACCATCACAGGACATGATTTCCCTAATATGGAAGAGTGTGCCAAGGCTATTACCATATTGGTTGAAGACAATGGTGCTAGCCACAGAATGCAAGACAATATCGACCAGTTCCATTTGAAGGAATTGTATCAAACACATACCGATTATGCTGCAGAAATATACTATATGGGTAAACTGAAGTATAACTCCAAATATCTCAATAGTACAAGAAAACGTCTGAGAAAGTTGCAGATGGGAATAACAAAAGACGAACTTGATCGACTGTTCCTTGGATTTTACACTAATCCACAGGAGTTTGGGAACCGCCCATTGTCAAAGTTCAGATACGATTTGGCTGTTGATGAAGGTGTAATATAAGATTTTATTAGAGTTATGGATTCTGAGTCATTAGATAAAATAGATAAGCTGTGGGATTCAGCTGAGAGAATGGGCTTTATAGGCCATTTTCTTAGCATTTGGCTTTTCTTGTTTCATCCACGTTCGTTTTGGGATAAGTACAAGAAGCTTACAGCAAAGGACAAGAGCTACCAGTTTATAGCATTTGCTGCTGTATATGCAGCGACTATATGGCTGACATCCTATGATAGTCCATCAGTTGGAGAACTGATAAAGAGGATTGTGGTCCTGATAGTGTTGTTATCCTATTATATAGGTGTTGTCTTTCTTGCGAACTTTATTGTCAATAGGAAGGTGAAACTTTTCCGTTTTGCCGCTGTAAACAGCTGTTACACTTCTTTTCTATATGGTATACCCCAATTGTTTGCGATTAAGATTTACTATGAAAAAGAGATTCCATTGTTCTTAGCTTTGGCTGTTATCCTACCATTCATCGTGGAATTGATAATTATAGTTTCGTCTGCATATGTGTGGCAGCGAGGAAGATGGAAAGTCTTAAAGGCTGTTGTTCTTTCAATTGTATTCTTGAATGTCGCTGATGTAGCTTGTATGTTGGCAGGTTGGGACAAATCTGATTCATTCAAAGAAAATTTGATGATAAAGGAGCGGGAAGATTTTATTAGACCCATAACAACAATCTATGATATGCCAAGATATTACTTCTTTGGGGAGAATGACAGTATAGAAGGATATGTTGTAACGACCTATGCTGGAATGGGGTATAGTAGGTTTGAGGAAGCAGATAACTATAATAAGAGATTAAAGGAAGAGATAGACTCTTTGAAAGCTGTTGCAGCCAGATGTCGGTACGAGATAAATAAAGACTTTTTCAATGACATGTTTCGTGTAAAGAAAGAGGTGCTGGCACTAAACGAGAGGAGAGTATTTAAGAACTCGCCATTTTTGAATCATGCTGATATAGGGCGAGAAGAGCAACAGTTTAATGGTAAAACTTTACAATCGTATGATAAAGATGTCTGTGATGCGTTTTGGACTGTTCGTTCTAAAGATGGTGATATGTTAGAAAAGCACAAAGAAGCCTTCTCTTGCAATAAGATAGGTTATCTTTGGCACCCCTGTCAATTGGTGTACGACATGAACAAGTACCGTATGCCGTATATATTATCGAAGTATTTTGGCTATAAAAAGAATTAGGAATAAAGAATAATACTATGTCTGAAAGAAAAAGAATATACTTGTGTCTGGCGCACATGTCGGACGAAGGACTGGAACAGAAATATATCAAGGAGGCATTTGATACGAACTGGGTGGTACCCTTGGGCCCGAATGTGAATGGCTTCGAGGCGGACCTCGAAGCATTTGTAAATCCCTCCCTGGCCCTCCCCGAAGGAGAGGGAAAAAGGGTGGTGGCGCTGAGTGCTGGTACGGCGGCGGTGCATCTGGCACTGATAGCCTGCGGCGTGGGGCCTGGTGATGAGGTGATTGTGCAGAGCTTTACGTTCTGTGCTTCTACGCACCCTGTGACATACCTTGGGGCTACTCCAGTGCTGGTGGACTCTGAGCCTGACACTTGGAACATTGACCCTAAGTTGTTGGAAAAAGCAATTGTTGATCGTAAAGCGAAGACGGGCAAGTATCCTAAGGCTATCGTTCCTGTTGCTCTGTATGGTATGCCATATAAGGCTGACCTTATCATGGGGATTGCGAATAAGTACGGAATACCTGTCGTAGAGGATGCTGCCGAAGGCTTTGGCTCTCGTTACAAGGGCCAGATGCTGGGCACGTTTGGTAAGTATGGTGTACTGTCATTTAATGGCAATAAGATGATTACTACCAGCGGTGGTGGTGCTCTGATAACAGAGGATGAAGACCACTGGCGCGAGATCATGATGTATGCCACACAGTACCGTGAGAGCTACCCGTACTATCAGCATGAGAAGATAGGTTATAACTATCGTATGAGTAACATTTGCGCTGGTATTGGTCGTGGCCAGATGACAGTGGTGAATGACCACCTTGCTCATCACAAGCATGTGCAGAAGATGTATGAGGAGTTGTTGGCTAATGTACCGGGAGTACACGTACATTCTCAGCCAAATAATGGTGATTATGACTCTAACTACTGGCTTTGCACCATCACTATCGATGAGAATGTGAAGGTAAAGGGACAGGAGGATGCTTATAAGACCGTTGTGACGGGTGCTGTGGGTGGTGCAGCAGGTGTCATCCATGCTGCAGAATCAGCCCATACAGACTGTGAACCTAATGATAACGTGGAGGCATTGCGTGTGGCTCTCGACAAAGCGCAGATAGAGGCACGACCTTTATGGAAGCCCATGCACAAACAGCCGGTGTATAGAAGAGTTGAGAGCGGTGAACTGAGAACTGAGAGGTTCTGTGGCCAGGGGCCACAAGTTGAGAGTGGAGAGTTGAGAGTTGAGAGTGGAGAGTTGAGAGTTGAGAACGGTGAACTGAGAACTGAGAGGTTGCCATCCGGTGCAGAATGTCTGACTTACGACAACTCTGTTGCTTATGTGAATGGTGTGTCGGAAGCTCTCTTTAAGGTAGGTATGTGCCTGCCCGCAGGCCCGTACGTCAGTGATGATGATGTAAGGTATATCGTTGAGACGATAAAGGCCGCGATTGAGTGAAGGCTGCGATTAAGCGAGTGCAGAATGGAGCTTGCTCCAATTATGCCGAGCGTGAGCAGGCTAGATGTGAAACATCAAGAGAATTAAGTGAAGAGTGAAGAACATTTGATTTTGACCGCCAAGTGGAGTTTATGCTCATTCCGAAAGCAGGTAAGAAGATAGGCAACAGACCTACAAGGCATGCGGACGACTATGATTTGGAAATAGTGGTAAAGAAACCTGCTTATGATATTTTTGTGGAGTTATTCCATTTACGCGAGCGGTATGAGTTTCATAAGATGGAGGGCTTGTCTTGGTTGGAATTGAAGTACAGATATACTGATAGTCGTATAGCGATGATGGCAAATTCGCTGCATGACGCTGACTTTTCTGTAAGGAGAATAAAGGATGACATATTTCAGCGTCAGCTGGACGAGAGAGAACGCTGTTTTGAGAAACTAAAGAGGGATATATTAAAATAATAAGGAGTGCTGCTGCAACAGCACTCCAGAGAAAGCTACTTTCCAGAATCATTCTGGTTATACTTTGGTCTTTCACCACCATGGTTACGCTTGTAGGTATCGATTCTCTCTTCTTCCCACTTGCCTGCTCCTTCACTTGTAGAAGGGCGGCCAATGATGGTCATACGAGTGAAATCCTTACCAGAAGCACGATGCTCAACTTCGCGACGCTCGGGATTGATTGTCGTACCAACATAAACGGTTTTGTGACCATCATGTAGCTCATACTTGTAAGTATCCTTTTTTGCCATAGGCATTCTTGCTTTACGCCTGTCCTTTTGCAGGCATTGCGAAGACTTGTCCAAGGCCTTCAGATTAGACATCGGATTCGGACTATCCGTTTTTTTGATTACTGCTGACCTCTGAGCTCGTCGATATAGCGTCTGAGCACTTTCTGCCACCCGTCTTTGTGGATAATGCGGATATAATCATGCTCATGTCTCTTTAGAATATCTATGCGAGACATTTGGCTAATCTCTTGCCAGTTGTCGAAAAGTATGTAAAGAGCATTGCCGTAATCGATGTTTTCGAAGGCAACGATGTTCTCACCGAACTTGGCACCGAAGTAATGGGAGTTCATACCGCTACCTACAATATACTCCGTAGGGTGCAGACGCGCCAAGGCATTGGCACGATGCTCAATCTCGCGTTGACGCTGAGGTGAGGGTACACGAAGACGAGATGTGATTGCAGTGAAAGCGCGGTCCATCGTACCAGGAGGAAAGATTTCCCAGCCAACAGCGGTGATATGAGCCAGCTCGTCATCGGATATGTTAGCACGGAATACATGGCAATCGCGGCACTGTTCCTGTAGCAGGTTGATGGCAAAAAAGAGGTCACTACGGAAGTCAGGATGCTGACGATCTAGGACGGTTCTGATCTGCGCACTCATGCGAACGTTTTCTGCGTCTTGGCTGACAAGGCTGATGGAGATAACCCACTCACGAGGCGGTTCAAAGCGACGCTGATAGACTTCACGGTCGATGTAGGTGGTGTGATAACCCTTGTCGGGGTCACCGAAGTTGGGTGACTCGAAAGAGAAAGTCTTGATGACTTTGGGCTGGTTTTTGAGAATCCAGACAATACCATTGCGGTTGCGACGTGCATAGATGCCAGCTAGCTTGTCGGGGTAGACAGAGTCGGGGAATACTATATCCCCTTCGGTCATCTTTACACCCAGATGACGATACACACCACGGGCAATGTCTGACTTTTTAATGTTGATGATGGCAGCGACGATGACGTGCTGTTCCTGAATGCTGCGAAGTTCCTGCTCAATGTAGTCAGGGATTCTTCTGAAATGAATATTCGTACTCATAACTTTTATTTTTTTAATCACCTTATTTATTATTGCTTTTTACTCATATACTAAAATCGTGACAAAACGGGTTGCTCCTTTCTGATCTGTCACGATTTCGGTAATAAAACGAAGCCTAAAAGTATGGACGGTGAACAACTGATATTGACAATAGCAAAAAACAAAGAGACAAACAGAGAGGAAGCTAAAAATGCTTTCGCGCTGTTTTGTGGCTATTACGAAGAGGAAGCCACTAAGATAGCAGTAGCTCTTTGTCGATCGTGGAAACGGTCAGAAGACTATGCGTTTGCTATAGTGCAATGCGCATTTGAAAAAGTGTGGTTGTGCCCTACATTTGATAAGAGCAAGACCCACTTTAAGGATACCGACAAGGCCATTATGCGTTGGCTTAATACAATTCTGATACGTGAGATGACATTGTTCTCTCAGAAGGGAAACTGTTCACACCCTGAACCTGAAGATTTGCCACTAATTACCAACTCAGGTATGTTTATTGAGAACTATATGGAAGATGAGTATATGTCTGAGGAGCAGTTTGAGGTGGTAAAGAAAAAGTTAGACGATGTCTTTGCGGGTCTTAGCGAGCAAGAGATTACGATATATTTGACTTACAAACTATATTTGAAGGTTAATGAAAGGGTGCCGCATCGCGTTCTTAAGAAATTAAGGACACGATATGGTATTACGCAGGATGCCATCAAACATTGTCGTTTACGTGTTGAACAAAAAATAAAGGAGGTACAGATATGAAAGAAAGTATAATAGACATGATTCTGAGTAGTTCGGGCTATCTGCCTCCTCGTAATGAAGAAGAGATGACCGCCTTTGAAAAAATCTATTCCAAGATAGAGGTGGATAAGGATTTTCATGTGGATGTTGATAACATCGTAAATGGTAGTTGTCAGTATGAGCCTAAAGTGATACCGCTGGCTAGTAGTGGTGATTTCTCGCAAGATGATC
>Ga0247611_10001654_pt1 | contig 39207 bp, 32 predicted proteins | sample 177DNAGHGhighgp2_FD_192422 | JGI IMG/M metagenome (GOLD analysis project Ga0247611, IMG submission 192422) | Sheep rumen microbial communities from Palmerston North, Manawatu-Wanganui, New Zealand - 1770 DNA GHGhigh gp2 | ecosystem: Host-associated > Mammals > Digestive system > Stomach > Rumen... | reverse complement strand
GAAAAACATAAAAAAGTTATCAATGGTCACTCATACTCAGTCTATATTCTATCAGCCGAAGGCGGTCTATACTCTATCAGCGCAGCGGTCTCAAGAATAAAGATGTACGTTTTTTTCGGTTTTTCCGAGATGGGGTGTTACTCGGAGAGTGTGGATTAGGCGGAGAGGATGATCGGCAAATGTATTTGAGCGAGCAGGCTATCCGCTTAAGACACAAAGCACAAAGTGCTAACAACCCATATCGGACATGTTTTTTAAGGTTTTTGTTTATATATGAAAACTCAAGACTTAGCACTACAACGCGATAAATACCGTCACTTGTCGGATGAGGAGTGGCGATGGATGCTCCAGCAGGTGGAGGGACGCGAACGGACAGCGGATAAGTTGCCCACATTTGCGCAGATCGAGGACTGGTGGTACCCGGTAAGGCTGAGTTGCGAACAATGCAGCAGCGAAGCGGCAGCGAGGTATAAGGCCGAATTGGTCGTTAGTCCAGTCAGGGCCTCATTGGTCGTTGGTAGCCGGATGGTGGATTTGACAGGAGGGTACGGGGTGGATACGTACTTTCTGAGCGAGCGATTCGCGCATACCGACTACGTGGAGCAGAATGAGGAATTGTGCCGGATTGCGGAACATAATAAGGGGTTATGGGTTACGGGTTACGGGTTACGGGATACGGGTTACGGGTTACGGGATATTTCCATTCACAACTCTACAGCAGAAGAATTCCTGGAGACGGCGGGAGAGTATGACCTGATATTCCTGGATCCGGCACGGCGGGACAGTCATGGCGGAAAGGTATTCCGTCTGGAGGACTGCACACCAAACGTAGTGGAGCTGCTCCCTACGCTACTCCGGCACGGCAAGCAGATCATGCTGAAACTCTCGCCTATGCTGGACCTGACGCAAGCGGTAAGGGAGCTATCAGCATTCAGCCATCAGCAGTCAGACATAGTATGGGATGTGCATGTGGTGGCGATAAAGAATGAGGTGAAGGAGGTATTGGTCGTTAGTCGTCTGTCGCTGGAAGATAGACCTCAGACGATTACCTGCATCGACTTAGTGGAGCCGGAGAAAGCGTTTGTGTTTACAAAAGAGCAAGAGACCAACTGTCCATTAGCCATTAACCCTTCGCCATTCGCCTTTATCTATGAACCGAATGCGGCGATACTGAAAGCCGGGGCGTATAAGTTGGTCGGGGCGCGGTACGGGTTGCAGAAACTGGACGTGAATACCCATCTATATACGTCGGAGCGGCTGGTGACGGATTTTCCTGGCAGGAAATGGAAGATTGAGCAGGTGGTACGCGATCGGAAGGACCTGCCGGCCGAGCTGAAGCAGGCCAACGTACTGACGCGCAACTACCCCATAACGCCGGAACAACTAAAGAAAAAGCTGCACCTCCGGGACGGAGGCACAGCCTATTTGATCGGTGCCCGCATTCAGGGCAAGCCGACGGTACTAAGAGCCACACTTATTCCTTAGCCTCACGACCGCAGAGACGACGCGGTGCCTGGGCGCTACCGCGATTGGTAATAGCTTCACCATTGAGGTTGATGCTGGCACCGTTGCGTGCATGACCGGAGAGCGTCCAGCTACCGTCGGAGATAGTCAGTTCGCCGTCGGAGATGAGCCACTGGGCACGGGGATCCAAGTAGCCCTGGTCGAAATACGACTTGCTCGTGAAGTAGAACATGCTACCGAAGATCTGGAAGTTGGCATCGTCACGCTGACCGGCCCATACCGTTCCGGGCTCCTCGGAGGTGCTGACAGGGAACGTACCCGTAGGCAACGTAGGCGATTCGCTATAAGGCGCCATGACATAGATCTGGGCAAAGGGAACGCAGCTGGTGCCGGCCACCGAAGTGAGGGCCGAGGCATTGTAGGCCTGGATCTGCCAGAAGGTGATATTCAGGGATGCGTACTGGGTATAGCTGGCCGTAGCAACATTGAGGTGCTCGGAGCGATTCTCGGACAGGTCGCCGGGACCCTGGGTAGCATTGTACTCGGGATAGTAGTCGGGTACGGCTACGGGCGTGATGCCACCATGCAGGATATCTGCACCACCCTTGCTACCGGAGACGACGGGCTTTTGAGCGGCCTGAACGACGGGTTGGAACTCCTCGCTAAGGAAAGCCACGACCATGCAGTTCTCGGGTACCCATGCAGCAGGGAGCGTGAGGTCGTACTCCTCGGAATAGTGCTGCTTCTGCACGGCGAGGATGTCACCCTTGGGCGCCGTGAGGAAGGCCCGCACGGCGTTGGTATGGCGGAACTCCTGCCAGCCCTCGAAGGTGTTCTCGTAGTCGGCCTGGGTATCGATCATGCCCGACTCCTTGACGAGTACGGTGAGCTGCAGATCGGGATCATCCGTACGGCAGAGCACACCCGACACACGGACATGGAGCGTACGCGAAGCGGGGTCGTAGGTGTTGTCGATCAGAACGGAAGCGTAGGTGGTATCCACGAACTGCGAACGGTTGACATCCTCCAGGTAGCCCGGATGGAAGACCACGGCGCTCTGGGTGCCGTACTTGGTCTTAGCACGGTCGATAGTCATGCTGGGTGCACCGTTGACCTTAAGGGCCGAGGTGATCGTCTTGCTACCCGGAACGGAGAAATGGTCGGCCTGGTAGCCATAGTGGTGGAGGATCACGATATAGTTGGTATCGTTCTCCAGGAAGGCGTGGATACAATCCATACCGTAGGGACAATAGCCGCAGCCCTGGCCGGTAAACTCCTCGATGAGGTGTTTGCGGGGGAAGGAAGCGGGAATCTGCTCGGCAGGTTGGGGTTCGGGCTGCGGTTCACAAGCGAAGAACGAGCACGCCGCCAGGGCGATGATCAGGAAACGAAAAGGTTTCATAAGATTTGGAGTGTGTTATTGGGTTGAACAATATACAGATGGCCGTCACGCAATATTTTGCGGACGCAGTCGGTGGGGCGCACCGTGTCGATGCCTTCGGTCTGATAGGCATAGCGTACGCGCAGCTGACGCTCCTCGCCTCCGGCGGAGAAGGTATAGGTGAGCTGCACATCGGAGCCGGGCACGGGCATATAATGGATATACCACTGCGCCACACCGGCGGGCGTGAACTGGAGCGTCTCCTGGGTCTCGGCATTGCCTGATGTGCACTGGCCGGCGCAGCAGAACTCATCGGAGAGGCCGGCAACAGAGCGTGTGATGGTGACCGTAAGCGGCTCGGTAGCGAGGAGCGATCCCTCGAGCTTCATGACTGTTTCGCCCGAGAGGAGGTCTATGGTGGCCGTGGTCAGCGTAGTGTCCAGTCCTTCGGCCGGTATGTCGCCCAGGCCGTTGATGCTGACAATGAGTGCGTGGGCATTAATGCTTAGCACAGAGAGCAGCAGGAGTAGATAATTTCGTTTCATATGCATTGAGTATCTGATAATTAGTAGCATTCAGAAGCAGCGCCACCACGGAGCAATGCGCGGCATTGCAGCCCTCGGGCAAGAGAAGAGAGGTGGCGGTAGCGTCGCCAGTTGCAGCGATACCAAAGGGCGTGTCGAAAGCCGCAGTACGCAGCACGTGGCGATGGGGATAGTCCATGCGGACCGTAGCGTCGGGCATAGCCTGCGCACCCACGACACTATCCTCTATGAGCCAGAGCGCCACGCGCATGTCGTCGCGGGCGGAATATGTGATCCGGGCATCCACCCGACGCGCGGCGGTGTCGAGCGTAGCGGTAAGTGCCAAGGAGGGGCAGACGGTGTCCTGCATGGCCTGGAGAAGGGCCGCTCCCCAGAGCTCGTGGTCGCTGAAATAACGGCCCTCGGCATCGGCCGTTAGGTTGATACTGCCCGTAGGAAAAGGCGTAGAAGCCGTGCCACCCGCGTAGCGATAGACCGAGTCGGCCGCGGGGCAGGTATAGTCGTAGAGTCCCTTGGTGAAGGGATTAGAAGCCGGATGAAGCGCCACGACGATGAGTCGGTCGGCATAGAGCGACTGCAGCTCCAGGGCAGTAGCCTCGGCCGACGGGCAGTTGACGCAACGGAAGCCCGTGAACTCGAGCAGCACATGCCGACGACTACTCTGAGGCACCGCATCCACCGGCAGGAGTCGGTCTGACGGGTCGATCACCTCGCAGGCTGCGAGGAGAAAGACGAGGGAGAGTATTGAGAAAATGCGTTGCATTTTATGATTTATGATTTATGATTTATGATTTTTAGAAGTTGAAATCGTAGTTGAGGGTGAGGCCTTGCTGGCGGGGTACGTAGCGGCATATACCGCCGGAGCAATGCATGCCTTCGCGCGTCTTGGTATAGCCGAGCGAGAGGCGATGGGCACCGTGGGTATAGGTAGCCTGGGCGGTATAGAAATGCTCGTTGACAGCATCGGGCGCATGGCCTATGTTGTAGAGCCACTCGCCGCTAAGCGTGAGGCATTGATAGAGTTCGAGTTCGTAGAGCGCAAAGATCCACTGACCCTCAAATTGCGGGGTATAGAGGTACTGCAGTTCGCCACGCATACCAACATTATCGTTGACGTGGAAGCGGGCATCGAGTACGCCTATACCGCAACGCACCATGCCACCTTCACCTTCTATAACATCCAGGTTAGAAGCCTGGTACATCAGCATGGCGTTGAGCCACCAGCGCTCGGAGAGGCGCTTCTCGAGCATGAGGTGGACATCGGTATAGTACTCGCCAGCGGCGGTAGGATCGACGGCCCAACTGCCCTCGGAGGCCAGTCCGCGAATATGGGAGGCCGAGAGGCGGAAGGTGGTACCATAGCGTCCGCCCATGCGGGTACGACGCGGGAAGGTATAACATAGTTCGGTCTGGAAAGCCCACTCACCCTCGGCATAACGCGTGGCGTAGGGATATTCAGCCGCGAGGGTATAGGTATGCTGGTAGGCAAAGACAGGCATATGGTTGAGTCGACCAGCCACACCGGTTCGACTACGATCGGAACGGAACGCCATGTTGTCGGAACGCTTGACTTGGGCGAACCAAGAGAGGCCTTTCCGGGAATAACTGAGCGAGGCCATCAGGGCATCGCCGTGACGGTAGGAGAAATGGTTGTCGACGGAGGGGTCGTTGGCCTTGTAGGCATACTCGGCCATCAGGTTCCAACCGCGCATCCCCCACTCGGCCCGCACGGCGCCGGCACCTACCCAAAGGGGCAGATGGTAGCGATAGGGCTGACCGCCAACGGTGGTAAGGATGGTGTCATCCTGCTGATACTTAGACACATAGCTACCGCCGAGAGAGAGCGACATGTCGAGCTCCTGCATACGGGGTGACCACTGCTCGATATCGAGCTGAAGGTCGGCACCGAGAGCGACATCGCGGCTGTAGTTCCAGCCAAAGGCACGGTCCTGGTAGCACTCCCAGTAGCGGCGCTGCTTACCGCCGAGCATCTTAAGCGTCAGACCGCGGTAGGGCGTGAGGTGCAGTCTTGCACCACGGAGCGCACCGTCGATACCGAGCGAACGATCCTCGTAGATATTGAGTACCAGTCCCGAACCGAACTGGTCATAGACGTCGCCTACGGTCAGTTCACCAAAATCGAAGGTAGCATCCAGACTCAGATGACTCAGTCCGTAGCCCGGGAAATCGGCCTCATAGCCCGCCATAGGCCAGCGGGTCAGTTCGCCCCGGACGTTGGCCTGCAGACTATGGAAATGGTGGGAATTGGAGTCGTTGAGATAATGGACCGACAGATCGACATAGGACTGGCTACCATAGTACCAGGGCTTATGCTCCAGCAGTCCCTCGTGGCGCACCGCACCACTGACGAAGACGGTATCGCTTGCAAGTGAAAGTTGAAAGGTGAAAAGTGAAAGGGATACCAAAAGGGCAATATGTAGGTCGCGGAACTTCAATTATTTGAGGTATTTACGCAGTTGTTTCTCATCGCCATCGGCATAGCCGGTATGGTTGTAAACGATATTACCGTGACTATCCAGGACAAAGAGATGGGGTACGTTCTGGACGTTCATGGCGCGCTTGAGCGTACCGTTAGGATCGAGCAGGACATGGAAATCCCAGCCACGGCCGTCGACGAGAGGCCGCACTTTCTGAATATCCTGGGCCTGGTCGATGGAGACGATATAGATCTGGACGCCGGTCTGGTCCTGCCAGTCGGGATAGAGTTCGTTGAGTGCCTCCAGTTCGCGCATGCAGGGTTTGCACCAGGTGGCGAAGAAGGAGATGATGACGGGTTTGCCGCTCTTGGCGAGAGAGGCTACGTTGACGTTATGGCCACGGGTGTCACGCAGCGTGACATCGGGCAGCGCCGCCCACAGCGTGAGGGAGGCGAGGCAGATGAGGAGAGTGGAGAGAAGTTTTTTCATTGTCGTTAGTCGTTAGTCGTTAGATATTTTACAGGCCGGATATTATCCGGCGACAATAAACGTTGCTTCATAATGATAGTCGTTAGTCGTTAGTCGTTAGTCATTGGTCGTTGGTCGTTGGTCGTTGGTCGTTATTCGAACATCGGCATGCGGCGCATGGCGGCGAAGACGAGCCAGGCCGGCTGATGGTTGATGATGGGTACGATCAGATGATTCCATGCACCGGGCATCGAGCGTTTGCGGCTGGAGCGGAAGAGGTGACGCAGGGCGGTACGGACGAGTCGCTCAGGCGGCATAGTGATACGCAGGCTGCGCAGCAGTCGGCCGAAGCGTTCGTCGAACGGCAGCAGTCCGGTATCGGTGGAGCCGGGCGTGACAGCCAGTACGTGTACGCCCTTGGGACGCAGTTCGTACCAGAGGGCACGGGAGAAATTGAGCAGGTAGCTCTTGGAGGCATTATAGCATACGATGCTGGGCATAGCCATCCATGCGGACATGGACGACATATTGAGTATATAGCCTCGGCCGCGTTGGCACATAGCGGGTGCGAAGAGTCGGCAGAGCTTGGTAGCCGTCAGGATATGTAGCATGAGCAGGGTCTCGATACGCTGCATGGGTACGCGACAGAAGGCATCGAAGATGAGCATGCCGGCATTGTTGATGAGTACGTCGACCTCCAGCTGCTCCTGCTCGCAGTACGCCCACAGTTCGTCGGCGGCCTCCATGCGGCTGAGGTCCATATAAACCGCGTAGGTGCGCACATCATACGTGCGCGCAAGTTCGTCGGCCACGGATTGGAGTTGCTGCTCCTGGTTACTAACCAAGAGGAGGTCGGAATGATAGTCGCGTGCCAACTGGGTGGCATATTGCAGTCCGATACCACTGCTGGCGCCTGTTACGAGAGAGAGCATATTAGTCGTTAGTCGTTAGTCGTTATTTTTGGTACTTACCTACGTAGCGCATGGCGAGACGGAGTAGCCAGTCGGGCGTATGCTTCAGCAGCGGCGTACTGAGCCAGTTGATCACACCCGGCATGTCAGCTTTCTTGCCCTGGAAGAGTTTTTTCAGGGCACGTTTCACCAGTTTCTCAGGCGGGATGCTGACCGTGAGGTTGACCGCCAAGCGACGCAGGTTGGGCGCCAAGCCAAACAGGCCGGTATCTACGGCTCCGGGGGTCATGACGGTAATATTGACGCCCTTGGGATAGAGTTCGTACCACAGCGACTTGGAGAAATTGTAGATAAAGGCCTTGGTGGCATTATAGGTCTGGATACCCGGCATAGCCATCCATGCGGACATAGACGACATATTGAGTATATAGCCCCGCTTGCGCGGATGTCCATTGATGCGTTGAGCGGCCTCCTCGGCGGTCAACTCGCGCCGGAGCATATCTTCGCCAAAGAGGCGGCAGAGCTTAGCGACGGTGATCATATGGAGGTTGAGCATCAGTTCGATACGCGGCATGGCGGTCTCGCAATAGGGGTTGAAGAAGAAGACACCTGCGTTGTTGATGAGGATATCTACCACGTAGCCCTGCTCGCGGCACCATGCATGGAGCGTCTCAGCGGCATTGGGGCGACTGAGGTCGGCATAGCGGGCGATGGTACGTACGCCATACTGCCGGGCCAGATCGGCGGCTACGCGTTGGAGTTCCTCCTCCTGGTTGCTAACAAGGAGAAGATCGGTATGATAGTCGCGTGCCAACTGGGTGGCATACTGCAAGCCAATACCGCTACTGGCGCCGGTTACTAATGCGAGCATATTGGTCATTGGTCGTTGGTCGTTGGTCATTAGTCGTTAGTCGTTAGTCATTGGAATTTTTCTGTTTCTCAACCGACTCTGCGGCTTCGGCCTCCAGTTTAGCTATTTCTCGTTTGATACGCGGAGCGATCTGTTCGCCGTCGCGCTCGACGCACTCGTGGCACTTCATGTCTTTGCTGTACATACGACCTACGCAGTAGTTGGAGCGGTGGCAACCGGCATGGTAATGCGGGTCGGCCTCTACATGCTTGACGAAATCGGGATCCTTGATGAGCACGTGGGCGATCTGGAAGAGCGGGAATCCCTCGTCCATGATCTGCTGACAGTTGTCGCCCGACTGCACGCCGCCGACGTAGATCAGCGGTATGTTCGTATCCTTGAGGGCCTCCTGGAAGATCTTGGCCTGGTCCATGAAGTAGAGTTCGCGGAAGGGCACGGTAGGCGTCATGACGGCTGCCACGCCCGGGATATTGAGGGCGGCCTTGAGCCACCAGAACGAACGCATGTTCATATAGTGGGCCAGGGTCTTGTAGGGCATAGCACCACCGAGGATGGTCATCGGGCTACGGCTGACCGTACCGCCGGAGAGGACGAGCCCATGTACGCCGTGCTTGATAATCTCTTTGGCTACAAGTATACCTTCCTCGATGGACACGCCGCGCCAGCAGTCGTCCCACATATTGGTCTTGACCACCACGGCCAAGTCGTCCTTGGCATGCAGCATGACCTCGTCGAGCACCTCGTTGAGGAAACGTACGCGGTTCTCGAAGCTACCGCCGTACCGGTCGTGACGATGGTTGGTACGCGGCGAGAGGAACTGGGAGATCAGGTAGGCATGACCTGCATGTATCTCGACGCAATCGAAGCCGCACTCGCGGGCCCAGTCTACGGCCTCGCCAAACTTACGAACCAGGGTATGGATCTCGTCCACGCGCAGGCGGCGATGGATGGTGGGGCTATAGAGGTTGAACCACGTATCGGCACTGACGGGCATACAATGACAGGTATAGAAATGGGTCATGTTGCCGCAGTGGCCCAACTGGATGCTGGCCTTGGCGCCCTCGGCATGGATGGCGTCGGTCATACGGCGCATGTCGGGGATGATCTCCGGGCGCACATAGAGCTGGCCGTCGAACGACACGCCACTCAGATCCACAGCACAATAGGCGACCGTGGTCATACCTACTCCACCGCGTGCTACGCTGACATGATAGTCCTGGAGCTGTTGCGTAGGAGCGTTATGACGCGCCATATTCTCAAAAGCAGCGCTGCGGATAATACGATTCCGCAGCGTGATGGGCCCCAATTGGTAGGGGGAGAACAATTTGCTATTGTTCATTTTGGATTTCAAATTTATGATTTATGATTTAATAGATGAACGGTATTATTCGTTTCAGTTTCTTGCGATTGAACTCGGCGGGGAACTCCTCCTCATACTTATGGTAGATCGAGTTGGCACGCGGCACGAGGTTGCAGCACGAGAACCAGAAGAAGAGCAGTCCGGCCAGCGACCAGGTGAGGATAGCAAAACCGAGCCATTCGGTGATCTCGCCCAGGTAGTTGGCGCTGGTCACATAGCGGTACATACCCTTCTTGGGCAAGTAATGGTTGGTGTCGCCCGGCTTACGCAGATGGCGAATGACATGATCGGAATGCATGTTGATGATCCATCCGGTGAAGAAGATGAGCGTACCGAGGATGAAACGCGGATCGGTGAGCCACTCGCTGGTATAGAGATGCGAATAGGTAGGATCGTTGGGCGCGATATGGAAGAGGAAGTAGCCCTGGATATACCCGTTGATCAAGTTCCAGATGACCGACATGATCATGATCGCAAACGGCATCTTGCTCTTGCCCTTCAAGAGGAAGGGGAAGACGAAGGACCGCTGGAAATAATGGAACTCGAAGATGAGGAAGAAGACCCAATAGGGGGCATTCATCGTGACTCCGTTGTACATCGAGAACGACTTGAAGTACTCGTAGAGCACCACGAAGAAGACGGGGCACTCCATGAGCAGCCAGCCCACCTTGTTGTTCATACTGGGGCCCCATTTCTCGGAACGCATCTTGCCGTAGCCGGCATCGACGAAATAGAGGGATACAAACACGACGAGGCCTACCAAAAACATGATAAACAGCAGGTCGTAAAAGAAATCAATAGTATGTATATCCATGATCGTTTATAATTTTCTCACAAAAAAGCGCACAAAGTTACGAATTTTACGTTGAATATGCAAAAAAAACTTATGTTTTTTCGGTTTTTTCTCGTTTTTGGCATATAAACAGTCCAAAAATGATCAGCGCCATGCCCATCCACTTGCCCCAAGGCAGCATTTCGTGGAAGAAGAGAAGCATCCATAGGGCGGTGAAAGCGGGACGGATATTGTTGAACGCATTGGCTTGGGTCACCCCCACCCGACGCAGGGCAAAGCAGAAAAGAATGAAGGCTATCACACTGGCAAACACCGTCAGATAGGCCACACACCAAAGTGCCACCTGCACTTCGGAATTGGAGATTGCAGATTGGAGATTGGAGATTGCTTCCGGTCCCTCCTTAAACCACCATATGGGGATAAAGAAGAGCAGACTGATCAGCTGGGCATAGAAGATGAAGCTGAGGGAGGTGTAATAAGCCGGTACTTTGCGCATCATGATGGAGTCGATGACGGCAGCCGAGACGGCCAAGAAAGCCAGCAGCACACCCCAATAACTACCGATAGAATAGTTGCTACTACCCACCAAGGAGAGGGCAAAGACGCCCGCCGTAGAGATGAGGATACCGATAATATTGTACTTAGTGACCCGTTCGCGCAGCAGTACCGCAGCAAAGAGCGGACTGAGCAGCGGCGAGGTGGAGAGCAGGGTCTCGGCTATCGTAGGACTATTGAGCGCATCGTAGGCAAAGGTCTCGAGCATGTAATAGAGAAAGGGTTGGCAGAAGCCGGCGATCAGGAAAAGCGGAATATCTTTTCGCTCCAGTTTCTGCAGGCACAAGAGCGGACTCTTGCGACAGATAAGACCGATCAGGAGCATGAGCAGCACCGACGGCACGAAGCGCAGGATGATGAGCGTGAACGGCGGCAGTACGGCCAGGGCATGCTTGATTGCAATGCCGCTCACCGACCAGATGATCATCGAGGCGATCAGAGCGATGATGGCCACGTATTGTGTGTGATTCCGGCTAAGCGACATACAGCAGCATGGGTTTCGTTTAACAGACGTTCGGTCTCCTCGCCACGCGGACGGGAGGTATCGGGATAGATAGGACGACCGATGATGACCTGGGTCAGGGGTTCTTCCTTAGGTCCGAAGAGGCGCCAGAGGCCAGTGCGGGGACGGTAGCTGACAGCACAAGGCAGGATGGGTTTACGGTACTTATAGGCCATGGTGAAAGCACCTTTCTGGAAGGGTCGCAGGGGTTTGTACCAGTCCCAGCGTTTGGCCTCGGGAAAGATATGAAACCAGTAGCCCAGTTGATCGTACGCATCGAAGGCGGCATTGAAGGCCTTCATGGCGCTCAGTCCCTCCTTGGCATCCGGGATAGGTATGCCGCCGATGATGCGCAGGTAGCGCTGGTCGCGCGTTCGGAAATTAGGAGCAAACATCGGTATGCGGGTATGGGACGACGGGCGGAGGGCAGTGAAGACAGAGGCGCAGTCGTGGCGATAACAGTGGTTGGCCACCGTGATCGCCCCCCGGCTGAGGTCGAACTGCCGGAGCCAACGGTGTACCGGCCAGGCGCAACGATGCCAACGGGTCTCGTCCTCGGTGCGCCAACGCAGACCGTAGCGCAGGCGCAGTACCAGACCGAGGATAGGTCGTACGACATGGTAGCCGTACCACACACGCAGTCGGTTAGGGAGCGACAGATCGAAATAGGGATAGTCGGCATCCACGGCCGGGAAGTCACGGTCATACACCGGCTTGTACAGGCCGACGTAGGGATCGTCCTCGGGGTAGTCGGTGCGCACGGGCGGCACGTAAGTGCCGGGAGTCAGTTGCAGATCTTGATATCGTTTGTTCATAATGTTCTAATGTTCTGGTGTTCTAGTGAACTAGTGGACTAGTTGACTAGCATAAATTTAGCGCCTACGAGTCGGGCGGTCTCGCCGTCGGTATCGTCGCGGTCCCCCACGAAGAGCGTAGTCTCGGGCTCGGCATGCAGCATGTCGAGTAATTGCAAAGCGGCCTCGCGGGAGGGTTTGCGAGCGCCGAGCGTAGGTGAGTCGATGAGCAGCGCAAACTGCTCGGCATCGATCCCCAGCACCCGGAGTTTCTCGGGAACGAAAGCGTAGTCGGAATAGACAGCCATGGGAATCTGTTTGCGACGGCACTCAGAAATGAACTGCAGCACCTCTTCGCGCGCCGAACAGCCCTCACCTATCATTCGGACCATCGTGGGCAGATAGATACGACGGTACCAGCGGGTACGGACCACCCATCGCCAGCCTGCCCCCTTAGCCAGACGATCGACCGCCAGCAGCGGCAACGACCACCAGAGGCGACGCACCATACGGCGAGCCAGGCCACGCTTATTGTACAGCGTTCCGTCCAGATCCAGTACGACGTTCTTGACGCCGTTTAGCACGCGCTTTTCGTCGATCATCGATTCGGTTGGCTCTATTGATCACTCCCTCGCTGAGGCGGTCGAAGCGGCTCTCCCAGCGCTGGAGCATATTAAACTTAGTGCGGCGTTTCTCGTCCTGCATGAGCAGGTTGAACTTAAACTGACCGTCACGGAAACCGTCCTTGAGGCAAGCGGCCTTGAAGCGGGCATAGGCATTGCTGAGCAGCAGGTGGGCCTGGGGTTCAGCCAGTCGGAAGGACTTACGCTTGGATTCGTACTCAAGGTTGATATGTTGCAGTTTTTCGTCCACCACCTTGGCAAAGGCATCGGCCTGCTCCTGGGTGACGGCTTCGTCCTGGAACTCGAAGTAGAAATGGTAGCGCGACTGCTCGACATCGGCAAAGCCCACGAAGAACTTGGTCGGTATGCCGGTTTGCTCCTCGGCCTGATGAACGGCCTCGATGAACTGGGGTTCGTAGAGCTTCTCGCCCGTCATGGAGACGATACCGTTGACCTTGGAGATCATATGGACGGTAGGCGTATTGTAGTAGTAGCCCCCCACCTCGACGAGGTCGTTCATATTGTAGCGATACAGGCCGGAATAGGTCGTCACGTACGCGCAATAGCGTTTGCCCAGCTCCAGTTGGTCGATCTGCAGGAAGTGCTTGCGCGGGCTGTCCAGTTCGCTCTCCTCGACAAACTCGTAGTAGTGGAACTGCGGGAACAGCACGGAGTCGTTCTTGTCGTCAAGCGAGAAACCGAAGCGGCACTCGGTAGCAATATAGCCCAACTCCTGGTAGTAGGTCTTCTGCCAGTCGAAGGCGTCCATGTACTTGTCCATGTATATCTTGGTGTTGCCGCATTTCCAGGTGCTGAGGTACTGGAGCCAAGGCCAGAAGTCGCGAGGCTCCAGTTTGCCTTTCTCGGCGAGGATACGACGGAGCTCTTCGGCCCGCTCCGGACGGGGCTGCATATAGGCCTCCAGTTCTTCGCGGATCAGGTCGGGAATCTCGAAGTCTTCGGTCAGCGTACCACGCTCGATATCGGTGATCAGTTCGTCGGTATACTCGGAGACGGTGCGCAGCAGTTCGAGGATGGTAGAGGGGTTGGCCGTTGCCCAGAGCGTGACGTCGCGGTGCTGCATGGCCAGACGCATGAGCGTATAGTTGCGCGCCGTATAGTCGCCTATCGACATGACGCAGGCGGGAGCGGTGTAATGCTTCTTGATAATAGGCGGTATGTCGCGCACCAGCACGCCGCTGACCGCACCGTATATCGTGCCATCGGGTGCATAGCCCTCCAGCTCCTTACCCACCGTGGTGAAGATATGTCCACCGAAGATACGACTGCGGTGCTTGACGAAGTTCCAGGTCCAGATATGCGACATCTTGCCATACACATCCTTCAGGTACTTATGGGTCATCGGGATCCACTTGGGCGCCGAGGTCGTACCGGAGGTGGTGGCATACATATCGGGCTTGCCGGGAAAGAGCACATCCTGCTCGCCGTGCATATGCTTCTCCACGTACGGACGCAGGGTCTCAAAACTCTCGTTGACCGGCACATACATGCGGTAGAGGCGGAAGAGGTCTTCGCTGGTAGTAGCCGAGAGGATACGCTCGAAATGGTGCTCACGACCGTAGACGGTATCCTTGGCAAAAGTGAGTATGTCGCGCAGCGTTTTCTCGGCTGCCTGACGGGGGCGGCGACTCCATTTGCGAAGACGGATAGTCTGCGAACCGCCCACCAGCATCAGCATCGTGTTGATAAGCCACGGATACGGCAGCGCCCTACCCTCTCCGTCCACATACGGCTTGATTCGTTTACTCATGTGACATGGTATTTATTGATATCGGGTGCAAAGGTACAAAAAAAAATCGACACTCGCAAGGGAATGTCGATTTTTTTGCTATTTAAGCTTAAAAAAGCTTAGAGAAGGATGATACCGGTGGTGGTAAAGCGCTTACCGTCCTTGAGGATGATAATCTGGCCGTCCTCCATTACCTTCTGGATCTGACCCTTGATCTCGGTGTTCTCTACGCCCTGCGGATACTCGCCCAGACGGCTGTAGATACCTTGTCCCCAAGTGTTGGTAGCAGCTACCTCGATCACACCGTTCTCCAAAACAGTTACCGTACCGGCATTGAGCAACCACAGCGGAACATTGATATAACCCTGGTCATCCAGGCTACCTGCGAACGAACCGTAGATATACTGGTCAACCGTACCGGCCGAAACAGTACCTGCACTGTAGGTAGCGTCGATCGGATAAACGCCTGCAGGCAGCTCGGTGGTACCGGCAGCTACGTTGAACTCGAGCGAGATCTTATGGTTCTCAGCATCGATAGCATCAACAACGAATACGTTGTACTGTGCCAGATATTGATCATCAATGGTGTACTCCGGGAACTTGTAGTAGAAGCCCTCGTCCTGGCTGTCGTACTGGTTGCCCTGCTCCTGCGGCTCCTCCTCGTAGTCCTCAACGGTAGCGGTGAGGTTGAGCGTGAACTCAATTACATCCGAGTTGTCGTAGTAGTTCTGCCCCTTGAGCGTACCGGTGATGGTAGCGTTCTGGCCGTTAACAGCTACAACGATGTTAGCGTCAACCATGTCGTAGTACAGCGTGTCCGAACCAACCACTTTCACTACATAGGTGTAGTCAGCCATCAGGTCAGAACGTCCGTAGGTGCCCGGGATAGAAGTAGCATAAGCAGCGATGGTGACCATCTTGTCGTTGGTCTGGCCAATGAACTGCCATGCCTGGCCCTCATAGTTGGTGAGCTTACCGCTCATGGTGATAGTCTCCTGGCTGGTAGCCTCAGGAATAACGTAGGTGAGGTTGAGCGTATATTGTACGCCGTTCATACCCAGTACGGTACCGGTGATGGATACGCCGTCAGCGGTGTTAGCCACGGTGATTGTACCCTCGTAGATCTCGATCTTGCCGTCAGCACCCTCGATGCTCAGGCTAACCTCCTCAGCATCAAACGTGCCCAGATAGTTGTCAGACGACAGGTACATGCTTACGGTGTAGTCCTCGTTGCTTGCCCCTACCATGAGAATGCCGAAGTAGCTTGCATAGCTGTCGTCCAGCACGAGGTTGGTAGCGGTGATGGTCTCGAAGCTCTGTGCGGTAGGAGCTGTGAAGGAGAACGTTACATGATATACGTTACCGTCAGCGGCCAGGATCCAACCCTCCAGTGCAATAGCGCCGTCGTTCTCAACCACTACACAGTGAGCGCTAACAGCCTCGAAATCATTCACGTAGGTGTATTGGATGTTCATGTCGTCCTCGGTGTAGGTACCGGCAGGAGCACCCTCAGCACACGGGAAAGTGAAGGCGATCTTATAGTCGTCATTCTCAGCGCTCAACTGGCACAGACCCTGTGCGTAAACCGGCTTGTTAGCATTACCCGTGAAGACAACGTCGATGGTGTCACCCGTAATGATGAACGGAGCCTGCTGATAAGCCAGGGTGTAGTTGTTACCCAGCGTGTCGGTGAAAGCTGCGTCGATGTGAACCAGCTCCTGCTCCTCGTACATCGAAACCGTCTTGGTCAGCGAAGCCGAAGCATACGCCATCTTGCCACCTTCAGCATTCTTCATGTACGAATAATTAGTAAGCATGTCAGCCAGCGTGTAGGTCTGGTTGAGAGCCAACTCTTGCGTACCTTCTGCTACCACTACATCGAAGTAGTAGATGTTACCATCAGCATCGTACAGCTTTACCCATACGTCGTTGCCACTCGCGTAGAAGTTCTCAGCATAGTCCGTGATAGTCACGTTGTAGTTGTCGTGCTTAGCCTGCGGAGCACGCTTCAAAGCGGCAGCTTGCGGGGTAGCCTTCTGGAGCGATTTAGCGGGCAGCGCGTGAGCGTGAACAGCCTTGGTGTGCTTTACCTGCTCAAATACGTCAGCCTTCTTGTCGTTCTTCAGCGTCTTAACAGGACTTGCGTTTGCGCTCAAAAGAATGATGAAGAGCGCACTTAGAAGATAAGTAAATCTTTTCATAAAACCTATTTAATTTAGTTAGACTAATTATAACAGAGCCAATGCATCCCATTCGCAAAAACCCTATTTGGTCGCAAAGGTACTGCTTTTTTTTCATATACACAAGCATTTTCGTAAAAAAATACGATTTTTCTGCAAAATTCGCCTTTTTACTACTATTTTATTGCGCATGTGCGAGAAAAAGAGTAAATTTGCAAGCAGAAACACAAAAACCTTAAATTTTGTTCGGATATGACAATGACAATTAATGCTGTGAACTTTGAGATGGCCAAGCCTCTTGAAGATTTTATCGAGAAGAAGATGAATCGTTTCGCTCGTCACCTGGGCGCAGACGACAAAGTAGAGATTCGTATGTCGGTCGTTAAGCCGCAGACCAACATGAACAAGGAGGTGAAGATGCGCATCGCCGGCATGTTTGCCGAGAAGACGGCCGACACCTTTGAGGACGGCATCGATGCATGCCTCGCTGCCCTGGAAGGACAACTGGAGCGCAGAAAAAACGGCTAACGGTCTGTGACCAAGACATAAAATAAACGTAATAAGAGCACCGATTCCGAGGAATGCGGTGCTCTTAATTTGCTAGAAGGCACTTCGTTGGAAGCGGTAGGTCTCATCCACCCACTCGCCGTCCTGGCGACGATAGAAACGCTGGTTGGTAGTGGGCGATTTGAGTCCGCCAAGGGCCTCTACATATCCACCCAGTTTGACATAGTCAAAACTCTCCGGCTCTGCCGGGAAATGCGTACGACCGCTATACCAGGCCGTACGCAGCTTTTTAGTGTGTATATGTTGCGCCAGCCGGGCCACGTAGGCCGGGTCTTGGTCACCGCCCATGAAGCATACGCACGTGATCTGCTCGCCATAGCGGCTGAGCAAGCCGTCCAGCAGGGCCTCGTCGATGGGTTCGCCGATATCTTCGGCCAGGTGCCGGCTATGGCAACCCGGGCAATGGCAAGGACACCCGGAGAGGTTGAGCGCCAGCGTCACCTCTCCGGGTACTTCTTGGAATACGATATCGTAGGATGCTACTTTCATGGGCCATCAGCTATCAGCATTCAGCTTTCGGAGCTTTAGCTGCCTCTGCGTAGTAGCGCTTAGCGGCCTCACGCTGACGAGCCTCGGAGAAGTTCGATACGCGTTTCATGTAGCCGATGACGCGGGTGAGGTAGTCCACGTTCTTGGAGTGGCAATGCGGGCACTCCTTGAGGTAGCGCTTGTCGATATGACCGCAGTCGTTGCAGACGGTGTTGGGGATATTGAACGTGAAGTAGTTACATCCCTCCTGAGCGGCTACGCGCAGGAGCTGACGGTACTGCGGTTGCGAGAGGTGCTCCTCCAGGTTGCAGTGGAGCGCCGAACCGCCGGTGAGGTGGTCGATGTACTTACGTCCGTGCAGACGGAAGCGGTCGAGCACGTTGAGCGAGGTATCTTCTACTATGTAGAAATAGCTGTTGTAGCAGTCACGCGGCACTACATAGCCGTCCTCGCGGTCCCACTTAGCGTGCTTAACGCCTACGTTCTCGGCCGGGATCATCTCGCAGTTGAACATTACATCCTTGGTGCGGTACTGCTTGTTGAGCTTCTCGATGGTGCTCAGGATCTCCTCTACGAAGCCTGCATACTCGGGCGAGTCCTTGATCTCGATGCCCAGGAACTCGGCAGCCTCTACCATACCGTTCACACCGATGGTCAGGTACTGACGACCGATATTAATGTATCCGGCATCGAAGAGCGGGAGCATGCCCTTGGACTGCAGTTCCTTGAGGTTCTCGTTGTATGCCAACTGCACCTTGTGCATCATATCTACCACATCCTCGATATACTTCTGGTACGGGATATTGTTGCGAACGGCATACTGTACGGCGCGGTTGAGGTTGATGGTCAGCACCGACTTCGAACCGGTGGATACACCGCCGGCACCCAGCGTATAGCTGAAGCCGTTGTCGGTGATCTCGTTACGCAGACGACAGCAGCTGGAGAGCGAGTCGGCATTGTCGCTGATATAGGTGAAGAAGGAGTGACCCTCCGAGTACATCTGGGCGGTGAAGTCGCCATACTCCTTGTCCTTGACGTCGCCGTTCTCAGCCAGCAGCGCCATGGTCTCTACCGGGAAAGTGAGCACGCAACGGGTACGCTCGTCGTTGAACCAACGCATGAAGCGGCGTTGCAACCAGTCGAGGCTATCCCAGTGAGGCTTCTCGCCGTTGGGGAAGTAGAAGTTGCCGAAGAGCGACTCAAAGTAGTAGCGGTCGTAGTAACTGATGTTCCAGAATACCGACTGGAAGTTACGGGCACCCGAAGGCTGGTTGAGGCTATAGACCACCTGCTGGAAGCAGTCGGTGATGACCTTGTCGATCGTACGACGCTTCAGGCTGAGGTCCACCACCTCGTCGGCACGCTTGTAGTAGTCCTCGCCGTACTCCTGCTCGATGAAGTAGTTCATATACATAAGGAACTCAGGCGTAGCACACGCACCCGAGAGCATGGAGCTGACCATGAAGACCATGTTGATAAATCCGCCGCAGAACGACTTGAGGTTGTGAGGAGGCGTAGCGTTACCGCCGATCGACTTCGTACCACCGATCAACCAGGGGTACATCGTGATCGAAGCACAGTAGTTGGCCAGGTTGGTCTCGTCGTTCTTGTAGATGAAGTGCTGATTCAGCAGGCTCACATAGCGGTCTGCCAGTTCCTTGCCGAACATGGTCTTGATGCGCTCGGTGAGCAGACGACGGTTAAGGCGGATAAAGCCCTGCTTGGGCAGCTCGCCGATAAGCGTAGCAATGTTCTTGTGCTCCACGTTGGCGTTGGCGTCGAATTTCGAACCCTCAGCCGCGTTGGAAGCCTGGACATAGTTCATGAGGAACTCCAGACGACGCTGGGTCTCACGATCCTCGGTATGTCCCTGACGATAAAGCATATACGCCTTGGCTACCTGATAGTAGCCCTCGGCCATCAAGGCCACCTCGACCTGGTTTTGGATCTCCTCCACACTGATGCCGTTATGCACACGCAGGCGAGACAGGATAGCACCCAGGGTCTCCTCCGGAGCGAAAGCACCTACTGCCACAAAAGCCTTGGCAATAGCGTTCTTGATTTTGTCGATGGCAAACAACTCTTTCTTGCCATCACGTTTGATAATGTAAGTTTCCATACTGTAGTATATATTTCTAAAAATTTTCGTCTGATTTCTTCTAATAAACTGTCTTTCAGCCACCTCCAAAAAAATCCCCTTCACATAAGCCGAAATTGCGGTGCAAAGGTACGGACTTTTTTTGAATTGTGCAAATTTTTTGGCAAGAAAATTTATTAACAATTCGAAAAGTTGTCCAAAACAAAATCGCAACACGCTTGTTATGTGCATGTTGCGATTTTTACAAAGTCAAAAAGTTTTCCAAAAAGAAAAGTTATTAACAATTATGCATTTTACTTTTCGTTCAACTTCTGTGCTTTATACAGATACGAAATACCGAAGGTCTGCGGACGATAATATGTCCCCCGGAAGCCTACATTTTTTAGATGTTCCAGAAAATCATCGGCGTAGCAAAAATGGCGTACGCTCTGATTGAGATAGGTGTAGGCTGTCTTGTCGCGACTGAAGAGCCGACCGATCATCGGCGGCCATGTTGAGAAATACCAATCATAGGCCCGGCGTACCCATTTCTGTCGGGGATAGCCGAACTCCAGGATGGTCAATTCCCCACCCGGCCGGAGTACGCGGTACATCTCACTCAGTCCGGCATCCAGGTCGGCAAAATTGCGCACGCCGTACGCACACGTGACGGCATCAAACGAGGCATCCGGAAAGGGCATCTCTTGCGCATTGGCCTCCATAAACCGGATCTCGCGTCCGGCCCGCCGGGCTTTCTCGGCGCCGATACGCATCATCTCGGTGGAGAGGTCGATGCCGGTCACGTGTTGCGCCTTACCCCGGCGCAAGAGCAGCAGGGCCAGATCGCCCGTACCGACAGCCACGTCCAGCACGTGGTCGACCGGCTGCATACTACCCACCGCCTGGCGTCGCCAGCAGCGGTCAATACCCAGCGAGAGCAGGTGGTTGAGTCCGTCATAGTGGCGGGCAATGCGGTCGAACAGACCGCCGATATGTTGTTTCTGTTTTGAAATATTTTCCATGTATGCTATTTCTTCAGGATGATCCATATGATGACGGGTGCGCCGAAGAGGGCACTCACCGTGGATACCGGCAGGGGGTACGTAAATAGCGACGCCAGTATATCGCACACCAGCACCAAGTTGGCACCGATCAAGGCCGAGGCAGGCAGCGTCAGACGATGGTTGGACGAGCGCAGCATACCGCGGGCTATATGAGGCACGGCCACGCCTACAAAGGCTATCGGACCGCAGAAAGCCGTCACGCCGCCGGCCAGCAGACCGGTGGCCAGCACGATTCCCAGGCGCGTACGCCGTACATCTATACCGAGCCCGCGCGCGTAGTCCTCGCCCAGCAGCAGTCCGTTGAGCGGTTTCATGAGCAGCACGGCGCATACGAGGCCCGGCACCACAATACCGGCCATCAGCGGCATGTCCGTCCAGCCTACCGACTCCAGCGAGCCCAGGGTCCAGACGATGAACAACTTGAGGGCATCGGGATTCGCAAAATTCTGCATGAGACTCACCAGTGCACCGGCTATCGAGCCGAACATCATACCTACGATCAGTAGCGACACATTGCTCTGCACGCGTCGGCTGACGGCCATGACGAGCAGCAACACGGCCGTACTACCCAGGATGGCTGCCGCCACCGCGCCGAGGTGAACAAAGGGCGTCCAGGCCAGCATCACGCTGCACATCGTCACAAAGGCTACGCCCAGACTGGCACCCGAGCTGACGCCCAGGATATACGGACCGGCCAGGGGGTTGCGAAACAGGGTCTGCATCATCAGACCCGACACCGACAAGGCGGCGCCGGCCAGCACGGCTACGATGGCCTTGGGCAGACGCAGATTCAGGAGGATAGTATGTTCTATCGAGTCCGCAGATCCGCCGCCAAGCACGTCCGGCAGGTTGATCCAGATCGATCCGCTACATAGGTCGAGACCGAACAAAATCACTGTCAAAAATGATGATAATATAAAAAAAAGTGTACTTTTCTTCATAATTTGCATGCAAAAATACGGTTTTTTTTGGAGATATGCAAAAAAAGTAGTACTTTTGTCGTGATTTTTAGAGAAAAAGGTTCAAAAAAGATGTCTGTACACGTACAAAACACCCGAATGACCACTTCCAGGCTGCGTATGATGAAGCAGAACGGCGAGAAGATCGCGATGCTTACATCGTATGATTTTACCCTGGCCAGTTTGGTGGACGAAGCGGGTATCGATATTCTCCTGGTAGGCGATAGTGGCAGCAATATAGTTTGCGGCAACCAGAACACACTCCCCATCACAGTGGATGAGATGATTTTCCTGACTCGTGGCGTTGTGCGCGCTGCTAAGCACGGCTTGGTGGTTTGCGACATGCCCTTTGGCAGTTATCAGGTTTCCACAGAAGACGCCGTACGCAATGCCGTACGCATACTCAAAGAGTCCGGCTGCGACGGCGTGAAGCTGGAGGGCGGCGAGGAGATCCTGCCGCAGATCAAGAAGATGGTGCAAGCCGGTATCCCCGTGATGGGACACCTGGGACTGACGCCGCAGTCGGTCAACCAGTTTGGCGGCTACGGGCTGCGTGCCAAGGAGAAAGCCGAGGCCGACAAGTTGCTGCGCGATGCCAAGTTGCTGGACGAAGCAGGCTGCTTCTCCATCGTGCTGGAGAAAATACCGGCCGCATTGGCTGCACAGGTGACCAAGGCCGTCAGCTGCCCCGTGATAGGTATCGGAGCGGGTAACGGATGCGACGGTCAGGTACTGGTGCTCCACGACATGCTGGGACTCAACCAGGGCTTCCAGCCTAAGTTCCTGCGCCGATTTGCCCAACTGGCCGAGCCTGTAAAAGCGGCTGTAAGCGAGTATGTATCGGCCGTGAAGGACTGTACCTTCCCCAGCGAAGATGAACAATATTAACAACCATTTTATATTCATTTTAAATTTTTATTTAGTATGAAGAAGTATTTACTTATTGCTATTCTGGCTGTTGCCAGTGTTTGCGCTTACGCTCAGCCGCGTGCTATCGGTGTACGTCTGGGTTACGGTGCAGAAGTTAGTTATGAGCATCAGCTCGGTCAGAACATGCTGAGCGTCGAGGTCGGTGTTCCGGCATTCTCAAGCATCGAGGCTGCTATCACCTACGACTGGATCGATCCGTTTGGTGCAACTGTACCTTGGAACGAGAAGGGCGAGTGGCACTGGTACATGGGTGTCGGTGGTGCTTTCCAGACTACTTGGACCAACCCGGGTGCCGGCTTTATCGGCGCAGCAGGTCGTTTCGGTATTGAGTACGACTTCTGGTTCCCGCTCCAGCTCTCGTTGGACTTCCGTCCTACGCTGGGTGTTGCATTCCCCTACGGTGGTGGCGGTGCAGCCTTTGGCTATGATGTATATGCCGGCGGTCTTGGACTGGGCATCCGCTACAAATTCTAAGAATTTTGTAGAATAATTGACAAAAATCCGGGTACGTGCTTGCGTATTCGGATTTTTTGTTGTATCTTTGCACCAAATTTTTAAATAGACGTACTGCCCTATGAAGACACTCAAACCACTTTTTGTACTGACGCTATTGTTCTGCTGCGGCGCCATCATGGCCGAAGAAGTAACGTATGAGAAGATCAACTACACCCTGGACATCGACCGTTCTACGGCCGAAGTGGCCCTCAACCCCAAGGTCTACGGTGAGCTGACTATCCCGGAAGTGATCCGCACCGAGAAGGGCGATTTTCGCGTGACCTCGATCGGCGACAAAGCTTTCCAGGGCGCCAAGCTGCTCTACAAGATCGAGCTGCCCAAGACCATTGAGCATATCTATCGCTCGGCCTTTGAGGGTACGGGCATCATGCTGGACAAGGAGAATTGGGCCGATGGCGTACTGATCCTGGACAGTATGTACCTCATCGCATCCGATAAGTCGATCAAGCCCAAGTACCAGCTGCCGGACTATATCCGCCTGGTAGCTATCGGTGCTTTTCGCGGCAACAAGACGCTCACCAAGGTGACGTGGTCGCCCAACGTGAAGCAGATTGATCATGAGATGTTTCGCGACTGCAAGAACCTGACCAAACTGGAGATTCCTCAGAGCGTAGAGTGGATCGGCGAGGACATCCTGACCGGTACGGGCTTCTATCAGAACAAAAAGAAATGGAAGAAAGGTGCGCTCTATGTGGACGGCTGCCTGATCGCCACCAACAAGGATATCAAGCCCAACTTCGTCTTCAAGGCGAACGTACCGGTTCGCCTCTTGGCCTGCGGCTGCTTTGCCAACAACAAGGTGCTGCAGACCCTTACCCTACCCGACGGCCTGACGCATATCCCAACGGCCGCGTTCTACAAGTGCGAGAACCTGCAGGAGGTCATCATCCCCACCACGGTCACCCGCGTGGAGAATTTTGCTTTCTACGGTTGCAAGAAGCTGAAGAATGCGCTGCTCTCGGAGAACGTCACAGAGATTGGCATGGGCTGCTTCTACCAGTGCGGCAACATGGAGCAACAGGTGCTGGGCCATGAGATACACGAGATACCGCAAGCCTGCTTCTTCACCTGCAGCAAGCTGGAGACTATCCGGTTGCCCAAACAACTAAAACGTATCGGCAACGGCGCCTTTGCCGGCTGTGCCGAGTTGGACGATATCGTGCTGCCCGAGCACCTGGAGGAGATTGGCGAGATGGCTTTCTCCGGTTGCCAGAAACTGACGGAGATCAGCATCCCGAGCCAGGTACTCAGTCTGCGCCGGGGTACGTTCGCCGATTGCCAGGCGCTGCGCCGTGTATCCCTGCCCTTTGGCAGCTATTCCATCGGCGAAGAGTGCTTCAAGGGATGCAACAACCTGGAGCGAGTAGATCTGGGCGATGCCTTGTTCCGTATTGGCGAGAAAGCGTTCTACAAGTGCAAATCGCTACGCACGATCCATCTGTGCGATAAGATTGAGGTGATCGAGGATGAGGCTTTCGAGGAGTGCACGATGCTGAATAATATTCGTTTGCCCAAGCACCTCAAGAAGGTGGAGGATGGTGTCTTCTCCCATTGCGTCGCCCTACGCGACCTGCAACTGAACGATGAGTTGCAATCGATCAGCGACGGTGCTTTCTATGGCTGCCTGGCCCTGCAAGAACTGCAATTACCTGAGCAATTAAAAGAGATCGGCGAAGAGGCTTTTGCCTACTGCAAGTCGCTCCAGAAGGTTAGTTTCCCCGCTTCGCTGGAGCGTATCGGCAGCAAGGCCTTCTGCGACTGCGTACAATTAACGCCACCGACGCTGCCCGCAACAACGACCGTGGCGAATAATGCCTTCAAGGGGTGCAGCAAGAAATAACGCACCCCTCTACTCAAAAGGATATACGTTTCTTATTTCGGCCGTTTGCGCTTCGGCAGCAGACGGTCGATTTCGTATGCCAGATTCTCCTGAAAAACCTTGGGTTTGGAGCGTGCCAGCTGATAGCCCTTCTGAGTGAGGTCCACTATCTTGCTGCGTCGGGTCACTACCAGTCCGTTCAGTACGATGTCACATTTCTTGGCAATCTTCTGACCCGTAGGCGTAGCCAGATCCACCTTGTAGAAGATGATGTCGCCATCAGCCACCAATTGCTGGTACTGCTTGCTGAGCAGATTTTCCGTAAGGTACATGATCTGCTGACCGATCTCCGACGGCATACGGCTGTCGTAGAAATAGTAGATCTGTACGTCATTCAGGTGCTTGAGCGGCGCCTGATCCACTCCCTGTACATCCTCAAACGAGAGGGTAAACAGGAGCATTGCGTAATACAAAAAACTAATACTCATGGTCTTGGTAACAAACTGATAAATTCATAATTCACTTTCTCCCCCATATCCAGCACCATATAGTACGGATCGGGTTCTGCATCGCAGCAGGCATCCACCACGATATATTTCACGCCTCCGTAGGCGGTCACTTCGCGGCTATGGTCATGGCCGCACAGGTACATCTCCACGCCGGCTTCCGAGAGCAAGTTGGTCAGCTCATACGTCTCCTCCAGCGAGAGGTTGGAGGTATGTCCTTGCGAGTTATCCTGCTTGAACAGATGGGTATGCGTGAAGACGATAATCCTGCGGTAGCCGGCGGTCTTCTTCTCCTGTAGCAGCTGGCGCAGCCACTTCAGTTGGTCCGTTCCGAGCGTACCCTCCGAGGTGTCCAGACAGATATACAGCTCCAGCAGTTTGCTACCGTTGCGTGTGTCGAACCAGTAGGTCGAACTGCCGTACAGCGCCTGCCATACGTGCCACTGATTGAAGTAGATATCGTGGTTGCCGCAGGTCATGAAGACCGTATCTTTCTTGGTCTTCATCACGCCGCCCAAGTGCATAATACTGTCGGCATGGGCGAAATGGCCCTGCGCATTGATAAGGTCCCCTAAATGGAGCGCCATATGCGGATGGGTATCGGCCTTGTAGGCATGGACGAATTTCTCCAGCCCGTAATGGGTCGTGTCTATATGGCTGTCGGTGCAGACAAAGAGGCGGTAGTCGGTAGGCATTTGGAGATGGACCACGCCGGCCGAGTCGCTATAGCGACGCGAGTCCTGAAAACGCTCGGCTATCTCCGGACTGGTACCGTTGATCATGCCGATCATGTCGTAATTCGGGTTGCAGCCCACACATACCAGGGCCAGCAACGCAGCGCATAGTATATTTCGTGTCTTCATACTCCTTAGAATCTATAGCTGAACCCCGTACGCACATTGGCTGCGTAGAAGGTGGCATTGAGGTGAAACATACCGGTTATCTTGGTCTCGGCCTCCAGGTGCAGACGCCAGTGGTCGTCGATGTCATAGCGGCTGTTGAGCATGAAGAGCGGTTGCCACATACGCTCCATTTGCCAGTCGTCTATATTGCTCAGCGCCACGGATATATTCCAGTTATTCACCTGCGGGCGGGCAAACACTTCCAGGCGGTACAGCAGGTTGAAGGGTTCGGTCTGGTACTTATCCTCCGAGTGCCAGTCGCGGTTCCAGCTGTCCATCACGCGGCCAAAACCGCCTATCTGCACCGACACATAGTCGAATCGCCAGCCCAGCGAGATGGCCGCGCACATATCGCTCATGCGGTCGCGCAAGACGGCCTTGTAGAGCAGCTCGGTCTCCAGGAACAGTTGGCCTACAGGCAGGTCGAAAGTCGGACGTACCACCACGGCGCCGGTCAGCACGTTAGCCGACTGGTACTGCAGGCGGGCATCCAGTTGTACGTTCTGCACTACCGGCATGTGGGCGTACACGTCCACGTTGCCCATATGTTCCCACGAGCGGTTGTAGCCGTACTCCGCCATGAGCGAGAGGCTGTACTGCTCCTGGCCGAAGCCACGCAGCACGTGACCGCCGTCACGCGAGATGTAATCCTTGGCTGAGACGCCGAGTGCCGTCGTCAGCAGGAGTAATACTATATAGAATCGCTTTTTCATATCGTTACCATTGTGATACCCGCGCCGCCGTGATTCACGTCGCCGTCGCCATACTGCAGGGTCTCCTGGCCGCGCTTACGGCGCTGATGGTTCAAGTTCTGCAGGTAGTCGCGCGTCAACTGCTTCAATGCCCCCGTACCCGTGCCATGCAGGATGATGACCTCGCCGGCATTCACCATAATGGCATCGTCGATATAGGCGATCAGCCGCTCCAGGGCTTCGTCCACGCGCATGCCGCGCAGGTCCAGCGTACGCTCAAACGAGAGGGTGCGTTGGCGGATGGTGTTGCGTACCGGCGAATGGGGCGTGGTCTTCTTCTCGGCCTCAGCCTCGCGCTTCATCTGCTTGCCCAGTTGCTTGAGGTCGCTCAGGTCGTGCAGTACCTGTTTGCCCTTCTCCGGCGCTACGGGTATATCCAGTCGTTCTCGCACGTTATCTACGCGCTTACGCGCGCGCTGCGTGCGTTCCTTATCTGCTTTCGCTTCCTTGATTTCGCGGATGGTCCGCTCTATGGTGCGCTGGCTCTCCGTCAGGATATCGGCTGCCTGCTGCTTGGCCTCCGTGAGCATCTCGCGCTGCTTCTGTTTCAGTCCGCCTATCTCTTGCTCGTAGTACGCGATGCGTTCCTCCAGGTGCTTCTCACGCTGACGGATATGCTGGCGTTTGTTCTCCCAGTACCGCTTGTCGCGGGCTATCTCCTGCAGCTGGCGGTCGTAGTCGATATGCTCCTCACCCACCTGGTCGATTGCCTGCTGGATGATCTCCTGGGGCAGACCTATCTGACGGGCTATCTCTACGGCAAAGCTGCTACCGGCCTGACCTATCGAGAGCTGGAAGAGCGGTCGCATTTGGCCGCGGTCGTACAGCATGGCGCCGTTCACGACGCCTTCAGTCTGTTCGGCAAAGTGCTTGAGGTTGGTATAGTGGGTTGTCACCACGCCAAACACGCCCTGGGCATGCAGCTTGGTCAGCACGGCTTCGGCTATCGCACCGCCTATCAGGGGCTCGGTGCCACCGCCCAACTCATCGATCAGGATCAGCGTGCGGGGATCGGCCTTGCCCACAAAGGTCTTCATATTCCGTAGGTGACCGCTGTAGGTCGAGAGGTCATCGTCTATCGACTGCTCGTCGCCGATGTCGATCATCAGTTGGCGGAAGATACCCATGCGGCTGGCTTCGCTCATCGGTACCAGCAGACCGCACTGCAACATATACTGCAGCATGGCTACCGTCTTGAGACATACCGACTTGCCGCCGGCATTCGGGCCCGAGATGATGAGCAGGCGGTTCTCCTCGCGCTGCAAGCGGATAGTGAGCGGCACCACGTCTTTCTTCTGGGCCCGGTAACGCATATAGAGGACCGGATGACGGGCCTCGTGCCAATCGATGAGCGGCTCGTCGGTCAGCTCAGGACGCACGGCTCCGAGCTGTTCGGCCAGGGCCACTTTGGCACGCAGGAAGTCCACTTCGCCCACCAGCTGTTCGCTGCGTATGATATCCGTCACGTAGGGGCGCAGTTGGTCGGTCAGTTCGATCAGTATGCGGGCCCGTTCCCTGCGCTCGGCACCCTCCAGTTCGCGTATCGTATTGTTGGCTTCCACCACCTGTTGCGGTTCTACGAACACAGTCTTACCCGTGGCCGACTCGTCATGTACGATACCGCCTATCTTGCGCTTGTAGGCAGGCGGCACGGGGATCACCAGTCGTCCCTCGCGTAGCGTGGGCGAAGCATCCTTGTCGATGATGCCGTCCTCGCGTGCCTGGCGCAGGATGCGCTGCAGTACGCGCCCTACGCTGCCCTGCACGATGGTCAGTTCGTGGCGTATGCGTCCCAGCTCGGGCGAGGCATTGTCGGCCAGTCGTCCGTAGCGGTCCAGCACGCGGTCTATGCGGCGTACCACCTCCGAGAGCACGCCGTGGATCGGATCGGCCGGCAGGGCATGCAGCGCCTCATAGCGATGCGGGTCCAGCGCGAGGAAGAACTGCTCCAGTTGGCAGGCATAGTCCACCGTCTTGCGCAGCTGAAACAGTTCGGCTTCGTCCAGGAAGAGTCCCTCTATCCGGATGCGAGCCAGGGCCTCACGCATATCGTATATCTCGCCCCGCGGGAAACTTAGGGCGGGATCGGCCAGGGCCTGACGCATTTGGTCGGAGAGCAAGAGCAGCTGACGGATCGTGTCATAGTCGGTGAGCATATGCATAGCTTGCACACGCTCCACGCCCAGGGGCGAACTGCAATGACGTTGCAGCTCGTCACGGATGACCGTGAAGTCGATTTTCTGCTCCATATTTTCCGGATAGTACATCATCCCAATATACGACAATCACGCAGCACGTTGCCGCCTACCGCCTTGTTGAGTTTCTCCACCAGTTCAAAGCGCACCTCAAACAGTTCGGCTTTCAATGCCGCACTGCTGATGCGCACCATCAGCACGCCGTCCACGACCTCTACGCTACGCGTCATACGCGCTACGGTGGGTCCCATCAGTTCGGGCCATAGCTTCACTACGCGCGTCTCCAGCACCGGTTTTTCCAGGCCGCTCTCGCGCAGGTAGGTGCCCAGCACTTCTCCCAACGGCAGCGACTGGCCTCTCATTGCTGGTCCTCCTTCACCTTGCGGGTATAGATACGCTGACGCGTACGGAAGACGGTAATATCGCGTTTCAGTTCGTTCAGTTTGTACAGGTTCTCCAGCACCATCACTTCGCGCTGTGCGATCATGCGCAGCGACTCACCCGGGTGCACCCATAGGATGGCTTTCTCGCGTTCGCCGTACCAGTGCTTGCTGGCCAGATAGACGCGCTCGCCAGGCTTGAGTCCCAGCCCGAGGGCATCGTTCCACGTGCGCAAGTCGCGCTCGCGGATATTGAGCCGGAAGGCGATATTGGCATAGGTGTCGCCCTTCTTGGCCGTGATATAGGGGATGCCGCGGGCGTACTCCTTGGTATGCGTGCGGTAGAAGCGGTCGCGCTCGTCGTTAGCCGACAGCGGTTCCTCCATGCCGGGCTCCGGATCGGTGATGATAAGCCGGTAGTTGGTGTTGTCGTTCTGGATGGTGCTGTCGGCCGGATCAGCTGTTTCGGCAGGAGCGGCCTCGCGCCGTGCCGCCTGACTAGCCGCCTTGCGCTCCTCGTTGGCCGCACGTATCTGCTCCTCGGTAGGCAGGGTCCAGGTGGGACTCTGCAGGGTATCCAGACCGTAGTCCTCGATCAGCTTGATCAGTTTCTGCGGGTACTTGGGATCCGTGGCGTAGCCGCACTCGCGGATACGTGTTGCCCAGGCGCGATAGTCACCTATCGGCAACTCATACAGCGACTTATAGCGCGGCTTCTGCAGGAAGAGCGAGTGGTCGCGAAACGACTCCTCGGCCTCGGGATAGACGCGGAAGCACTCGCCCGTCTGGTCGTCGTCCTTGTAGTACGCACCACCCATCCAGCCGCCTCCGCACTTGATGCCGAAGTGGTTGTTGGCCTCTTTGGCCAGGTCGCTCAGGCCGGCGGCTGACTCAAGCAGCGCCTGCGCCATGGTGATCGATGCGGGGATGCCAAACTGGTTTTGCTGCACCACAGCCTCGTCGCGCCAGCGACCGATATAGTCCCAGTACGCACGAATGGTGTTTTGCGCCTCCAAAGAGAGTGTTGAGAGGCTTATCAAACTCAGAAAAAAGACAATTTTACGCATATTCTTTCAAATTTGGGAGCAAAGTTACAAAAAAATTTGCATATTTCCAAAAAACTCCGTACCTTTGCGCAACAAAAGCAAATTTTTTATGAAAAAAGTATCATTTTTATTCGTTTTTGCGGCTCTTTTGTTGCTTTTTACCGGCTGTGAGAGCAAACAGGAGCCTTGTAAGTTCAACAAGAAGACGATAGACCTCGTTGTCAACCAAAAAGACTGGGCATTCGACAACGATACGCATCAGTTCTATTGCCACTTTGATATCGAGGAGTTGACGGCTAATGTGTATAACTACGGTGAGGTATCTGTCTCACGTGAGTACAACTCGGGTACCAAGGATGCTTATCAGGTAGCGCTTCCGATGAGCCTGTACATGGTAGAGGAAGTGGATGATGGTCAGGGCGGCACCGCCTACATCTATTACACCCAGCACATCGACTACCGCGTCGGTATCGGCTACGTAGAGGTCCAGCTCACCAATTCCGACTACGCTTATGCGGACGAGAAACCCGAGTCGATGATCTTCCGCCTACAACTGACGTATTAGTCGTTGCGGAACAGAGCCTGGTCGTTAGTCGTTGGACTGACAGCTGACGGCTGACGGCTGACGACTGACAGCTGACGGCTGACAGCCTAAAAAAAGACGCTTTCGAGCGTCTTTTTTTTCCTTTCACCTTTCACCTTTCACCCCTTACTTCTTCTTCGCATCCGCTTGTTTCTTGCGGATCATGGTGATGTATTTCTCTATTGTGATGTTATGCGACTGGTTGCCGGTGATGGCGTAGCCCTTGTCGGAGAACTTCACGTCGGGGCACTCACGAACGGCCTTCACCAGGTTGGACCACGAAGCCATCTTCGGATCGCTCGAGTCGATGAGCGGAGCGTACTTATTCAGGATCTGGTCGCGGCGATAGTATGCCAGGGCGGCATAGAGTCCCTTCAGTTCGGGCACAGCCTCCAGTTGGCGCTCCGAGATCTCCACGCCGTCGCGGTTCTTCTTCTCATATAGCTCCTTATATACCTTCTTGGTCTTCGGCGCTGCCTGCTCCTCGGCTTTCACCTCGGGCTTTTTCTCCTCAGCCTTAGCCTTATCCTCTTTCTTCTCTTCCGTCTTAGCGTCCGCCTTGTCCTCTTTCTTCTCCGGCTCATTAGCCTCAGCTACCTCTTCGGCCGGTTTCTCCAGCACGGCGGGTGCCTCGGCGGCCTTGGTCTTGATATCCATCGGTTCGGGCTCCGAGAACTCATCCTCTATAGCCTCCAGGATGGTCGAGTCCGGGTATTGTGCTTGCTCCTCAGACGTGATCACCTTGGTGGTCTTCTCGCCAAAGATAGCCCATCCGGCCAGCACACCTACTACCAGACATACCAGCGCGATGAGCACTACAGCCAGCCAATCGCCGTTCGACGGGCCCTTCTTAGGCTCCTGGGTCAGATAGCCGGGACGCTTCTGCAGACGGTACTTACCGCCGGCCATCTGGTAGAACTCATGGCCATCCACATTTATTGTATTGATCATGCGCGCGCTACGCGTACTGAACTCTACGCCATCGATGAGCACGACCAACTCGTCGCCCTCTTTCTCCAGCACGATCTCCACCGAGTCTTTACCGGCGAAGTTGACCGAGTCGTTGAAGTCCACATAGCCGGCACCTACCACGCGAATAGGCACATGCACCAGGTCGGCCTCGCGGATATACACGCCGTAGCCGTTGGTCACCTCACGATTGTTGATATACAGGCGATAAGGCACGTTCACGCCGTTCTCCGCCTTGACCTGGATCATCTGGTAGCTGATCAATCGGAACCACTCCAGCTGGGGAGCCTGGTAACGCATCGTATCGTTCACCACCAGTTTTTGCTCCATTTGGTTGGTACCGGCTACACGTCCCAGCATGCCATTCTTGCGGAACGTAATCGTTACCTCCTGACCACGTGTCAGCGATACCGGTGCCGTAAACTCACGGCCGTTGATATACAGGGTCACGCCGCTATTGTCCAATACCGGCGAAAGCACTACTTTGTCAAACTGAAGTTCTTGCATAATATATCTGTTTTTCAAAAATTTCCCAATTTGGGTGCAAAGGTACGATTTTTTTCGCATATACGCAAGCGTATGCGCGTAAAAATGCAAAAAAAATGCATTTTTTAGCCGTGAAATCAAAAATTTTCCATTTTCCATTTTCCGTTTTCAATTAATTATAGTATCTTTGCACGATAATTTGCATTAGTGTGCACTTATGCGTCGCGTTTTGTACTACATATCGGTTTTGCTGTTCAGCCTGCTCTTGGTGCTGGGCATGTTCGTTGCGGCCCTTAGCAGCGAGCAGGTACAGAACGCCGTGGCGCAGCTGGTCACCCAGGAGCTCAGTCGCGGTCTGGATGCCGAGGTCAGCATTGGGCATATAGAGTACAGTTTCCCCGTCAGGGTACGCATTCACGACATATGCGTGCACGACCAGCAGGGCGATACCCTGGCGTATATCCAGCAGATGTACGCACGTTTTCGTCCGCTGGCGCTGCGGGATCAAGAGATACGTTTCTCGCGCGTGGACGTACGGGGCGTACGAGCACATGTCTATGCCATGCCCGACGGCGAGTACAACTTTGCCTTCCTGGCGCGCGCCTTCCGTAGCGACGGCGAGTCGGCCCCCTTCCAGGCGCTGCTCTCCATACGCGACATCCACCTGGAGGACGTTCAGCTGCGCTGGCAAGACTATACCGTCTGCCTGACCTCGTCCGACTTGGACCTGAGCCACTTCACACGCGACTCTATCGACGGCCGGATCAATAGTCTTCGGGGTACGGTCAGCCACGCGGGCGAGATGCTCCTTATCGACGACTTCCGCGCCCATGTGCAGAAGACCGACACGGCGCTGCGCTTCCCTACCCTGTGCCTCAGTCTGCCCCGCTCCGAACTGGATGCTTCGGGCGTAGAGATCCGTTTGCCGAAGGGACCGCTCACGCGTCCCGGCGCGCTGCACCGGACCTACGTGGATCTGACGCTGCGTACGGCTCGTCTTAAGCCCTCGGACCTGGCGATGCTCTCGCCGGCGATGAAGCGGCTGGATGGCGAGCTGAGCATGACCGGCCACCTGCATGGTGCCGTGGACAGCGTTGCGGCCAGCGACTTCTCACTCTCCTACAACGACCAGCAGATCATCCGCGGCGATATATCGGCCGTAGGCCTGCCCGTGATCGACTCGACACGTTTTCATATCCATTGCGACGATATACACGTCTCGGCCCATCTGCTGCGCGAGGTGCTCAACGACTGGCACGATGCGCAGGTAGAACTGCCGGCGCTGGTGACCCGACTGAACGACGTCCATTTCCGCGGCGATGCCGACGGACGTATACGCGACGTACGGCTCAACGGCCAGTTCACTTCTACGCTGGGCAACATGGGCGTGAATGGTCATTTTGCGGCCGACTCGGCCTTCCAACACCTGCGCTACAACGCTCGTTTCCAGGCCAATCAGTTCCGTCTGGGTGAACTGCTCGGTACGAATGAGGTGGGCGACCTGACGGGTGACATATCGGCCGAGGGAACATACGAGCCGGGCGTGGTGGATGCCCACATGACGGCCGACATCAGTCAGGTCATGCTCCACGGCTACACCTACCACGATATGCATATCGACGGCCACTATTGTCCGAAGCACTACGACGGTCTGCTGACCCTCAACGACCCGAATGCCAACGTCCGCTTCAACGGTCGCGTAGATATGACGGGCCGCTATCCGGATATCGACTGCGACCTGAGTGTGCATCATCTGCATCCCGCAGCGCTGAAGCTCTGGGACAAGGTGCCCGGTCTGGCGATCAATGCAGCTATGAAGATGAAGCTCAGCGGCACGGATATCGATCATATGTCGGGCGCATTGGTAGTGGACTCGCTCAACCTCAGGGACAGCGAACGCCAGCTGCGTCTGCGTCATATGACGGTCAACGCCCGGGCCAACGGCGCTACCAAGCAGATAGGCCTCGCGAGCGACTACCTGAATGCCGACATCGACGGTCGCTTCTACTACGAGGACCTGCCCGCCATGCTGCAACGTGCTGCCAAGCGCATGTTGCCGACCTCGATGCTGACGTGTATCAAGCCTAAGAACGGCTGGTCGGAGCAGATGACGCGCGGTTCGCAGAACATCCATCTGGACCTGACCGCCAACAACATAAGCGAACTGGCTGAGATATTCGGCCTGAAGTTGCCGCTGGGTCCGCAGCAGAACGTGCAGCTGAGCATCAACAATGCCGGCAGCCAATGTTCGCTGGACGTTACGCAGCCCCGGATGGCGCTGGGTAAGAAGCAGTTGAGCAACCTACAATTGCACTTGGACAACCTGCAGGGTCATCCCGAACTGACCGCCTCGGCGGGCGCGATGGGCTACCTGGCTGATATCCGGATGGCGCTCCATGGCGACGATCTGAGTACCGATGTGTCGTTGCTGCCCGAGGATCCGCAGGCTAAGCTTCGGCTGAGTGACCTGCACCTGGATACCCGCTTCCGCACCGTGCAAGACAAGCCCCATATGGACTTCCGCCTGGCGGCAGGAGAGATCATGATGGAGGATACCACCTTCCTCTACGACGATATCGTCCTCAGCTATACGGCCGCGCATCCCTCGATACAGATCGACCAACTGCATCTCTATACCTCGTCCGGCACCCAGGAGCTGACCGTCAACGGCGTTGCCTCGCATAGCATGAGCGATGCGCTCAACCTGCGCCTGCATGGTATCAATGCGGGCTACTTGATGCCGCTCGTGGTGGAGGAGAAGAGCTTCAAGATGGGCGGTACGGTAGATGGCTGGGCGACGCTCTATGCGGCGCTCGACAAGCCGATGATCGATGCCGAGGTCCGGATCAAGGACTATGCGATGGGCGACGAGGTGATCGGCGATGCCGACGGCGCCGTCCACTTCAATCCGGCCCGTAAGTTGCTGGAGTTTGAGGCGCACGTAGCCGACAGCATCCGCGAGCGTGCGGACGTACACGGCGCCGTGGAACTCAGCAGCGGTCATTGGGAGGTCAATATCGCACCTACCCATATCCCGCTGGCCTTCATCGGCTATTGGACCCGCGGCTTCATGCCCGAGATAGGCGGTTACGGTTCGGGCCGGGTGAAAGTATTCGGATGGCCGGGAGCTACGTATGTGCTCACCCGCGTCAAGGCCGAGGACGGTACGATACGCGTGCCCTTCACCGGTTGCCGCTACCACCTGAACGACTCCGTCTTCATGGACTCATCGAGCATCCGCTTCCCCAATATGACCCTGACGGACGATAATGGCAACCCGATAGAGTTTGACGGACTGATCACGCATAACCAGTTCCGCAACTTCAAGTTCCATCTGGTGGCCAAGCCCCACAAGGCGATGGTGCTCGACCTGCCGTACGAGCCGGGTGCCAACATTCAGGGACGCGTCTTTGCCGAAGGCGAAGCCTATATCGATGGCGACGACCGCATGATCTCCATCACGGCCAATGCCAGCACGGCCAAGAACTCACAGTTCCGGTTGGGTATAGGCGGTGCGTCCACCGAGTCGGAGACCAACTTCGTCCACTTTGTGGACTCGCTACGCACCATGTTGCCGCATGATCCCCCACCCGTCGTGACGGATACGACCGACACCGCAGCGCTGGCGGCTATGCCCGATTCGCTGCGTGCGCGTCGTCCGCGACAGATAGAGACCAGTACGCGTATCAAGTTGGCGCTCAACATAGAGACCACGCCGCTCCTGAACTTCCAGCTCCTGCTCGACGACCGTACGGGCGACATGATCCAGGCGCGTGGCGACGGTGCGTTGCGTCTGACGTACGACAGCCACCTGGACGAGTACCGACTGCTGGGCACCTATACCGCCCAGAGCGGTTCGCTGGGCTTCACGCTGGCTAATATCATACGGCGCAACTTCACCATAGGTAATGGTAGTACCATCGTCTGGAACGGCAACCCGGCTGACCCCGACCTGAATGTCAAGGCGGCATACCAGGTGACGGCTAACTTGCGTGACCTCTTCGGCGACGAGATATCGTCAGTAGGCGTGACGCGCTCGTCGGTGCCGGTCAATACCTGTCTGAATATGACGGGTCGTCTGAGTAATCCGATGCTGAAGTTCGGTATCGAACTGCCTATGTCTGAGGAGGGTATCCAGAATCAGGTACAGGCTATGATCAATACCGAGGAGATGCTAATGCGTCAGGTGGTTTACCTGCTCGTCTTCGGCCGCTTCTATACACCGGACTACATGCTGGCATCGTCGGGCTACGGACTCAACGAGACCTACTCTATCCTGTCTTCTACTATCACGGGCCAGATCAATAGTTGGCTCGGCAAGCTGACCGATATCTTCACAATGGGTATCCAGGTTCGTGCCGAGGGCGAGGGAGCGACGGCCTCGCAGGAGTATGAGGCGCAGTTCCAGTTGCAGCCCGTAGATCGACTGGTGCTCAACGGCAACGTAGGCTACCGCTATAATGATATCAGCAACCGGCCGTTCTTTGGTGACCTGGATGCCGAGGTGATGCTGACCGACGATGGTCAACTCCGTCTGAAGGCCTATACGCATACGGTAGATAAGTACTCACTGCGTCAGGCGAATACGATCCAGGGTATCGGTCTCTTGTGGCGCTACAGTTTCAATATCCCGTCGAAGGATCAGCGCCAGCAAATCAAGGCCCGCCGCCAAGCCCTCCGCGAAGCCAAGAAGGCAGAGAAAGAAAAGAAGAAAGCCGAGAAGAAAGCAGAAAAGGAACAAAAAAAAGCTACTGAAGAGTAGCTTTTTTTTGATTTATCGAGATATCGAGATATCGAGATATCGAAATATCGGAATATCGAAAGATCGAAATATCGAAATATCGAGATATCGAGATGGCAATTTATTGCATCTCGATTTTATAGATGTCCACCGCATTTCCGCCGCAGTCGTTGCGGCCTTGCGAGGTGGTGATCAGGTAGCGTCCGCAAGCCGAGATGTCCATACCTACGGGGTATGAGTCAGCCGGTATATGGGCGATCATCTGCATCGTGCGGGTATCCACTACGCATATCTGCGACGCCGTGTTGCAAGCCACGTAGGCATACTGTCCGTCGGGCGACAGGCACAGGGTGCGTGCGCCGGGCATCACCTGGCAGTTGTCGGCACCATTCAGTCGTGCTGTCTTGCCGTCCAGTCGCCGGATAGCCGCATAGATGCTGTCCAGCTCGTAGCGCTGTACGTAGCCGGTCTTGTTGACCGAGAGATAGAGATAGTGGTCGTAGAGCACCAGGTGGCGCGTATTCTGCATCATGCCGGTCAGTCGTCCCAGGTAGCGATTCTGCCGGAGGTCGATGACGGCCAGTCCACCCTCGCCGCCCATGCAGCCTACGATCAGGTAGCGGTTATCGGGCGTGAAGACGGTGCCGCGCAGGGCGTAGCCGCTGCCCGAGTCACGATTGACGGGCGTAGTGAGCGAGTAGTTGAGCGGCAACTCATAGTCCACGATATACTTGCCTACGTAGTGCCAGTCTTCGGGTTTCGGGGACGATATATCCAGTACGCCTACGGTGTTGTTGCCCCAGTGGGAGACGGCTATGCGTGTGCCGTCGGGGCTGGTCTGCACCATCTTAGGCAGCGGTCCGGTCTCAAACATACGGATGATCTCGTCCTTCTCGGTGTCGATGACCGCCATGGCCGAAGGGTCCTGGGCATTGACGTCGAAACTGCGTCGGTAGTACGGTATCCAGAGGTAGCGTCCGCCATGCGAGAAGGTGCTCTCCACGGGTTTGCCGGTGAAGGTGTTGAAGTCGCGCTTGGACGTATAGTGGGTCACGGGCCATAGGCCGGATGGCTTGGCCCAGAGCTTACTATGCGCCGCCGTGAACTCATGCTGGATGACCTTGAGGCGTCGGTTGGTGCGGAAATCGAACACGACGGTGCTGGCACCCTCCAGCGAGTTGATGTAGTACTTGCTGCCGTTGGGATGGATATTGGCCGACTTAGGCGAATGGATCATGGCTTCGCGGGTGTCGGCAGGTCCGCCGTAGTTCTGGCGCTTGTCGATGAGGGTAATCGTGAGGCTGCCGTCGGCCGAGGAGGCCGACATACCTATCGAGGGGTGCGACACGCGGTTACCGCTGCATGATTTCTGCTCCGGCGTGCGACGCGGCTCCTCCATATACGCGGGCGCGGGCGCGGGTTCCTCTTTTAATGGTTCTGTAGCGAGGACCGTGGTGTCCGTCGTCAGGGTGTCGATGCCTACTATCTCCTGCGCCTCGACGGGCGAGACCATATAGCGGGTATAGGCAAACAGGCCCAGCCCGGAAAGCAACAGCGCGGCGACAAGCGCCACGCTGAAGACGGATATGTA
>Ga0247611_10001653_pt1 | contig 39214 bp, 30 predicted proteins | sample 177DNAGHGhighgp2_FD_192422 | JGI IMG/M metagenome (GOLD analysis project Ga0247611, IMG submission 192422) | Sheep rumen microbial communities from Palmerston North, Manawatu-Wanganui, New Zealand - 1770 DNA GHGhigh gp2 | ecosystem: Host-associated > Mammals > Digestive system > Stomach > Rumen... | reverse complement strand
CAGACCATGTAACATCTTTGCCAAAGCCACAACAGCATCCTCAATGGTTGCGAACCGTGTGATATCAGATTCAAACAGTTTCATGATATCCATGTAACGCTTTGTCATCATGATGTTAATCGGAATGACCACAGCAAATTGTCCGCCGGCTTCCAGGATCTTATGGGACGTAATCTTGTAATAAGTCACATCATCGATGACGACATCCTTACACTTATCCAGAATCGAATCCGGTATTGAGATGGACGCATAATTCGAAATCGTGACCGGGATCAGGTCCTTGCCAATGTAACAAGTGAACTGATCCGAGATATTATCCAGATAATCCTCACGAATATAAATGTCAAAACGCTTGCCATCGTCTTTCGGAATGATGGTGGACATATCGATGATGAAATACTTGTCAAATGACGGTGAGAATACAATCTTCTCCGCATTAGACTTCAGAAGATGTTTTGCCGAGAGAATGTTCTGAGACACACGTGATGTCATCAGTTCCGTTGTATAAATGAATCCACCTGTCAAATCTGCAACTTTCATTGCACGTTGTCCATAGCATATATGACAGCAATCTTCATTCAAATTGCATGTGCACGGAGACCGGAACCAGAATCGTTTACCGATCTTATCCTTGTCACCTTTATGCAGAACTTTGAGGATACCATTATTCTTCTCTTCATAATAGTATCTCCCGTCGAACATCTCGAGAATGGTTTCATCGACTGTAATCGGAATCGGATTCTTGGATCCACAATCATAAACTGTCGGTGAAATGGTACCATATGCAAGCATCATAAGGTTGCGGTTGAAATATCCTGCAGCACCCATATAATCCTTATTCATGATATCAGGCACACGTGCAGCAATTGCACCTGTGTAGAATACAGGCAATGAATGATAACCCGCACGGAATCCGTTACCATTCATGATGACAGGAATGATGTTACGTCCATCGGGAATCTGAGAGAAGTTGATGTACAACTCTTCCATCTGTTTCGGCTTCACAAGTTTGGTATACTTGTTTCCGATGAAGAATGGATTCTTACGTTCAGTCATGATTCCTTCCAGAATCTTATACCGTCTTGCATTTTCCTCAACAATGTCGGCGGTTTGCATATCATTTGGATATTCCGTATTATTGATTTCGCGGATTTCCGGAGAATCACGATAATGATCCAGAAACAGATTCTCTGCAGTATAGATTTGCATATCGGCTTTTGCAAAGTCGATCATCATCATCTTCCAATCGAGTGACATACGTGCCATCCGCTCCTGGATATCTTTGATGGATACGCCATGTTTCTGCAGGAAACGATTGATCTTGTTTTGGAAATCCTTCCGCAAGCTTGCAGTCAGATACGATGACAACATGAAATCGTCCAGGTTGATATCTTCCAGATATGCAACGATTGGACGAATCATTGACAAACAGAACATGAAACGATTCAGCGGAAGCACTCTGATTTCAGAATCATCGTCTTCCACAAATCGTTTGATACGGATCATTGTCTTCTGCAATTTGTCTCCGTTCTCATCTTTGTTTCCCCAGCAGAGTTCTGCAATTGCAATGGTGCGGTTGACCAGGTAATCGAATTTGTTCCGATAACGATCCAAGACAATCGGATCACCAAGCAGCTCAGTAATCTGAGCTGCAGTAGTGATTTCGTCCAGATCGATTAAGTCATCGAACAATTCATATTTTGCACTGTACATCAATTCATAATTGCCATTCATAGCGGGTAGTCCTCCTTACGTATCAATGTCTGACGGCTTCCATTTGAACGATGTTATCATCTCTTTTCTTCTACGAGTTGCTTCCTTGCTTTTACCAACAAGCATATCATATGTTTGCATGATATGAATGTCGGATGCATCCACGCGGAAAATTCTTCTGGTTTTCGGATCCATGATGATTTCCCGAAGAACCTTCGGATCCGATGAACCAAGACCTTTATAGCGGTCCTTGATAACCGGATAATTCTTTTGGATGTTTTCAAAGAACTGAGCAATCGTAGTTGTGTTTGTGTCATAAATGACATGCAGTCCATATTTACGTTGGATTTCAATGATGGGTTGCAACCGATCAAACAATGTCTGATCAATAACAACAACTTGATCAGTCAGATCGATTGTCGCCAGAATTTGGTGTGATTTCGGATCAAATCCAAGCTCAGGAAATACTTTGAGTGACTCAACACACCAGTTGTCAATGTTGTTAAGGAATGCATCCAGACTGCCTGCTTGCATCATACCATAAGCAATATGCTCAAGCAGATTTCTGTTGACTGACAGATCCAAAGACAAATCAATCAGATCACTCAGATACGTGAAAGCTTCTGTAATAAATGTACGTCCACTTGCTTTCTGTACAACACCTTCCGGGAATGTGAGACTGATGTTGCCCACGGAGTCAATACACGCATTGATGTAATCCGTCTGCGTTGTAACATATGACACACGTTTTCCAGATACAAGCTTGTACAGCGGCGGTTCCGCAATATACAGCTTACCGGCTTCAATGATCTCCGGGAAGAACTTAAGGAAGAAGGAACATTGTTCAACACGAATATGAAAGCCATCGATATCAGCATCTGTTGAGATCACGATTTTATCGAACTTCAACCGCTTCATATCAAACGTAGAACCGATGCCGCATTCCAACACTCTGACGAGATCATACCACACATTTGATTTCAGAGCCTGATCAATCGTTAAATCCCAAACATTCAATGATTTACCTCTGAACATCAGAACCGCTTGGAATTTTGCATTTCGTGCAACATTAATACCGCCTGCAGCAGAATTTCCCTCAACCAGATAGAGTTCTTTTGGCTGTGGGGTCTTGACAGATGAACACGGAAGATACGAATCCGGAATAACCCACTGCTTCTTTTTGGATTCAGATGCAAGGTTTCTTGCTTTCTCACCTTCCTTGCGGACGCGGTTATTCTGAATCACAATTTCGACAAGTTCATTGAGTCTTGTTTGATTCATGTCGGAAAGTTTTTGATATACAGCATTCGCAATTGCGGTTGCCAAAGCTCTGGAATCGACCTTTGATTTCTCCTGAGAAGCAAAGATATTCGCAAAGTCGCAGTCCGCTTTGACGACAACATTCAGATGCAACAAGATGTCGCGACGAAGATCATCATCCTCCAATGCTTTCTTCTTTGCGATTGCACGCTCTGCCAGATACTTGGATAAACCGGAGATGACGCCATTGATATGAGATCCACCTGCAGCGGTCTCAATCATATTCATCCAAGATTGTCGGATGTCTTCTCCACGATAATCAGGCGATGCATACATGAATGATGCTTCAACATGGAACATTCTATCGTATGCTTCACCTTTCACAAGTTCTGTCAATTTTCCGTCACATTCAATCATGATCGGTTGAGACAAGAACTTATCTTGTGGAATGATTTCTTTGAAGAACTGATCGACTGTCTTATGCGTGATTTTATACTCGTTGCCATTCACCGTATATGATACCTTGATGGATGGATCCAATGTATATTCGAATCCTTTGATCCATTGCACCAGATCAGGAACCGGAATTTCCGATTCACCCATAATCTTCTTGGATGGTTTGAAGTATGTCTGAAGACCATGATGTTTATCCTTATACGGCTCAAGTTTCTCGTCCACAAGTTTTCCTTCCTTGTAGTGAAGAGTCAGCTTCTTCTTTTCTTGTGGACGGAAAGTTGTAACAATGAGATCACTAGACAATGCCGTGAATGCCGTTGTACCAATACCATTCTCACCAGCCGATGCACCATGTGCACGTGTCATGTTTGAACCCGCATTGGATGTTTCGTGAATAGTCCGCAACAGATTTGTCGGAAGACCTCGTCCGTTATCTTCCGACATGATATGATCGTGGTCAATCTCGATATGAATCGAATCACCAGGAGATTCTTTCTTAAAGCATTCATCTGCATTGTTGTTGATGATCTCTTTACACAAATGCAGAATACCTTTGGATCCAACAAAACCAACGATCATCGTTGGTCGTGTTCGAATACGCTCAATATCATTTGTAATGATATCCATTTTATCATCTTTCATTATCGGCATATGATAGATCCACCTTTCGTAACAAAAATGTATTTGTTTGTTATGAGTCCTTGAAGATTATACATTTCCCATAACGCGAAAATAATATACATCTCCAAATGACAAAAAAATAAGTTCATGAAAATGAACCAATTCATTTATATTGCCATAATGAATTTTCTGTCCATTGTTAAACATCCTCTGTCCGTGTTGAAAAACAACACGGAATCATTTCATCTGCGTGGGGGCTTTATGCCCCCATACTATTTTTATTGTTTCAACGTTTCGGTAACTGAAACCTTGAGGAGGTTACGAAAATGAAAATACAAGGTTTGTATGACCTGGATCTTGCAATCAAGGTCAATGCCCTGAAAGAGGTTACATCACCTCAGATATATCGATCAACCAATCAATTCAATCCATCCGGTCTCTTTTCTGAAGAGATCTTTGGAATCACCGAGGAAGAACAGAAGTATCGTTGTGGATACATCAGACTCCCAATTCATGTATTCAATCCACATATTGCAAAGACCATCATTCAACGTTCTGGCGGTATCATTAGAAAGTTGGCTTACGCCGAAATTAGATGTGATCTGACTGACGGTGTTTTGGTTGAAAGTGAAAATGGTAAATATTGTGGATTCATCGATCTTTACAATATCTGGGAGCAAATCGACATCCAGAAAACACTGAAGACAAAACGGGATGAAAACATTAAAATTCTGACAAAGACTCCAAAACGTTTGCTCTTTGTCGATAAGGTTCTCGTGCTCCCGCCGGCGATGCGGCCAACTGGTATGCGAAACGGCCGTCAAGTAAAATCTGAGTTGAATACTATTTATATGAAGCTGCTTGGATTCAAATCAGTCACGTCTCATGTGACCACGACTGTGCATAAGGCACATAATCAAATTCAGGATACTGTTGTCGAAATATACTCATACATCCATAAACTGTGTGGAACAAAGAATGGTTACTTCCAACGTAACCTGCTTGCAAAGAACACTGTCGGTACTGTTAGAAATGTTATCTCAGCACCGAGTTACAGGACAGATGATACTCCTATTGGTATCTTCAGAACCGGTTATCCGTTGATGTCAATTCTTTCCATGTTCCGCCCATTTGTAAAATTCAACATGAAACAATTTCTGTCATATGATAATATCGTGACATTCCATTCGAATCCAGATGAAATCAAACGCTCAAATATCGATAATATCTATGATGACAGAGGCATCGATGATCTGATTAAGATCTTCATGTTGAACCCAGGTTCCAGATTCCGTATCATGTATGCGGATCCAGAAAACAAGACGCCGATTATGTTCAATGCAATCAACATACAAACGAACGAAGCAATCTCTCGTCCGTTGACATTGACCGACGTCATTTATCTATGCTGCTACAATGCAACAGTGAAAGCAGATCGTCATGTCTATACAGTTCGATATCCGATTGGTGACTTGTATGGTGCATTCTTTACAAAGGTTCATGTATTGTCAACGAATACAACCATGAAAGTGCAATTCAATGGCGAAACATATACATCATATCCTGTTGTAGATCCCGAGATGTCACATGCCAAAGTATCGACACAATTCATCGATGTTCTTCAGATGTCGAATTCTCGTCTGGTAAACCTTGGAGGTGACTATGACGGTGATACCGTTAAGAGTACGGGTATCTGGTCCGATGAGGCAAACGAACAAGCTGAAAAGATGATGTATTCTAAGATTTACTGTGTGCGTACAGATCTGACAGCAGCATTCCCAATTGAAAAGGAATGTTTGAATGGTCTGTATGGCCTGACAAAGATGTGATAAATCATTACAAAAAAGAAGACATGATGATATCATAGGGAAATGCTGCTACATTTCCCTATGATAATCATGATCATCCGTTAATGTGCTGCGATGATGTGCGTATCTGACTTCGGTGTGGCCAAAGCCTTTAATACATCATTGATTGGTTTGATGAGTTTTGTATTGATTGCTTTGATTTCTGATACGTTTGGTATGACAACGGATGATTCGAATGAATTTGAATCGGCTGGTAATAATCCCAACCGGTTCAATTCATTCTTCCAGTAGCGAGACATTCTATCACCTCCTAACATGAAATTCAGCAATGTCTCTAGCATTGATGCCATTCTAACAATATATGCAAGAAGTCTATTTCGTGGGGCAAAAGCCCCACGTAATAAATCAACTGTTTTCAAACCTTAAAGTATGGGACCTACCCAAATAAATTAAAGGAGATGAATTGTATGGGAATGTTGGATTCATTGAATATGTTGGCAGCATCTCAATCGTTTGAGGCTGCAAATGAATCTTATCATCAGCACCCAACCGCAGAGTTCGATAAAGGACAAGCCGATCCGAATGCTTGGTTGGATCGGTATGCTAAGTTTACAACCAGACCTGGATTCAATCCAAATATGGATGGATACTTTACCGCATACACTGGACACTGGGGAAGCTATTCTGATGTCATGCAGAATTTCGCCGGAATGGAACTCGGACCTCTGCAGGAAAAAGTTGAACCGAACAAAATCTTCACTGCTGATATTGCCGCATTGAAAACACTTGCTGCAGATCAGGGTAAACTCGTCAAGGTTTTCGAAAGAAAAGTTATGGAGAGTTTGAATGATAAGGGTAAGTTTGGCGTCAACGAAGATGACATCGAAGCAATCCAAGCATTGACAGCGGCTCGTAACTCATTGATGTCGATTCAGAAGGAACAGATCGGTGTTAAGAAGAGCATTGCTGAATTGAAGATCAAACAACAACAAGCTTCTGCAGGTGGATCTGGCACCACGAGTACAGTGAGTGGTCGTGTTGCATCTGCATTCGATGTGGGGCGTTCTATCATGGATCAAATTTTTGATAGTCCAGCGGCTTCCAGTACGCAGGAACCCGTTATATCTGCAAACTATCCGACGGTGGATCTGGATCATGCTGCTTCTGTACTGGATAATATCGTTGACGCTGGATCTGTTTCCTCGTCTGTTGCATATGAGACAGACGAACCGACAACATATGTCGTTGTGGGTGAATCGGATAGCGATACAGAATTCGTTACATATTCTGCATCAGGCGAAGTGTTGCCAGATTATCCAAATCCGACAACAAAGATTCAGTCAGTCGACAGAGAAGCGGGAAAAGCTGTTGACGAATTGCTGGTATCATACCCAATCAAAACACGTGACGAAGTCAATTGAATGGAACGGGGGCTTTGTGCCCCCGACCATTTATAAACCTCACACAAAATGATAATTGTGAGGTTTATCCTGCATGAAACGCGATTCTTCATGCCGATTCTCCTCATTAATTACCTATTCCAAATCTAAAGAAAAGGAGAGAGAAATATGCTTGATTCGAGGTATGGCATGAAATATCCATTTCCCCATACACTTGTCCATATCGTGGACAATTCCGCATATACCGGTGACCTTCCTGTTACTATTGCGGATGATCCATCGATGTATGGTCAGCTCGTCGTGGCAGGATTCCCGATGGGTGAAGACCGCAAAGTGATCCCGATCTCTCGTTCGGACATCTTGAGCGTTGCATACGGCCTTGGCAATATCGGCGCATCTGAAATCAAGAAGTATGGCCAGGCGATTACATATCCGCTGTCGGCTATCGATCAGGGTGCCCCGGTTCAGCTGCTCCGTGTTACGCCTGCTGACGCGACATATGCATATTCCTGCATCACCATTGAGTGGAAGTGGGATAAGACCGATCAGGTCATGCATGTTCGTTACGGCACTGAACGGCTTCCGAATGACCGTGATCTGGTTAACTATCAGAACAAGGATCGTCTGGCTGCTGCTATCAAGAAGGCTGTCAAGTCTGACAATGTGAATGACACCGGCGATGGCGGATGGAAGCGTCGTGCGTTCATGGTCTGCATCGGTGCAGGTCGTGGTTCTGCATACAACTTCTTCACTACTGCTATCAACCAAACTGTTCAGCCGAAGCGTCCAGCGAATGTGCAGTACCTGCTCGAGACGATTGATACGAAGAAGAATCTCGTCGTCGAACAGTTCCTTGCATCTCTCGTCAATATCAATAACCGGCGGCAGGATGCGATCGATCCGATCAACATTGTTGTTGGTAAGCGTGCAGAAGGTTCTTCTATCGTTGTCCCATACTTCAATGAGGACGCGATTGTTGAACTGTACAATGAGTATCGTCTCCACCTTGACGAAGCTCTGCCAATGACAATTAAGTGGACGCCGGAATATGTAAATGAGGTCAAGAGAACATTGACGGTCAATACGTTTGACCCGATTTTCGGTCTCTATCTCTATGAAGGAACGGATGTCAACAACAGACTCCCGTACTTCCAGGTTGATATGAGATCTGCTGATCTGCAGCTGCTTCCGGAATCACAGCGTGTGTACTATACCAAAGGTGAGAACCGTGATCAGGTTGTTTCTCAGAAGCTTCTGACACTTACCACAGGTATTACAAATGCGGCTGATGCTGTCCATATCGGTGATATCTATCTTTACGGCGGTACAACGTCCTATACCAGTCCGTATGTTTACGTTGTCATTGGTATCAACCAGGGTACGGGTGCAGTGACGACAGTTCGGACGAACATGCTTCACTTCAAGAAGACTGATGCATACGTTGATAACAATTCTCGTCTTGCGACGATTATTGAGACCGGCGATAAGACTCAGTTCCTGAACGTTCTGAATGAACGTATCTTGAAGGGATATGTCGAAGACGGCGAGTCCGTCGCATGGTATAACACCGTGACCGAGACGTGGGATATCTACTATGTCACAACTGGTTCTAAGGATCTGGTTAAGGGCGGTACATATGTCGCTGAAGTCACAAGCAATCCGGATCTGCTTCCATCTTATGCTGATAATGCTACGGAGAATCCTGGTTACTCCTTCATTGCATGGGATACAATGACCAATATCGGCAATCTTGTCGGCATCATGCAATCATCATATCCGAATATCAACGGAACTGCTGCAACACGTGCAGGTGCAACCTGTATCGATGTAACAGCACCGTTTGATGCGTCGGCTGATCCTCAGGATTCGAATGGTTCCATCTGGGTCAACTCCGGATACTATAATTCATCCGATGAGATGATCCCATATGTTGTTGCCAACAGAACCACAGCTGCTGTCAAGAAGTATGGCGCACCGCCTCAGAATGTCTCAGACGCTCTGAGCAAGGATGTCGTGAACACCCAGTTCGATGCATTCTTGTGTGATTCTGCACACGCACAGGCATATACGATCAAGGATGACAGTGTCATCACATTCAATGCCGGCGCTACGATCAACCGCGGCGATTCCATGATTCTCGGTTGGAAACCTGAGGGAAATGCTGGCGAACTCTTCAGATTCCAGGTAACTGCTTCCACAGGTGGTACATCCTATACCATGAAGGAAGTGACTGATTCTGAAATCAGTGCAACATATCATGAAGGTATGGGTGAAGATGTCACCGCATTCGTTGCATGGCGCATCTTCAATGGTTTCCTGAGTGAATATCAGCTCGTTGAAACTGAACCCGCTGATTGGGAGACCACATATACGACATACTATGTGAAGGGTGAGTCCGGCTTTGTTCCTGTCACCGGTGATACGGCTCCTGATTGGAATCCGAACAAGTACTATACCAAGACCGCAGATGCTGAATTCTACACTTCTGCAAAGTTGACGGCAGCGTCCAAGATTGATCGCACCGACAATGTCAGCAAGTGGAGTGCATTCAAGGATATGTCTGGTTCTACACCGACATATTACAAGATCGACGGTACAAGTGGTGAGTACACCGTTATGACCGGTTACACATCCGACAATCAGTTCCTCCGTTGGTATGTTCCGTCTTCATCCGGTGATTGGATTGAGGACAACCGCAGCAACATCGATGGTTTCACCAACCTCGGTGGTTATACGGTGACAATTCCGAGAAACATCTTTACATACGTCGAGGATGCTCGTGCGGCAAGCCAGATCAATCGTTACACTGTTATCGGTACGCTTGGTTCACTGTATCGTATTCAGGAGAACGCGGTCAGCCCGAATCCGGATTACTATTCGTCTGCATACGGTATCAACATTACCACTGCAGATGGCGGTGTTCCGCTTGAGGATGGCTATACCGGATTCTTCGATGACAGCACGAATGACATCGAGTTCAAGTGGAACTATTCCATCCTGCTCGTCAATGCATTCCGTGGTAAGATCGATCCGCGTATCATGTCGCCGACAAAGACTCCTGCGAAGTATCTGTTCGATGGTGCATGGAACACTGTCGTTGGACAGTCTGCTCTGCCGACAATGTCCTATACGGCTGGTGATCTGATCGCAGCTTCTACGATCTTCACCGACGAGGAAAAGGATGAAGTTCTCTTCAATCCGGATCTTGTCGCAGGCTGGTCTGCAAAGAACTCCGACATCGACGTCAAGCAGGCGATGTATGATCTGACGGAATATCGTATTTATCAGGGTATTCCGGAAGACAAGCGTCCTGTTGGACCTGGTTCAGGTCTGTCGCTGCATCTGGATGCTGGTTATACCGATGCGTCCCAGGCAGCTGTTATCAACAACTCATTCATGAAGCGTTTCAACAACCCGAACGTTTCGTGGGATATCGGCGGATGGGTGTCCTCTACGGATGGCCTTGCATACACCTATGTCAAGCGGATTGCTGACAATCTGTTCAGACACTGCAAGACATACTCTGTCAACAAGCCGTTCGTGAACACATATTCCAAGATCGACCGCAGCGAATACATTTCCTGCTTCCCGGACATCGACACGACTGACTGGGAATACAGAGAGGTCATGTATAACTCCGGCGGTAATGCATGGATTCCGGATGTTAACGGTGCGATCATGCGTCGTTCTCAGCGTACTCTCATGAGAGGTTCGGATACTTCTGATCTCGTTCAAGAGAGCAACATGAGAACTCTGACACAGCTCGTTTACCTGCTCCAGAATAAGCTCGACGAAAAGCTCTTCGAGTACAACGACGACTCTATTCTGAGAACCATGCAGGACGAAGTAAACAACATGTTCAGCAACTGGGTCGGAAATCTGGTTGATGGTCTCGATATCCACTTCGAGCGCGACATCAATCCGGTTGACGGCGGCGAACTTGTTGTCTGCTATGTCGACGTTGTGTTCCGTGGCATTAATCTCCGCATCCCGATCATCGTGAACGTTAACAGACGGCTCGCGACGACCTAACTCAATAAGAAAGGAGAGAAATAGTCATGCCGATTAGCTTGCAAACTGGTATCCGTGAATACAACGGTGATTTGAGTCAGTATACAGGTATGCTCGGCGGTTTGACTCCGGACGTTCACACGCTCCGGAGTTTGAACCCCGAGACTACCAACCGCGTCATCTGTGTGATGTATCGCGGTCCATATTTCCTGATGCATTACTTCGGTGATGGTTCGAATGCGTATACGAACAAAGAGTTCGCAACGTATAAGAAGCTCATCGAGTATTACAATACAGGAATTACTGTCAATGCTGGTGACCATTCACTGGCAACGACGAATCTTCAGGGTGGCTTTGCTTCCAGAAGCATTCCGATTCCGACGCAGCAGAATGCAAACAACAACCAGTCGCTTCAGATCACGATTCCTGAACTTGTTGGTCGTCCGGCTGCCAACTTCCATAACATGTGGATTGATGGTATTGCCGATGAGATCACTGGTCTCACACATTATCAGGGTCTGGTCGCAGGTTCTGTTGATGCAAACAAGATTCCGCAGAGAATCTTCACACCTGCAAATGGCGGCGGATCTTCTGTAGCACTCGAACCTTCCCCGGCATGGGAAGTTGCCGAGTTCCTCATCATCGCGCTGGACCGTTCCGGTGCACGTGTTGAGGGAGCTTTGATGGCTCTGGGTTGTGTTCCGTCTGGTAAGATTGGATATGATATCTTCAACTCCAATGCTTCCGGTACGTCTCAGCTGCAGACCCTCACCCTGTCATACAACTGTCAGTTTGTTGAATCCGCGTATGTCAATGACCTCGCAACGCGCTATGTCCAGCAGTTCGCAGTCTTTGGCAACAAGCTCAACTACAACCCTGGTGCAGGAGACGCATTCTTCACAGATACGAATCCGACCACCTATGGAGATATCAACACCGATATGTTCAACAAGGGAAAGAGACCGGACCTCGATGCTGTTCAGTCTGGTGTCGGAAACATTCCTGTTTTCCGTACGAACAATCAGCGTATCTCGAGAACGGCAAAGCCGGAAGAGACCATTACGCCGAGCGATCACTCCAGAATCTACAACACGCCGGAAGGAACCTATACGGATATCTCGAATCCGTACGAGTCCAACGCTGCTCCGGGCTAATTACAAAAAAAAGGAATATATGGGGGCGCGAAGCCCCCATATATTCTTTTATGTTAATATGAAAATTTCATAGATATCGAATCGCTCATAACATAGCTTGACAGCAACATAGTCGACACCTTCAAATGTAAAGAAACCGACACCAACCTGTATCAATTTCTTGTCGGTTTTCGTTGCCATTTTCTTTGTCATAAGAACGCCGCGTTCAAGCATCACAGGTTCTTTCGCATGCGCAACGATATCACGATCGTGATATTTGAACGGAGCATTCTTTGCTGCCTCGATCAATGCAGCATTCCTAATGGTATCCAATGTTGCCACGTCATAACCCATCTGTTCCAATGTTACAAGATCTTCCGGATCATGAAACCAATAATAGAACTTAAAATTTTTTGGTTTATGACTTTCGACTACCTCATTGAGTGCCGATTCCTTCTTTGCCATACTTCTTTACCGCCTTTCCTAACAAACATTCACGTGTGAATATCTCGATATATCCCTCAACTGTGAATGGGACTGCATTCGTACTACTTGGTTTTGTGTCGACCATCAAAAATTCATCTAACGAATCTTCTTCATCATCTCTGGATATTTCTTCGTGAGATGGATAGATCGGATAATTCGGATACCGCATACGATAATATTCGTTGTCATAATCTTCTGGATTTGCATTTGACGAAGGGCTTGTCTCTCGAATGTACACATAATCTAACTCATGTATCAGATGCTCGATTCGATCGAATAATTCAATGTCACATTTCAATGCACATGCACCAAACGACATCGTCTCCAGTAATTCATATGCAATGTTACTGATGATCACTGTCATAATCTCTTGAGTCGTTATGATATGATATAATCTATCTTGTTTCTGAGATCCCATCGTGTACACATGGAGCGTGATAGAATCATCATCTGAATATTGTGAATCATTCGTGACGATTACATTCGCGGTCGCGGGATCAAATCCATGTTGTAATAAAAATGTATCCATCATCTGTTTATCTGTCGTCTGAACATAATGTCTATCATCTGTACTCTGATACATCGGCTTCCATGAGAACTCATAAACATTCACATTATTTCACCTCTTTCATTATAATATTCGCAAGGAACGCTAACAATTTTAGATTTTCGGTTTTGTAACCACTCGTTTTGCCGAATGGAATATAATAGTATTCCGGCAATTTGTCTTGTAGATACTGCTTTTGGAATTTCCGTATGAAGTCATATATCCCTGGATCATTATCCTCAATCATACGGAATATCTTCAACAGATAGTCATTGAGACCGAGTGTGTGTTGTTGCAGCATATTCTTCGGGATACCTTTGTAATCGATCGTACCATCCGAATAGAACATCTCAATGCGATCATATCTAATGTATGATGACCAACTATTTTTGCGAACGAATGGAACGCCACCGATATTATCCGTCACAACATGCTTTTGAATAAACATCAGTGCATCTGAATGTAATGTTATAATAGTATCTTCCGTCAAATGATTTGTCTCAATGAATTCCTTTCGTGTTTGTAAGATACCATTGATCATATTTTCCGAAAATACTTTGTCATCTTTCTGTTTCAATCCGATCTGTTTGGTTCGCTTGTCTTTCGGCATTCTGTCGAGCTGATCGATATATTCTGCTGGCAATAACTTAAATCGTCTTGATACAGATAGAGACGCGGATTGCATATCATATTCCACAATATTCCTGCGGAAGACATATTGCATATCTGGATTCATCCATAATGTTTTACTAAACATATCAGGTTGATTTTCTCGTTTAAATAAAACCATATACGATACTCCCTTTATAATTTCATACAGAATATTCCTGTATGTCAATTCAATGATATACATTTCTGTTTGAAAAATTTCTCGCAAAAAGGAGAATGAGTATGGCAAACAACGAATTTGTTGATCCGTTGGATGAACTGATGGCAAAAGCCGAAGCGGCAGAAAACCCGAATGCTCCGACCACTAATACAGAACAGCCCATTGCAGAAGAAATCCCAGATTCCGAGAACGATGAATACGGGATGGGCGATCAACAGCGCGAGATGGATCGCGAAGACGCCATGATGGAAGCTGCTCGTCAAGCACGCCAGGAAGAGTTGGCTGCAGCGGCGGAGAACAACAACAATCTGACCAATATGCCTCCGAGATCTCTGGATCCGGAATTCCAGAAAGAATCTATTGAATATCAGGGTTCCGTTCTGGAGATTGTTGGTCGGATGATTGACCAGGTTATTGCGAAGCATAACCTCGGCAAAGGCGGTATCCCGGTATCGACAGATGATGATCCGCAATTCAGACATCATATCATGGGTGAACTGATTGAACAGTATCATCTGAATGGTGAAACGATCACACCTGCATTCGAGAGTCTGATCATCGCCAATTGGAAACGGGATGAATCAGAAGAAGCTTCTGATGAAACCGACACTCCGGCAGAGACTCTTTCGTCTACTGCTGTAGAGCAGGAACCGCCGGTTGCACGTGAAATCATCCCGGAAATCCAAATCAATGTGGAACCTGGCACGGATGTAACCGTCAATGTTGATGAGAACGTTGTCAATGAGATGAGCAAAACGCAAAAGGTCAACATCCGCGTGATCGAGACAAGTGTCGAAGATATGCGTTCTGCAACAATCATTGAAAACTCACAGCGTGACGACATCATCGTTCCGTATGAGTCCGGTATATACAATGCACCGCTGACACTCCCGTTGTCTGGTTACAGATGTGAAATCACACCACTGAGCTTCTTTGAATATGTCCAGATGACTTCGATGCCACCATCTGGCAGTCAGCTTGACCAGGACAAGCGTGTATGGTCCATCATCTACAAACACATCACGAATGTGTCAATCGGACCGTTCAAGAACTTCGAAGACTTCCTCAAGAAGACCAAGTACGCAGATCAGCAGCTGCTCCAGTGGGGTATTCTGATTACATCCGCTGAAGATGTTGAGACCGCAACGATTCAGTGTGGTAACCCGAAATGTCGGAAACCGCATGAGATCAAGTACAGACCAAGATCGATCATTCATATCAATGACGAACTTGCTGAAGAATGTGATCTGAAAACAACTGGTTCAATCGCACCAGGTCCGGCGGCTATTGAGCATTACAAAAAGATCAATTCTACCGTCAAGATGTATGAGCTTCCTGATACGAAGTATCTTGTTGAGATTGACTCAACTGCATCTGCGTATGACTTCTTGAATGTTCGTTATCCATTGATGGAAGAACTGCGGAAGCGTTTCCATCCGGATGACGAGAATGGAGATCTCATTGATGACAAGTATTCCAGCGATGAAGAGTACAACTTCCTGCTTGGACATGCTATGTTCATCAAAGCAATCTCCAAGAATGTGGATGGTAAAACATTCCGGTATACGAACTGGGAAGACATCGAGAAGATCATTACGACAGCTCTGTCTGTCCATGACTCCGGTGCACTGATGCGTCTGATCAATGACGTTGGTATGAAAACCTATAACCCGGTTCAGTTCTATATCGAGGATGTAACCTGCGATAAGTGTGGACGACACGATGACCGAATCATGATTCCGGACATCGCCCAGTCCTTACTTTTCCAGCTATCTCAGAGGCTGTCATCTATGGAAATAAACTTGACAGAGATGGAGCAGAATTGATTGAATTAGGCGAACTATTCAATCGTATTATTCCATTGGATATGCTCTTACGTTACCCGCGCAAGTACGTAATCCGCCTCCGAGATCTTCGACGGCTCCAGAAGCAGCGCCAAATGGAGCAACACCAATCGCAGATGGCTGCTACGAATTTTGCACCACAGAATCATGCAGCGTCTATCCGCAATGCCCAACAGGTATTGAACAGCTCGGCAATAGATGATTTGGTCGATGAACTTTCTTAATGGGAAATCCATAATGAAAGGAATAACAAAAAGACATGATCAATTCAAATTCATATGGACAGGTCCAGTTCACACGACTGGACCTGTTTGTTAGCGTGCATATACAAACAAATGGTATCGCCTTTGTGGTTGATAATTATCAGCCAATCAGAGAGCAATACTATGCACAGCGGTATCCGCAATTAAATCAACAATGGGAGGAACCTACTGATGTTCAATGTACCACCCGTGAAGGCTGAAGAGTTTGAAAAACTTTTTAAGACGCATCAGGTTCAGATTTCCGCATGTGATGTATTCTTGCAGAATATTCGTCTGTTGAATGGTCGTCATCATATTCTCGACCGTAAGACATTTGATGAGTATTACAAGAATTTCACATCAGACATCGAACTGCAAACGTCACCGATGGATTCGTTTATCCCAGTCGATATCCAGCCAACAGATACTCCGGATGTGATCGATCCGGAAGAACTGATGAAACAGCGTCTGTTTGAAGTAAACAGAACGCCGGAAGCATTCCCTGAATATTTCCGCATCAAGAACCGTGTGACCGAACAGGAACTTCGGAATACGCTCGGTGAAACACATCCTGTCATAATGGCGCTCGTCAATAATGAAGTGACAATGGATGAAATCATCGACGATATTACAATCTACTGGGCGGTCTACAAATATCTGGAGCAGATCACCATGATTCGTATGCAGATCTTCTCCAATATGACACCGATGATCGAATACATTGTGAATCGGTTCACAACTGTAAACGATCTGAAGCGCGCAATTCATGTCAACAAGATTAATCCGAAGAAGGTCGGTAAGTATCGGAACGATCTGATGTTCTTCGGTCCCGATTTCATGAAAGTGTGCGAATGTTATAATGATGCGGAAAAGCATCCTGACATTCCGGTTCACTTTGATCTTGAAACGACAATTGACATGCTTCTCAGCAGTACAGATACGAAGTCGGACAGACTGATCGTACTCGGCATCTATCTGATTGCTTCGTTCGCAATCAGTGATTTCATGCATCCTGATGAAGTTCAGGACAGACGTTGCATGGATTATGTTACGGACGTTCTTTCAAAAGTTCTGTGATGAATATGATGTGGGGCATTGGCCCCACATCATATTTTTTATTTTTTGAGACGTATATCGTTTTCATGTATCGCACAAGTATGTTTAAAAATATTGGCGTTACAACTAACTTATATACTTTATCGAAAGGAAGGTTGACCAGTATGCCTAGAGGAGTTATGAATAATGCAGCCGACATTGAAAAACGTTGCAAAGAAGTAAATCCTTTATCACTGACGGGAATGTCCGCGATGGCTTTTCCCGAGAAGATCTCCACAACACGTGGAGGCATGATGGTGAAGCATGTCTCACAACGTCTGGTTGTCCGTGAACCTGAATTCCCAATGATGTTCTCTGGTGCCGAGAATGAATTCGGTAAGCGTTCCTCATGGGATGTTCGTGCAACTGCGGATTATCGTCTCATGAAGAAATTTGTGAAGTTTCCGAATGCACCTTATTCACCAATTGCATACATCTTCCAAAACATCGAGAACGGAAAATTCTTATGCAAGATTTACAATCCTGCGGTGAATCTTGTTGAGAAATATGGCTTCCGTATGCATAACAATATTCCGAACATTCAAGAAGGTGATATACTGCCGAAAGGATCTTCAATCGCACAATCTTCGTCATATGTTGACGATAATTATTGTGCCGGTGTGAATGTTCGTATGGCATATGCTGTTTTGCCTGAGTTGACCGAAGATTCACTGATCATTTCTGATGAATGTGCAAAAGCATTGGAATATGATTTTGTGGATACTGTAACCGTGAATGTATCCAAGAAGTCATTCCTGTTGAATCGATATGGTCGTAACGGTGAATACAAACCATTCCCGAATATCGGTGAAGAGGTACAGGATGATATCTTGTGTTCAATTCGTGAAAACTCATATGTGTCATCCGTTGCCGAAGCTTCGATCCCACATATCAACGACACAAAGATTTTCTCACACGGCATCGTTGCAGATATCGACATTTTCACAAATGTTGATGTTGAAAATGATCAGTTCAATTATTATCTGTCTCAAATCAAGCAATGGTATTCGGATATCTATGCGTATATCTCAACTGTCATTGCCGATCCGTATCAGGATGATACATCACTCTTGGATATCTATCACAAAGCAGAGAAGTATCTGAACTCGTCCACATGGGTTACAAAGGAATATATTGCTGATACCATCATCAAGTTCACGATGTTACAACCGATGAAGATTAAAGTCGGTCAGAAGGTTGTTGGCCGGTATGGCAATAAGTCTGTTATCTCAAAGATTGTTCCTGTTGATGAGATGCCAAGAACTGATGATGGTCGTCCGATTCATATGTTGGCAAACGCATTGGCGGTTCCAAACCGTATTATCGCATTTGCAACATATGAAGGATCCATGACATTCATGATGGATCGAATGAATCAGCATATCGCAAAAATGCACGAAGAAGGTTGCCCGGATTCCGAGTTTGTTCGGATTGCGTCAGACTTCGTTTCAATCTTCAATCCCGAGCAGGGTGCTGAAATTGATCGTTTGTTTGCGCAAAATCCATCTGCTGTTGCAGAAGATATTCTGACACATGGTATCCACATTCAGATCAAACCGTTCAACGAAGTCTGTGTTCGTGACGCAATTCTGGAAGCATATGATAAGTATCCGGCAATCATGCGTCATTACAAAGTATACACAAAGCTTCATAAACGTTGGATTGAATTGGATGAAAGTTATCCTGTTGGCTACCAATATACATGGGTTCTGAAGCAAGAGCCGTCGAAAGCATTGTCTGCAATCTCAACGGGTCGCACTACGCTGTACGATCAACCGGTGAAAACGCATCAGTACAATAAGAATCTGCGCCATTATTCTGACAACCCTGTCAAGTTTGGCGAGTATGATACTTATAATCTGCTGGCAGGCATTGGTGCGATCGACTTCGCCAAGATTACAACATACTATCGCGGTTCTCAATATGAAGAGAACTCGATCTTGATGGCGCAGCTGAATGACATGGGCATTAATTTCGAGCGATATAATCAGTTCCCACAACTTGATAACTTGAAGAACTCTCTCAAATTCATGGGTATCAAGTTGCGTCCAGATATCTTCGGATATTCGACGATTGGTACAATCGATAAACTTTATGACGTTCTGATCAACAACATCCAAATTCAGGTATCCATTCCTGAATTGCGGGAATTCCTGATCATGTACTCATACTTCATGAAATATCAACAGGTTCATCCGTTTGTTGATCTTGGTGAATTTTTCAAAGCTATCGATGAAACCGATCTGTTTGAAGGTTGCGATCGTGACTATATCGAATCCATGTATGAGCGGTTCACCAGACTTCTTCCAACATTAGACCAATTGAAACAATACTGTTGATCCTCTTTGAGGAAAAGCTATCAATTATAATGTGAGCATGGGGGCGGTTGCCCCCATGTGTCTCTTTTTTTTTGTTATGGATTATGGAATTACAGACTTTATAACTACCATACAGGAGAGGAGGTGGTCTTATGTCTGACATTCGACGAATCGGAGACAAATATTATGACTTCGGAACAAAAAATACATCATTCTTGTTAACAGCTCAGGAATTGAAAACACTGGGTATCAAGAATTGGTATTTCATGTTAGAAGTAAAACGTCCTGATTTGGGAGTCCAGGATATCGATCCACATGCAGAGAATATCTCTGCAGAAGATGCTGGTAGAGTTATTATCGAATGTAAGGCAAATCCTTGGTACTTCTTCCGAGAATGTGCAAGAGTCCCTGTTACAGGTGCTGGTGTATTAAGTCCAATTTTAACACGTGCATCATTGGCTGCATGTTGGTGCTTTGTACATAGTTTCGATTTTAAACTCTGTCAACCCCGTCAGACACATAAGACTACATGGTGTACAATTATATTGGAATACATGTTCCTATTTGAATATCAGAATGCCCGTATTCCGATGATGCACCTGAAGTTGGAACGTTGTAAGCAGAACGCTTCGCTGTTCCGTGATTATGTTTATACATTACCGCCCTACATGAATCCGTGGTCTGAAAAAACCAAACCGCCTGGAGTCATGTCTTTGAAATATGAAGAACATCATACTGAACTGACTGTTCTTGCACAATCCGATTCTCGTGAAAAAGCAAAGGACGCGCTTCGTGGTGCTACGTCTGCTGCAGGAGCATTCGATGAGTGGGAATATATTCCTTACTTTGCGGACGTTATGGAAGGCGGTGCGCCTGCAATTACATCTGCGCGTAATATCATCCGTGCAGTTGGTGGTCGTACTTGCATTATGATGTACTCAACTCCTGGAGACTTGGAAACGGATATCGGTCGTGATACGCAACGTATGATCGATGCAACGCCTGTGTTCTCTGAGAAGTTGTATGATTGTACAAATGAAGAACTGTTAGCAATGTTTGAAGAAGTCGTTATGCCGAATGGTGAAATTCGGAAACCGATCACTGGCTTCTATATTGAATTCAATTACAAGCAGTTGCGTAAAGATGAACGTTGGTTGCGTCAACAATATCAGGAACTCGTCATCAACCTTGGTAAGACCGATGAGTATCGTCGTGGTGTGTTGCTGCAAAGATACCGTGGTTCTGGTTCTGTGTTGTTTGCACAATCAGACATCGATTACATCACGCAGCATACAAAAGAACCGGATTACGAGATCTTTTTGCTGAAGAAGTTTCATCTGTATGTATATAAACACAAAATCAATCGGTATGACCTGAACTCAGATACACCATTCTTTGATGTTGATATTCCATATCTGATTGGCGTCGACGTTGCTGCCGGCGGTGGTGGAGATAATACTGCATTCATCATTGTGCATCCTTACACACTTGAAGTCGTTGGCGAATTGATATCGCCTTATATTGGCATTACGGATCTGATGCGTATTGTAATTGAAATCGCTAAACTTTGTCCACGTGGCGTATTCTGTGTCGAAACAAATTCAATTGGTAAGGGTATTGTTGATTTGGTACAAGAGACGAATCTGGAATACAGATTCTATCATGACCCGAAACTTGATATCTCTAAGAATGCCGTTGAACATGACGAGACACCTGAAATGACTGTGAAGCGGAAATCCAAAGAAAAGGGATATATCGGAACATACGTCACACCGTCTGTTCGAAATAACATGTTCGACTTGTTGAAGACGCATGTGAAAGAGTATAAACAATTGCTCTGTACAAAGTATTTGGCCCGTGATATAACGAACCTTGTGCGTGCGAAAAATGGAAAAATTGAGGCTGCGGAAGGCTTCCATGATGACATGGTCATGGCATATAACCATGTGCTGTATGTTTGGTATTATGGATATAAGATTGAGCGTTTTGGAATCTTGAAATATAAGGCAACATTCCAAAAAGCACAAGAAGCCGTAAACCAGTATCAGTTAGAATCAGCAGAAGAACAAGTAAACAACGTCGTTCCGTACAAAGATCCGAATTGTTATGAAAACCAATTGTTGCGAGAAATGTTGTCTCGCGATCCAATGGGTTCGTTCACAAATAATGGACGTGATGATTATGGATATCGTCGAAGAGATTATAATGGTGGACAAGATCAATTGGTTGGTGAGACGGTATCAGCTTCCGATATGGCTTTCATGAATGAAGTCAATGTGTGGTATTAACAAAAAAAAACAGATGGGGCGCTTCGGCGCCCCATTCACGTTTTTCGAATAAAAAACAAAGCTCGGATGATTGGTCACACCACCAATCATCAATCAAGCTCTGTTCTAGGAAATTGATGAACACTCACCAGGGCGTCCGCAGAGTTCCTGGCCTATTGCATTCCTTCTTTTTCGGTACCGCCATTTCCTTCAATGGCGTAGTTCCATCCAGCAGTCAGCTCCCTGATTCTTATGGCTAAGATATCATGGGTTGGGAGTTCTGACGGATGGGTCGGGAATAGTCACCTTCACACAACGGAGCCTAGGTCATCGGATCCCATCCCAATGTACCTTTACGGATAGTGCCGGCAGATAGGTCTTCCGTGCTGGATCGCCATTGGTCCAGCCCCCTCTGCATCGCTCCTGCTCTTCCACCATACGTGTGGAAACTTCTCGTGAGCGCTCACCATCGTACGATGGCTTCTTTCTTCGGATTTAGGTAGTGTGCCCTATCCCATGCTAATCCCACGAGCGACTAGCTTTGGGTCCTGATTTGGACTACGTGCGATGTACCTCTCATACGATTAATACAACGCCATCAGGAGAACCGATTACTCCAACTTTTCGGGAGGACCTCCCTAAGAGTCGTTGGCGAACTCACTACGCTTATCAGTATTTGGTTAGCGTAGCCGACCATAGAGGCTCATGCCCCGGGTGGTATGGACACCCTTTATGCCAGTTACTCGGCGCTTGCTTTGGCCGCCTTCTTGGCGGCATGCGCCGTCTTGACTGCCGTGCCAAGGTCGGCGCAGTGGCCGACCAGTTCCTTGATTCCGCGTCCGAAGACACGGAACGGAATGGTCAGCACAGCAGCAGAGACTCCGCCAACGACTGCTCCACCGACGACGACGCCGTCAGCGAATGCGTCGCCGAGAGATCGACGACTACTGTCGTCGGAGAGAAGTTTTCTCTCCTTCATGGTTTCGGGAATGAACTCCACTTTCATATTTTCCTCACTTTCTGTCCCTTGACGGGACGGTTTAAGACGGCGTCAGATCTTCACGCCGTCTAATTGGTTGTCCCTTACGGGATGCTTTTAAGAAGTCTGGTATTGTGATATTACCTCCGCTATCACCTGGGGTAATTGAATACCTTTCTTCTTTATTCATAATAATAATATATATATGAAAAATAAGAAAATCACACATGGGGGCCGTAGCCCCCATGATGATATTCGTAATCCGGAATGTTTTCGAATGGTGTATTATGCGTGTTTCATAAGGAGGAAAACACAAATAAAACTGCCGACCCGCTTCGGCATAGAAAGGCGGTCAACCTTTTCAGGTGGGAGAAGGAACATTCCGGATTATCAAATCGTTTATGAAATAATACGTGGAAAACGTTTCATTTCACGTTTTGCTCCAGGATAATACGGAATCAGGATTCTACGTTTATTACCCCATTTTGCAAGCATGGATGCTTGACGTACATAGTCACATACATCGACATAGTATGTTTCCTTACCCCGGTCTCTCAGACGTCCGAAGATCTGTTCACCGATGATGGATGATGAGTATTGGTCAAAGTTGACAACAACACCCAGATTCTGAACGTCGACACCGGTACCCATCGAAAGAGATGTCGACAGAATGAAATCAGATTCCATTGCCTCGCGCCGTTTCGACAATGGCATAGAACCATCAATACCTGCTACGGTATATCTGGAGAAGAATGGGTCCTTTTTCATTGCATCCAATATTCGGTCAATAATGTCAATCAATGGTACAAGCACTAGGATCTTACCATTGTAATTGATAACACCTTTTGCGCGTTTGATGACCGTTACAACATTCCGAATGAAAGGTTCTCCGTTCTTGTATTCCATCAGCATCCGGTAATACGATGAACGAATTAGACCTTTTGACCCGTACTTGAAGCATTTGCTGCAAAGCTTGGATGATGGGAAATAGAATATATCTTGGAGATAAACCTGAACATATTCTTTCTGGTATTCCTCATACGCCGAATTACCAATGAAGCGTTCTGCATCAGCCAATGCACGATTCAGAATCTTATCTTCAGCAGGATCAGAACGACCCAATGTTGCAGACAGATACCAATTATGCTTGATATTACACAATGCATCGAATTTCAGCATTCCCTTCAAATGAAGATGCGCCTCGTCGATGACTTTGATACCGAATGCAGACTGTTCCAATACCTTCATCAAACCATTCCAGTCGTCTCGGATTGCGCCTTCCAGAGAAGATATTGTGACAACGCATACCTTCTTATCTGGAGCATCCCAAATTCGAGTTGCAATGTCTGATTTATCGATACCGAGCTCCAGAATATTGTCGATCCATTGATTCTTCAATAGAGAAGTTGGAACAACAATCAGTGGCTTTAGCCCAAGCTTTGATGCGGAGTAACATGCGATAAACGTCTTTCCTGTACCAGGTTTCAGTTCCATTGTAATCTTGTTTGATTTGGAAGTCGTTGCAAGTCGGATACAGTCTTCCTGAAGTTTGGAACGCGGTTCACGATTCATCTTCAATTCAATCGGCTTTGGTGTCTGATAAGGTTTGGTTGAATCCACCCGAAGATTTCGAATGGATTCATCCTTTATTTTCAGAAAACCGGATGTGATGTAGATGACATCATGTTCCTTGCCAAATGTCGGTTTGTTGTCTGGGTCGTTACCGCTGTAGATGAAGAACTCTCTGACAGGATTTGTCAAAGTGAAGTATTGCAAACACTTATGCTTGATGTCCATTGTGGGTTCTTTGATAATCAGACCCGTTGTTGTACGTTCGATCTTCATGCTTCTTCTTCAGCTCCTTCCTCAGGGAGATCCGAATCATCAATCAGATTCTTTTCAGCAATGGTTTCCGCAAGCTTCAGCTTGTTTGCCTTTTCACGTGCTTCGTTTGCAAGCTTCTCCAACTCCTCAATGTCAATCTGCGGAATATATTTTGCAAGAAGTTTCTTCTTATATTCACGCATGATGTTGGACTTCGGATCGTCGCTTCCCTCTTTATCTTCCTGCTCCTTCTTAGTTAAGAATGTCGCTGCAGCAAGTTCAAAGAACGACTCGAAGTTTCCGATCATATCAGATGTGACTTCAAGTGTCTTTGCAGAAGGCATCCGGAATGTGAATCGCAATGTACTCAGAATCTCCGGATCAATATCGGTTTCCCACCGCAATATCTTACGATACAGATTCGTGATATCACGGTTGAAGTCGATTTTGCAAGAAGAAATAAACGACACGAATCGTGTATTCGAGAGTTCGACTTCCTTTGAGAACTCGATTTCAGTGACGCCACCATTCTTCACCATGATAGCAGGAACTGGTGTGGAGTTGATTGCTTCTTCATGAAGCTTATCCAGCAGGTTACTATCAAGCGGAGAATCGGATGCAGGAATCGTTTCGATATTGATTGGTGATTCGTTATTCGGACCGCACATCAGAATCAGTTCAGAACCACCAGAGACTTTTGTCAGTGATTGACGATAGTTGAAGATATCATTCGATGTCACACGACGTGCAGCGAACTTTCGCATTGTCTGCTGGACAAACTGCTTGTAGTTCTTGTCGATACCAGATGAACGAAGATTGTACACTCTGATTGCGGAGTTATTAATCTGGAACAGGATTGAGTACATCTTCAGGAACATGTACATTCTCGCTGTTATCAGACCGCCTTCGAGCATAGAATGACCTTTACCAGCACCGTCTTCATTAATTGTACATTGACAAACATTCTCGGCCGGAATATAAATGAAACGCATCATTGCTTCATTGAACTTGTGTGCTTCCAAGATTGCGACAATCTGCTGATGAAGAGCCGTGTTATCGCGCATAAACTTCAGATTGAAGTTATTAATAATCTTGGATGCAAGTCTTTCACAAAGCATTTTATCCGGAGAGAATGTATCATGTCCAATGGATGGGGTACGAAGTGTATATCCAGACAGTCCGGAATTACGACGTTCACCAGCATCGTCTGGACGTGTCAAATCGGAAATGTAGTAATAACCGATGACAGTACGGTCGATACGAATCGGGATCAATTTGGTTGCAGGCAGGATTTTCAGGTAGACACCTTTGACATGTTGGAATTCACGTGAAATGTCTCCACCGATAACGCCGTCATTCATCATGACATTCTCGAAAACTTTATCGGTTTCCTGAACGTATCCTTCATCCTGATACTTTACGTCATACGCACGTTTCAGATCGATCGCAGATTCCTCGATGACCGGGAGAGCAATGTCTTCTTCGATGTATCGAATGTTCTTTGCGATATCATCGACATATTCATCGAAGAGATCATCCCGTTCTTTATCTGCGACAGGTGCTGACTTATCCTGATTCTGTTCAGAGTTCATCGGTTTCGCATGATATCCTGGAATAATCTCCATGATTTCTTGTTCGGTGAATAATCCAGCATGCTCTTTGACGACACCTTTCTTGTCTTTCACAGATTCTTGGACAATCGTATCTTTCAACGATCGTTCAACGGCGGATTCACCGTATCCATATCCATAACCAGTCAACGACGACGATGTCTCAAACATACTTGCGACACTGTTGTGCGGATTCTTTTGTTCTGAGGCTTTTAATCTGTACTTATACAGATCCTCAAATACCTTTGCATATGGAACACAGTATACATAGCCTTCACCATAGAACAGTGTGTTGTACACGACATGATTCTTGATGATAGAATGTAAACGAAGCTTTTCTTCTGTTGCTTCGATTTTCGACATGACAGTCTGTTCTTGCACATCGATCAGATTTGTTTGATCGAACAGAATCGTACGTGCGAGTGTTCCATCAACAACATCTGATTCACAAATCGCATCACGTGTGACAATCAAAGCATTATACCATTCCGGAATTTGGGAGACGACCATATCCAGATCTTGACGAAGAGCAATATCTGCAATCGTTGTGATTGGTAAGAATGCAGCATCTGTCAATTCCTTTGGGAGCATATCAATTGTGATCTTCTCATTGGAATCCGGAAACTTCATTGTCGCGATTTTCTCAATGAATGACATGTCGGTTGACAAATTATACTTGCGGAGAATACTAGATATCGTCGTTGACAATTCGTCTTTTGACATCATTATATCTCCACCGGTCAAATCATTCATTAAGCCATGAATAAGTCTTTCCTCATTCGACTGTTGCTTTTCCTGAGCCATATGCGTCACCTCCTTTATTATAATACTGACCTACTCATCTTAGTAGGCATTTCATTTGTGAAGCCGAGATTCATTCTGGATGCCATCTCAATACTGATGTGATGTGCGGGAATAAAGCAGAGATTGGATTGAACCACACCCGCATCATCCCATTTCCACGGATCATGATCGCCATTCATTTCGGATACAATAAATGGTGATCCAGTGATCAAACTGGAAGCACCCACATAATTCCGCAACACATTAGATGTATAGTTCGTTCCACCTTGATAGTTTTCACGATACAAGAACGGAACCTCATTCGTCAAGAAGCTACTGACATCGCTTCTCATCACACCCATGTTGTCGAAGATACCTGCGTTGAAATTGAATTCAACCAGATTGCGAAATACATTTTCTTGTTTGTACTGGTAAATGAACGATGCATTCACACGGGATTCACCAGTGATCGCAGAAGCATTCTCATTCGACAACATAGATGGTTGCGCAGATACAGGATATACTCCATAATATTTACACCAATACAGAATCTTTGTTCCGGTTTCATTGGTGATAATATCATAAATCGAAGCGCAATATTCAAGTGCTCGATCATATGGATGCATGTGTTCACGCACGACACCGGTTGAGAAACCACTATTCACATAGTTGTATCCATTATATGGTGGGAAGAATTGACCCGTCCGACGTTTATGAATATACATCATCCAAATACGCAACGTTTCATACACATCCATGTATTTGGTATCACGGAATGACAATTCCAGATTACCACCGAGATTTGATGTCATGATTTTACCCGGCGTAACGGTTGCACCGCGAACACCTTTCGTGACGGAATCCAACACGGTCAATGTTTGACCAGCTGCTGACATGCCCATTACGCGGTTGCATAACAAATAATTCCAGTTGGCATACTGTGGTCTACCTGGAGATGGTACAACATACACTGGCGAAAGTGCTCGAATGACATGAGGCATTCTACACCAGCTTGTATTAATGTCTTCATCGTTTGCCGCCTGTACAGAAAGTCTGACAGAACCCCCGTCATATCCGAGCAGATAACATTCAGGTCTTGTAATAAAGATATATCGGAATGCTTTTCTGTGTTCAATATCAGCGACGGGTAAACGTGTTCTGTTATACGCTGTGACGATTGCGTTGTGTGCGCGGTCAGCATATGAACGCGTAAACGGATGAATGGGAGATGTCGGCGTTCCTGGCGAAGCCATTGCTTCAGATGTTGAACCGGCTGCAAACGATGCATTTCGTTTATCATTGTTTTCGAGACCATTCTCGAGAATATATTTTTTCTCCGGATCATTCTCCGGATTTACCGGGGTCACAGAACCTCGGTATTGAAATACATTGCTTTGTCGGAACGGAAGATTCCATTTTGCAAATGGAAAAACAGATTCAACACTTGGGACAACCGACTCGATTGGATAAATCTCATCGGGAATCGGATCAAGGTTTGATTTGGATGTGATATGTGCATCTCGTGGATACATATATAATGCATTATCATTATAATGCGCCATCAAATACGAATTGACAGCGGCACCCATTGTATGCATCCACGGTTTAATATCTACTGGATTGATCGTTGTGAACATCGGACCATTGCTAATGGGGAAATCACTGCGGGGTGTCCATTTACCATCGATATAGTAGGCTTGGGTCACATCATTCATACCTTCTCTTGGATAGGTATTCCCATAACGCATGAGTTCCGCCAGTGCTCGCATAGCCTCTTGGCTATGTTTGCGGGTATTGTCTGTCGCAACGATTTGTGTATTCGTTTCCATGATCCGACCTGTCGAGTTGATTGCGTTTGGATATGAACTGATAGGCATTCCGGATCATTCCCTTCAGATTGAAATATTCATGCCATTCAGATTCGTCAAGCATTTCTTAGCCGAATCAGAACAGGATTTGTTCAGTGAATATGATGAAAGCTTCGTCTTGTAGAACGAGGATGTTGCCAGCAAGAACAGATATTGCAGATTCTCCAGCGCAAACACCAATGGCAGTCCACATGATGAAGCAAAATACGTCATGAATGTTGAATCCAGATCTTTGTAACGAACCGGATTAATCTGTTTGATCAGTGCAATCAGATTGCCAATACCGAGCGACGGCATTGTTGCAACATCCATTGTCACCTGTTTGATCTGATCTTGGAAGATCCGATCCTTCAGCAGTCTGTTGAACGGAACAGTTGTAGGACTCATCTTATCCCCGTCAATCATACGATAGAAATACGCGATGATGTACATCTGTGCTTTGGTGAGGTTGTCACCCTTGATGTACAATTTTTGCTCCAGAGGCATCAGCCACAGATACTGATACAGACCGCAGAGATTCAAAATCAACTGACGATTTAACAAGAACTGATTCGGATTTTCTGACAATGCAGAAGCAAGAAAAGCCGCTTCCATCGTCGCCATCAGATTGGTATATTCTGATGACGACGTAATGTTTGTGACAACCTTATCTGCAAATATATATGCAGTAGCCTTACCGGTCTTATCTTTACTGATCAGATATGGCAGAACAGGTGGAACCTTGGAACGGTCCTTATCAAAGATGATCTTCATCCGACCATCTTCAAACATCTTAACCGCTTTCTTTGCATTCGGTGAACCATTCAGTTTGATCAATGACATGATCTCCTTCATGGTTTCGGGAGTCATATAATTCGATTTATCCATGGCGGCTTCACGTGCAATCTGTCCAAGATTTGATTGCTTGTTGAACTTATCAAACAAGGAGGTATGAGACAGCTGTGGAAGCTGAGCCGCTTCTTGAAATATGATAGGCATAATCGTAAATCCTTTCTGTTAGAATAATAACCGTATATTTATAGTATACGGGCTTATAAAAAAGTCGAAGGACTTTATTATTCAGATTGAGGTGATAACATGGGAAATGCCGTTTATAATACGCTTTATAAATTGAACGGATGGATTGCATCAGGCAATAACTTCCGTCAAGAAATCTCTGGGTCGGACATTGTTTCCATTGCAATCATTAACGAATATGATACGGCGACATATCCGATTATTCGTATTCGTGTTTATGCAGATATGAACATGATCGAGAATCTCAATGAAAATCCAGATGATACCGTTGTCAGTATTTCATTGAATGGTGGTGTGTACAAAACTGACAGAGAGTCAAACACAACATCATTGGTGTATCCAACCGAAGCAATCTCTTTCTCCGGATATGGATACATCGAAAACAAAAACATCCCGGTTTCAAAATTGGATCAATTTAAACAAGGCTTGAAAGATAGCACGGATCTGAATGTTGATTCAAAAGTTCCATTCGAGATTTATGTATTTTGGCCCAGCATCATACATAAAATGCGTTCAAAAACTCATGCCGTCTACCGCAACTCAACGATCGGAACGGTTTGTGAAGACATCCTGATGAATCTTGTTGGATTACCTGAAAACAAGATCACAATTGACCCAATTCAGAATCAGAAACGATATAATCAGATACTGATTCCGAATCTGATGGCGATTGATGCATTCTCATATTTTGACCGAGTCTATGGATTATATCCCCATGGCGGATTATTGTTCATGGATCATCAGAATCAAATGTATCTATCCGATACAGCAGCTTCAAATGGTACGACGACGATTCCAATTTATGTGCGTTCTGAGAAGAATGATGCGCAGACGGAATCGGGAATGTTCTATACGGGTGGTATCTATCAGGGTCAAACACAATCTGTCAATGTATCCGTTTTGACCGAATCGGATATTGAACGTGTATTGAATCCTGAACGTTTATCAGATATCAATGTCAATACGTTACAGTTGCATTATACAGATCTGGATAAGCTGATTGATAGTTCGAATCTCTCTAGATACATATCTCCTATTGAGCAAAAAAATATACTGCATAAAACAGATCGATCAACTTTATCTATTCAAGAAGCGGCTCGTTTGAATGAAAAAATAACAGAAGTAGATCTCTCTGTTGCTGGTTTGGATGTATCCTTATTCAAACCAAATTCTCGTATCAATTTGGTCTTCGAATCTCCGATTCGAGGTTTGAAGATCGCTGATGCATATCGTATCAGATATGCAGCACATGTATTCTCGAATACATCTGGTGAATTGTTTGCACCGCAATCAACAATGAAACTTTGTACAAATTAAAAAAAAAATGTGAGGGGCCGAAGCCCCTCACATTTCCTTTCATCAACGTTCATGCTCGAGCATCAGCATTAATAGGACGCCGTGATACCAGAGAACCGGTAAGGTTCGCCGATGTTGCCGGTGGTGTCGATATTGGATTCTTCACGCTTCACATATTCATTGAGCTGAGCAATGATCTGTGCGAGCTCCGGAAGGATCTTCTTCATATCGATGCAACCTGCGACGCAGTCCGCCTTCATGTTGTTGATCATGCCGAAGAACATGATCTGCTCAACAACCTTGCGGGCATCCAGCAGAGTCTGGACCGCGCTCTGGTCGAATTTCGTTGCGATTTCACGACCGCATACAGCACAACGGAGCTTGCCGTCAGCAGTCTTTTCCAGCTTGCATTCCGGCTGGTTGCCGTTGAAGATGAAGTGAACACACTCCTGCTTCTCACGCTTGTACTGATCATTGTTACCATAGCTGCCGATAACCGGAGTATTCTTTTCAGCAATATAGATCGCAGTCATTCTCTGCATAATCGGCTGGATCAGACGCTGAACATCGGGATTGATTCTTTCGATCATTGTGGTTTCCTCCTCGATTATTTATTCACAATCTGCTTTGCAACAGTGAGCAGATTTGTGTACATTGTGCCACAGTCCTTGATCTGGATGTAGTACGGACTTACATCAGGACTGACAGACTCATAGACTCCGACCAGATACTGATAGCAGACCGTCGTGCCACCCGGAATCTTTTCAAGCATGGTATAAATCCATCTCTTCAGAGATTCGAGGAATGCATTCTGATTTGCCGTCGGCTTCGACGGAATGTCCGCCTTCAGAAGCGTCAACGCGCCGCGGATGATCGGATCCGGATCAGCAAGATTATTGAACACATCCGCCGTGATCGGAAGATTACTGTCCAGAATCTCTTTGATCGTCTTCTGTGAATTCATTGCGACGCATGCAGCAATGAACAGCGCCTCCGGATGAGTCAGGTTTCCGCAACGAACCTGAATGGAGTTTGCCGTCGGACCGAGAAGCTCCTCAATTGCCGCCTGGATATGTTTGATCTCATCGAATGTCGGAACTGCGGAATCTTCGGCAGAAGTGCTCTTGGGAGACTTGTCCTTCTTCTCTTCTTTCTTCGGCATATGCTTTTCCAGATACTGGTCAACCGCCTTGGTCAGAAGTGCACCGATCATACCATTCAGAGCCGGATCGTGCCTGGTTCTCAGGTACTGGATCGTGATGTCGATGAAGATCGGGTCCATGATATGATTGCTGAATGCAATCCACAGGCCACGAGCCTCCGTGTCACTGTCCATGTCAGACGTGAGAATCTTCTCCGCGACTCTGGGCAAGCACTGAGCATCGTACGAATACAGACTTGCACGAGCCTGCTCAGTGAGGGTGAGTCTTTCCTGGGGAGAGATATACGGAGAAATATTGAGTTTCTTCATATATGACTCAATAGAATCCAGGAAGGATGCATCGCCGGGATACATTTGGGAATAGGTCATGTGTGTTTTCCTCCTTTATGGATTTTTAGATATTCTTGTGTAGTGAATATCGCATGAATTATGTGTATATCCACGACAAAAATATTTCCGATGTTATTCACCCGCATTATGGAAATTGAATTTTTCCAATGCGTCGAGTTTCTGATCAGACGTAGATGTTCCGGATGTTGCCTGAACAGATGAAGACACTGGTGAAGATACAGGTACAGAACGAACAGTACCCTTCTTACGCATGAATGCCGGACGTGAGGATTTTGCCTCAATGCCTTCAGCGATACCGGATGCAACCTGAAAATCATCTGTGATTTCCTTCAGTTCAACACGAGGAAGACCTGCGATGATGATCGATGCAGTACATTGACCATCTCTGTTGCAAACATTCCGATATTCATCAAAGCTGTTCTCAATACGAGCATTCAGCTCCGAGAACACTTCTTCGAAATCGCCGCTTGCAAATGGAGATGACAATGCAAATGCTTTCATAAGCGTACCGGCAGATGCATCTGTGGAAGTGAATGGCTGATGACCATTCAGCACCCGCTCGGTAATACGTTGCTTCAGTTGTGTCGGGGTTTGTGCGGTAGCCTCAACAGCAATGAAGCGACCAGGTGTTGCAAGAATCACATCGAGGTCGGAATCATCAATGGAATCTTTGTCGGTATCATCATAATGTTTACCGAGAATAATCTCGATTCCAGTAACGACTTCCTTGTTGATTTCAGAATAATCTGCCTTGCCGTATTCATTACGGAAGACTTGATATGTTTCGACACCCACCTGTCCGAGTTCCATCATCAAATCAGAAGTATTGAGATGGAAAGCGGTGGGTTCCTTCATCGCAGGACAGATGATGATCGGGATCACCTGAATTCCTCTTTCGATGAAATGTTTACACAGGGACGGTGTCGAACCAGACCCGGTACCGCCTGCAGCAGATGTGATAACCAGAATCGGCGTCTTCGCCTTTTCAGCATCAGCATACAGTTCATTCAACGCTCCGTTTTTATCTTGGAACGCAAACATTTCAGCACCTCTTTCACGGGAACGACCACTACCCGCTTTATCATCAGATACCAGAGAAATGTGCTGAATTGTTCCGATTGTCTTCATATCAACCGATGATGTGACAGAATCGATTGTATATAAATGACAATCTGTCAATGTTTTTGATTGTGCCGCCAGTTTGACAATCTGGCAACCGGTGTTTCCTACACCGATGATAACATTGAATGGCATTTTACTCATCCTTCCATATACAGAAATATTCGTTAGAACCGACGGATGTAACATACACCGAGCGGCTACTACCGTATTGTGATTGGTAACAGACTGTTTCCGTGGTAATGCGTTTCATGTATGGGTACCGAGATACCAAATACACATACGCAGCATATTCCGAGCTGAATTCTTCAATGAGTAGATCGCGACATTTGTCATCGATCATTGTGACAAAATATGTAGGGGCGGATTTCTCCGCCCGTTTCATATTATGCGTTCTTCGCGTCATTCTTCAAACCCTGTTTAATCGACGCAAGCGGTGTGAGGATAATCTTATCACCAGCACGCGTTGTAATATTAAACCAGTTATACATGTTAACAGGCTTTCCAGTCTGAAGAGCAATCTGAATACCCGCTGCATAAATAGCAGCCATCATCGGGATTACCGTCGCAGAGATCATCAAGCGAATACCCCACTTCTCGGCAATCTCATTGAATGCTTTCCGCTCAACCATGTCGAGTGTCTCAGTGAGGTTATTGGTTCGCCATTCATTATACCGTTCAGTGAGTTCGCGGTTGAAATCACTTCCGGGAACCATCGTATGATCTTTGTTGGTAAATGTCGGGATGAATTCATGATACATCTCCGGTACGATGTTACGAGCTTTGTCCGATTCCGAGTATTCGGTCATGTACTCCAGGCGGAAACCCGCAACAGATACAGAGAACTCCTTGCTCTTCTGCTGCTGAATGAACTCAAGGAGGGCAGTGAAGAATGAAGCCCATGTCACCGGAATGATTGTCGGATCATCGATTGTGATACCGAATTGACGGAAGAACAAATCTGACGCCAATTTCGGAAGTGTGTCGAAGAGAACTGGATCATTTTTGAATGTCTCCATAAATCTCGTTCGGCGTGCCCCATAATCGATTTTTTCGTTCATAAGTAACTCCTTCTTTCTTTTGAAATATCGGTTCTAGAAACCACAGAGTTTCCGTTTACCATTTCAATCATATATGCCTACAAAAAATATTTTTTGTCAGAAATATATTATTCTGTAGATGAGAGAGGCTCCTATGATTTCGATGTATTGAAATGTGTGGAATCGTTGAAAATTATATCCTCAGGGACTTCTCAGGTAATCTTCATTTGAAAGGACAGGTATCATGCGAATTGTATATTTGAAGTTGGTCAATTTCATTGGTGTGAAAGCCGCAACAGGTTTGAATGAAGTTGAGTTCATGTATGATAAAATTAAACAACCAATCATTCAGTTATATGGACGGAACCGATGTGGAAAGACTGTCATGATTCAACAGCATCATCCGTTTTCATCAATCAATCTGAATGGAGATGAACGGAATGACTTGGATTTGATTCTGGATGGCGAAACCGGAATCAAGAACATTGTGTATGAAGTAAACGGCGAAGTCTTCAATATTACTCACACATATCGTGTATCTGGTAAATCCCACACAGTATCAACATCTATTCTTCATAATGGTGTTGAACTGAATCCGTCAGGCGGTGTGAACACCGGAAATGTTCTGATTGAAAAACACTTGGGAATCAACAAGTATGTTTTCCAGTTTATTATAAATGGAACAAACCTGACATCGTTCTCTGGTATGGGAGCAACACAACGTAAGCAGCTTTTGAATAAAGCGATGGGCATCGATATTTACGATAAGATTCATAAGCTTGCGACGGATGATTATCGATTTACAAATAAACTGATAACTTCGCTCAATCATACCAAGGAATACCTATTATCAATGTACGGCTCATACGAATCCCTGTTTGCAAACGTGGATGCAAAACGGGCACAGCGTGAGAAGCTGGAATTTGAGTTACAACAGATGAAATCTGATATGGATCGTTTGAATGGAACGATCCAGACGATTCGTCAACAGAACCCTTCCGCGGAATTATATAGTATCGACGCATCCATCCGAGAATATCAATCTGTCATGACACGGTTTGGTGGTTCACTGGACCCGAATCTATCAGACAAACTGGTTGAGCAACAGATTCAATTGAACAAACAACTTGCGGATGCAAAAGCAAGACGTGAAATACTATTAAAAGACATCGACGATTTATATGATAGACAACACAAAGCGGATGAGGTCGCCCGAATATACCGGCAATCAATCAATGATAAAGAGTCGTTGGAAAACACGATGAAATCTTTACGAGAGAAGATCCAGGCAATTCAACCGAATCCGGCTGTTGCGGAGTTAACATCCAGCTATATGATGGCAATGTTGACATTGGCACAATCCATCAATTCTATCTGTAAAGAAATCGTGTCATCCTTAAAGCGAGAGCATCTAGAAATGATTGCAGAGATGGTTATCCGCGGAATTGATGTGTCGGCATTCCTGGTGAAGTCTGGTGCTGAAATACTGGATACAGAAAAGGAACGTTCGGTCATTTCGTATATTCGTTCAATGATGAATACGGTTGATGGCGAAATCCCCAATGCATCCCAGTGTAGCATAGAAAATTGTCTGTATCGACGAGTTTATGATGCATTTGATTCGTACTTCCAATCATTCCAATCTACATCAAAAGGTGAGTTTACTCAGTACGATTTGGAACAGATGGATCACGCATATAAGAATATCCTATCAATCAAACGAATGATCAATGTTGACATTCAAGCAACGGTCATTCAGAAGATGTTCTCAATTCAATCGATTATGAAGAACATTGTACAGTTCGGGTTTGGTGTCAGTGTTGATGAAATCAAGGAGCTCATAGAAGAGACCACAAGAAATGAGCAACGGTATCAATATGTCACACAGCTGGGTGAATGCGAACATTCCTTGGAAGTTATCAATGAACGCTTATCTATTAATATGGATATCGCAGATACACAAGATATCAATAAAATGATATCCGCACTGAATCAACAGTTGTCCGACCTTGATCGGGATATCGAAACCATTTCAACGACATTGTCTGATACGGATGAACAACGATTGGCATTGAGTAATATCAAGCGCATTGATATCGCGTCTCTGGAATCCAGACGTATTCAGCTGCAGTCGATTATTGATAAACAAACTGCTGCAGAGAATCAATATCGGGAATTGTCTTATCAGTATCAGACACAAGCTTCCACGTATAAAGCATTGCTTGCGGATCTGGATGTCTTGGAGAAAGCTTTTGACCAGTATGTCAAGACTTCTGCCGAGATTGAACAGAACACAACCAATGATTCAATATATAAAGCGATTGCAGAGGCTACTTCTTCAACAAAAGGAATTCCAGTAATCGCGATTCGTGACACGGTTGAACGAGCTATACACATGGCAAATCAATTATTGGATGTGATGTATGATCACGAGATCGAATTGTTACATCCAATCATTGATGAATCTACTTTTGCTTTGCCATTCAGATGTGGGAATAACCGGTCTTCGGACATCCGGTATGGTTCTCAGTCTGAATCGACATTATTATCCCTGGCATTATCGTTATCACTTGCTTCCTCATTAACCCATTTCAATATCCCGCTTGTAGATGAAATTGACGCATATTTGGATATATCAATACGGGATGGCTTCATACTGATGCTGGAGTCTATGATGAATAAGCTTGGTATGGAGCAAATGTTCTTAATCTCTCATAATCTACAGAAAGGACAATACGCACATATTGTCCATACTATTGATATATCTGAAATCATTGACCAAAAGAAAGGTGGTGGCCAGTAATGGCATCTTCTGTTCCGTATGAAGGCACGCTTAATGGTTATAAGTACCAATGGTTATGTGTACGCGATCGTTTATACAATGACTATATTATCACCAACCCTGATGGTATGTCCATCCGTGTAAATGATCTGACCCCGAATATTGCCTACAAAATGGCACGAGACCCGAGAGCATTCTATGAGAAATGCATTGCGGAAAATACGACGTCGTAAACCATGTGATATTTATGGGGGCTCCGGCCCCCATAAGTGTCTTTTTTCTTGTTTTCCATATATATATTATTATAGTGAATAGGAGAAAATATGATCGCATTCTCCTATAATTCGATAGGGTTTCGTGGATATTGACCCTCGTTAACAATCCACAGAAAGGAACAAGGTTATGAATACCAATGCTAACAATTCCAATCAGAGTGTTGGAGCAGCTATCGGTCGTGTTGCGATCGATATGCTGAAAATAACGGTTGCCGTCGCAGGCGGCATCGCTGTATATAAGCTGGCCGAGAATTACCTCGGTGGTGACAACAGCGGATGCTGCGGCGGCGGTGCAGTCCCGGCTCTCGACACCGCCGCTGGCATGACCAGCGGTGAAGCGGCTGCGTTCTGCGCAGCAGAACGTATCGATAGCGTATTCTGATGACGCTATCGAAATTTGTGGACGTGCTGATCACATGGTTGATAATCAGCCTCTGATCTGAATCAGCACGTCCACAGACATTTCTAGTGTTGACATAAGAAGACAAAAAAAAGAGCCTAGGGGGTGGATGTGGCTCGATAACAAAGAATGACCCCCATACAAACTTAAGGAGGAAATAACATGTTTGTACTGGCAGCGATTGCGGGCATTACGGCCGCAACGACAATTTACAGTGTCGAGAATCTGGCGGACAAGAAGATCTGCCAGGGGATCGATAAGCGCAGGGCGGCCAAGGAGGCCGCTGCCGCTGAAGCTGATCAGCAGGCACAACCGACTGTCATGCAGCAGCCGACAGCATCTGTTCGCGAACAGCAGCTCGAGATGCAGCTTGCTGAAATGCAGGCTGCATTTGCGGCGCTCCATGCGCCGCAGGCTGTTCCTGAGCAGCCTGCACAGCAGCCGTCTCAGCCTGAGCCGGCTCAGGCACAGCCGACACAGCAGCCTACATTCACTGTCGGCGACAAAGTTGGCATCGCCGACGATGCCCAGCTTGTCGCCGGCAGCCTGGCAGACACCGACAGCCATGTCGGCATTGTCCGTGCCGTGAATGATGACGGCACCGTGCGTGTCGCCATCAATCTCGGAGGGAAGAAAGGGGTTCGTATGATCACCCTCTCCGAGTATGATGTGGCTCCG
>Ga0247611_10001652_pt1 | contig 39224 bp, 37 predicted proteins | sample 177DNAGHGhighgp2_FD_192422 | JGI IMG/M metagenome (GOLD analysis project Ga0247611, IMG submission 192422) | Sheep rumen microbial communities from Palmerston North, Manawatu-Wanganui, New Zealand - 1770 DNA GHGhigh gp2 | ecosystem: Host-associated > Mammals > Digestive system > Stomach > Rumen... | reverse complement strand
CAAGATTGACAAGCTGACCTACGCAATGGACGAGATTGGTTTCACAGTAGCAGCTACTTACGATTCCAACCACAACGAGGCTTAATTCTTAACCATTCACTTTTAATAAGCAATTAAAAAGCATATAAAGAATGGCTAAAGTTAAGATACAGAAAAAAGACATCTGGATTGACATGACGCCTATGTCAGACGTGATGACGCTGCTTCTGTGTTTCTTCATGTTGACCTCAACATTCTTGACACCGGAACCAGTATCAGTCACCGCGCCTAACTCAGTGTCAGAGCTGAAGATTCCAGAGCAGGATGTCCTGAACATTCTGGTGACCCCAGAAGGCAAGGTATACTGCGGTACGGAAAACAAGAACAACATGCAGGCAATGCTTGATGCCATGACCGACAAGTTCGGTGTGCAGCTCAACGCTAACCAGGTCAAGCACTTCCGCGAGGATGCAATGGTAGGTGCCAGCATGGCTCAGCTCCCCCAATATCTCAGCCTTGAGCCGGAGAAGATGGGTGAAGCAATCCAGAAGCTCGGTCTTCCCCTTGACAGTATCAAGGGCGGCAAGAGCGAGTTCCAGGAATGGGTTACAGCAGCCCGTGATGTGAACCCCGACATCAAGCTCGCCATCAAGTGCGACTCTAAGACTCCTTACTCAGCTATCAAGCTGCTGATGTCGGAACTGCAGGATATGAACGAAAACCGTTTCCAGCTCATTACAAACCTCGATGTTAAACGTTTAAACGACTAGTAGTATTATGGCAAAAAAGAATCTATCCAAGCAGAAGAAAATGGATACCCGCGTGAACTTCACGCCGATGGTAGACATGATGATGCTTCTGATTACCTTCTTCATGCTGTGTACTACGCTGGCCAAGCCGCAGGCTATGCAGCTGACCATGCCGTCTAACGACGATACATCACAGCTCAATGAAGAGCAGAAGCAGGTAACAAAGGCTTCTCACACCATCACCCTCTATCTGGGATCTAACGACAAGGTGTGGTACATAGCTGGTCTGCCCAACTATGACGACCCCTCCTGCGTAAAGGAGACCACCTATGGTAAGGATGGTATCGAGAAGGTTCTCAACGAGCACACCACCGAGGAAGGTATCAACCCGATTGCCAAGATCAAGCTGGCAAAGAAGGAACTCGATGCCAAGAAGGCGGCTCACGATTCAAAGATGACCGACGAGCAGTATCAGGAAGAACTGAAGAAGCTGAAGAAGGGTGAACTCCCCTCCGGCGAGAAGGTTCCGACGATGACCGTCATCATCCGCCCGCTCAACACTGCTACCTATGAGAACATGGTGGCAGCCCTCGACGAGATGCTCATTAGCAATATTGATAAGTACGTCATTGACAATGTCGACAAGATGAGCCAGGAAGACAAGGACCTCATCGCAAAGGCAGGTGTTAAATGATTAACCCGTAAAATGTAGAAAGAACTATGGCAAAAATAGATCTTATAGACAACAGCTGGGTCGACCTTGTATTCGAAGGTAAGAACCAGGCTTATGGAGCTTATCAATTGCGCAAGAATACGGGTGTCCGTAACCTCAAGGCCCTTATCGTTATGTTTGTGGCTTTCATCGCCATTGCAGCAATCGTGTATGCAAAGGTCTCTATCGAGAACTACATTGCATCTCAGAACGCCGCTATCGAGGCTGATGTAGAGCTGGCAAGCCTGGCAGAGAAGAAGGAAGCCAAGGTCGAGAAGAAGGATGAGCCCGAAGTTGAGAAGATTGAGATTGAGCGCGTCAAGAGCTCTGTAGCCTTCACCGTTCCTGAAATCAAGAAGGACGATGAGGTTAAGGAAGAGCAGGAGATGAAGTCTCAGGAAGAGCTCCAGGAGACCAACACCGCTATCGGTGCCTTCAACGTTGAGGGTAACGACGAGGCCGGTGGTGAGGTGCTCAAGGCAAAGGAAGTAATCGCTGAGCCAGAGCCCCCGAAGGTAGAGGAGACGAAGGTGTTCGACGTCGTAGAGGAAATGCCCCAGTTCCCTGGCGGTCCCTCAGCACTGTTCGAATATCTCTCGAAGAATATCAAGTATCCGGTAGTAGCCGAGGAGAACGGTGTACAGGGTCGTGTCATCGTGACCTTCGTCGTAGAGCGTGATGGTTCTATCACCGACGTTAAGGTTGTGAAGAGCGTTGACCCCTCACTCGACAAGGAGGCACAGCGCGTGGTTAAGTCCATGCCGCACTGGATTCCTGGTAAGCAGAATGGTTCTGCAGTACGTGTGAAGTACACCGTGCCTGTAACCTTCCGTCTCCAGTAAACGCTGATTAACTGAAATGAACGCATTCAACAAATTCGTTGGATTAACACTGATATTAGGCTTGCTCCACGCATGTGGGAGCAAGCCTAATCCTGAACAGGAGGAAGCCTATCAGAAAGCCGCCAGCTATTTCGTGGCCGACGAGAGCTTCTACCCTATCCTCGACGAAGAGCTGTATTATTTCACAACCCAGACCCTCGATTCCATCACCCCTGTCTACATCAACGAGCAGGACGCCGTGAAGCAGGTGATGAAACTCGAGACCTGGCTTGCCTTCACCACGCGACAGTTCACGCAGAAGGAGCGCCAGAACCTGATTGACCGTAAGTACATGCCAAGAGCGATACCCATCGCGTACGACGGTCTGGCTATCATCGTCAACAATGCCAATCCCGACTCGTGCATCACCGTCAACGACTTTGCACGCATCCTCAAGGGAGAAATATCAGCCTGGAAGGAGCTCTATCCAAACAGCAAACTTGGCGAAATCGACGTCGTGTTCGACAATCCATTGTCAAGCACCGTGCGCTGGTGCGTCGACTCCATCCTCGGAGGTCAGCAGTTCAGTGCCAAGAATATCGGAGCCGTGCAGACGAGTGCTGCCGTCATCGACTATGTCGAGAAGCACGAGAATGCCCTCGGCATCATCGGCAGCAACTGGCTCAATGACAAGCGCGACACCACCAACGTCACCTTCAAGAAGAATATATCCGTGATGGGCGTCTCTAAGATGAAGACTGCAGAGAAGTACAATTCCTGGAAGCCCTATCAGTATTACCTATACAACGGCAACTACCCCCTCCGCCGTACCATCTATGCACTGCTCAACGACACGCGCAACGGCATCCCCTCCAGCTTCACCCACTTCATCCAGCTGCCGAAGGGACAGAAGATCATCCTCCGAGCCGGATTGCTGCCCCAGACGGCAAATATGAACGTACGTGATGTCATAGTGAACAGAAAATGATTAAACCTTTGCGGGTTTTATACGTCATAAAATTGAGAATGAGATAGAAACTAATAGTAAATCAAAAAAAGACCAATAAGTATGAAAGCAATTAAGTATGTATTAATGGGTGTGCTGCTGGCAGGTTTCAGTGCCACCGCAAACGCACAGGAAGAGGAGCTTAACGCAGCCATCAACGCCATCAAGACCAACGCTGCCGACAAGGGCGATCTGGCAAAGACAGCCTACAAGAAGAACAAGAAGGATGCCGAGGCTCTGATGAAAGTGGCTCGTGCCTATTTCGAGCAGAAGGACACCGCAGGTGCCATCCAGTTTGCCAACTATGCCAACGAGGCAGGCAAGCCCAAGTATCAGTATGCTCCCGCCTATCTGCTGTTAGGCGACATCGAAGCCTCCTACGGCAACGATGGCGGTAAGGCCGCAGGCTTCTACAACCAGGCTATCAACTTCGACCCGAAGAACCCCGAGGGCTACAAGAAGTGGGCAATGGTATATCGTAAGATCAGTCCCTCTCAGGCTGCCAAGAAGCTGCAGGAGATGAAAGCTATGTGCCCCAATGAGGATGTCGATGCCATCACCGCTCACATCTATATGCTGGCAGGCGACGAGAAGCAGGCTTACGAGAACTACAAGAAGGCCGACATCAACAAGCTCGACAAGGCTGGTCTGAACGAGTTCGTACGTTGCAGTTACTTCACAGGTAAGTTCGAGGATGCCCTCCGTGCCGCAGAGGCAGGTATCAAGCTCGAGCCACGCAACCCGACATTCAACCGTCTGGCCATGTTCTCTAACTACGAGCTGAAGAAGTATGATGATGCCAAGGCATACATCCACAAGTATTTCAACGAGACCGACAGCGCCAAGTTCTCTGAGTACGACCACTTCTACACAGCCCTGATCTATCAGGCTCTCGAGGATAAGGCCAACATGTACGAGCAGTACGACAAGGCTCTTGAACTCGTCAACGACTCTTCTATGATCAAGCGCCACGCTATCCTGAAGAGCGTATCAGATTCTTATCTGAAAGATCTGGAGTTCGAAAAGGCCCTCAAGTACTATAACGACTACATGGCTTGCAAGCCCGAGCTGAACTCTGACGACTACGAAGGTCTGGCCAAGATCTATTCAAAGAACGCCGATGCCGTAGCCGATGCTCAGAAGCCTGCGCTTATCAGCAAGGCCGTAGATGCTTACCGCGCAATGGGAGAGAAGTTCCCCGTACAGGCCATCTACGCTGCTTATCAGTGTGCTTCAATGAACAACAAGCTCGACCCGAATATGACAAAGAGCCTTGCAAAGCCCGACTACCAGAAGGTTGTTTCGCTGCTTGAGAGCAAGGCCGATCGCGACAAGAGCGAGAACACCATCCTGAAGTACAGTCTGCACTACCTCATGTCGAATGCCTTCCTGATCGACAAGAACAAGTCACTGGCTAAGAATTATGCCGAGAAGATTCTGGCCATCGACCCAGAGTATGCTCCTGCACAGCAGATCAAGGATCTGAAATAAATCCTTTTACACAATACCAGCAGAAGAGGTGCCTTAACCACAGGCACCTCTTTTTTTCATGTTAACGAGCATGAATTACTTCCCTCCACTTACTTATATGCCTACAAACTAGTAGTTACATAACGACAAAGCCACAGTTTCATTACGACAAACTGGTAGTTTGTCGTAATGAAACCTTCAAGTTCTCGAGAGAATTTACAAGTCCGCTACCTTCCGACTTTCAATCCAGTCGTATCAAAGCACCAGTTTCTCGGTAGGTAAGCATCACGAATATAGGATGGCCCGCATCGCGGAAGTGGTGCGAAAAAAAGATAGGGATACATGCAAATAAGCAAGCAGGTGCCCCATTGCTGGAACACCTGCCTATTTGGTTGACAATCCTTCGTTATTAGGGAAGGCTGATAGCCTCTGACGGGCAAACACTTGCACAAGTACCGCACTCAGTGCAGAGATCGGGATTGATTGAATACTTCTCACCCTCAGAAATAGCCTCAACGGGGCACTCACCCTGACATGTACCGCAAGCGATGCAGTCGTCACCAATTACATATGCCATAATTCTTATAAATTTTAGTTGTTAATACTGTTAATACTCACATTTGATGACGCAAAGGTACAACATTTTTTTGAATAATACCAAACTTTAGGTATCTTTTTTTGCAATTTATACGATGTCGAAATAAAAAGAAATATAATATATGCGCATTTTTTCCGTTATTTAATAACAATGAGGAAGAAAATATTTATCACATCGGCGCTATTTCTGCTGGCGCTGGCCACGATGGCCCAGGAGCGGAAGATACAGTATAAACCGTATATCGATCTGCGGCCCATGCACTTCGGTATCCTCGTAGGTATGAACCTGCAGGATATCGAGTTCGACAATGTGGGACCACAGACCATCACACTCGAAGACGGAACGACAGAGGTGAAGACCATCCTGTGTGACGAAGACCGCTGGAACATGGGATTCAGCGTGGGTGTGCTGGCCGACCTGAGGCTGAGTCAGCACCTGAACCTGCGCTTTACGCCGAGTATGCACTTCGGAGCGAAGCACCTGGCATTCCGTAATCTGACAGACCATACACAGGAAGGGCGCCCAATGGAGATGCGGCAGGATATGAAGAACACCTATATCTCATTCCCGCTCGACCTGAAGTTCTCTGCCGAGCGCTGGAACAACTACAGGCCGTACTTGATGGCTGGCGTGAACCCGATGATCAATCTGACGAGCAAGAATCAGGAGTATATCCAGCTGAAGAAATCAGACCTGTTTGTGGAAGTGGGTTTGGGCTGCGACCTGTATCTGCCCTTCTTCAAACTGATACCCGAGCTGAAGTTCTGCTACAGTCTGCGCGACGCGCTGGACCATCACCATGCCGACGAGCTGAAGGATGCCAATATGCGTATGTACACAAATGCTGTGACCAGTGGCCACAGCAAGATGATCGTGTTGACATTCTATTTCGAATAGCGCCTGTTACTTCTGTTCCAGATTCAGCACAAGCTTACCTACGAAGACACCATGCTTGCCGTTCTGATCGACGGGAATCATCTTCCCCGTCTTGTCGGGCGCATATTCCAGTTCTTTCATATAGGTGTGGGTGTGGCCGCCTAACACGAGGTCGCAACCTTCCACCTGACTGAGGAACTGCTCGTCGCAGTAGCCCGAGACATTCCAGCCGAGATGGGAGATGCAGATCACGAGGTCGCACTTCTCCTGCTTGCGGAGAATGTCGATATACTTCTGGGCGGCCTCAGCGGGATCGATATAGGTGATTCCCTCGCAGTTGCCATCGAAGACAAGGCCCTTCAGCTGTGGAGCCAGGGCGAAAAGGCCAATCTTGATGCCATTGCGCTTCAGGGTGATGTAAGGCTTGACGAGTCCTTCGAGCACAGTTCCCGTGCAGTCGTAGTTGGAACACACGATGGGGAAGTTAGCCATACGGAAGAGTTTGGCCATATTGTCCATGCCGAAGTCAAACTCATGGTTGCCGATGGTAACGGCATCATAGTGCATCTCGTTCATCAGGCCTACTTCGACCTCTCCCTTGAAAAGGGTATAGTAGCCAGAACCCTGCGAGAAGTCACCGCTGTCGATGAGCAGCAGTTCGGGATGCTGCCGGCGCTGTTCCTTGATCATATTAATACGACGCAGGAATCCGCCACGGCCTGCAAGATCCTTATTGTCGAGGTTCACATTGAGCGGCATGATGGTGGAATGAGTATCATTGGTGTGCAGAATGACGAGTTGCTTCTGCTTCTTGGCAGCAGCTGTCAGCACAGACAGCAGTGCTATTATTATAATAAGGTGTAAGCGTTTCATAATCATTGTATCGTTATGCGGCCCTCTACCTGTGAGTCGACGACTTCACCGCGAGCCTGATGGTCTTTGAAATAGTTCATGATGAGAAAGCGGGTGTTGTTGCTGGCCTCGGTAGGCGACACGACATTCGTGCCCTGCTTGAGAGCGGGCATACCGTCATTGCCCTCGCGCAGATAGTTGAGGGTTGTAACGCGGTATTCGGCAGCCGGGTCGATTTCCTGGCCATGCAAGCGCGCAGACACCAGCTGCCCGTGCTTGCCGTCGGCATCCATCTTGACAACCAGCTGCACACCCTTGCTGACACCCTCGCCACGGCGGTAGGCTATCTGCTGGAAGAGTTCCAGCACCTGGGCACCCGTCAGCGTCAGGAAACAGATCTTATTCTCGAAAGGCGCCACATCGAGCACATTGCCATAGGTTACATCGCCCTTGGTGAAATCGGAACGGATGCCACCCATGTTGTAGATGCCGAACACCGGCTGTTCGTTGTAGTCCTTGGCTGCCCATACGAGGATGTCGGCAAGCAAGTTGGAAAGGTCGCTTTCCGGACGCTTGGAGTGCATGTTATGAGCCACCTGCCCGACGACCGGACCCATGATACTGTCGTTGACCCGCTTATAGGGTGCGATAAAGGCCGCTGCTGCCTCATCGGGATGCTGGTCATAGCGGCTGTCAACAATGATTCGGGTACGCTCTACGCTGGCCAGCTGGTAGTGTTTCGGAGCACAGCCGGCGATGGTCAGAAGGGCTATACCACTCAAGAAAAGATGCTTAATACTCATATTTTTAGGGTTTTACGGTGCAAAGATAGATAAAAATTGCGAAATAATTATGTTTTTATTTGTTTTTTTGCCGAGTTATTTGTACCTTTGCACCCGCTTTTCGGCGTAATCGCTGGCAGGAGGTATCGAGAGGCCTGTTATGTTGCGTTGGAACGATACAACAAATTTAATTATTAGATTAATAAAATGGATTTAATTAAAGTTGCTGAAGAAGCATTTGCAACCGGCAAGAAGTTCCCAGAGTTCAAGGCTGGTGACACGATTACTGTCGCTTACAAAATTATCGAGGGTGCAAAGGAGCGTATCCAGCTCTACCGTGGTGTTGTGATTAAGATTGCAGGTCATGGTGACAAAAAGCGCTTCACCGTTCGTAAAATGTCGGGTACCGTTGGTGTAGAGCGTATCTTCCCCATCGAGTCTCCTAACATCGAGAGCATTGAGATCAACAAGGTTGGTAAGGTTCGTCGCGCTAAGCTTTACTATCTGCGCAAGCTCACTGGTAAGGCTGCCCGTATCAAGGAGAAGCGCCACGCCCTCACCGCTGAGTAATCAGCCTTTCGAAAAGATAAAAAGAGAAGCATTTTCAGAAGTGCTTCTCTTTTTTGTTGTAGTTCTCATCGGCGCTCACATCACCGTGGAGTGCCTCCTGGAATGAATCCCAGTCCTGGAATCCGACAAGCAGCGACAATCGGTCGAGCGTCTTCCTGTCGGGCTTTTTGAGGATTTCCTTCTCGACTGCCTCCAGCAGTTTACGAAGGGCTTGACGTTTCTTCTCCATTATTATGCCAGTTTTGGTGCAAAATTACAAAACTTTTTTGTAAATTTGCAGCCGAAATCGAAAATTTCTCAAAAACAATGAAAGAATTAGCACTCAAGTACGGATGTAATCCCAACCAGAAGCCCTCGCGCATCTTCATGACCGAGGGAGAGTTACCCATCGAAGTGATCAACGGCCGTCCTGGTTACATTAACTTCCTCGACGCCTTCAATGCCTGGCAGCTGGTGAAGGAACTGAAGGCTGCAACAGGTATGCCCGCAGCCGCCTCGTTCAAGCATGTGAGCCCAGCAGGCGCTGCTGTAGGATTGCCGCTGAGCGACACTTTGAAGAAAGTGTATTTCGTGGATGACATCGCCGGACTCGACGACTCCCCTATCGCCTGTGCATACGCCAGAGCCCGCGGTGCCGACCGTATGTCGAGCTATGGCGACTTCGTGGCCTTATCAGATACCTGCGACGCCGTGACAGCCAAGATCCTGAAGCGTGAAGTATCCGACGGTGTGATTGCACCCGACTATACCCCTGAGGCCATTGAGATCCTGAAGGACAAGCGTAAGGGCACCTATAATGTGATCAAGATCGACCCCAGCTATGTGCCTGAGCCCATTGAGCGCAAGCAGGTATTCGGCATCACTTTCGAACAGGGACGCAATGAGATCAAACTCGACGATGATGCCCTCTTCGAGAATATGCCTACACAGAACAAGACCTTCTCGCCTGAGGCCAAGCGCGACCTGATTATCGCCCTCATCACCCTGAAGTACACCCAGAGCAACTCTGTCTGCTACGTGAAGGACGGTCAGGCTATCGGCATCGGCGCCGGACAGCAGAGCCGCATCCACTGCACCCGTCTGGCAGGCAACAAGGCCGACATCTGGTGGCTGCGCCAGCATCCGAAGGTGATGAACCTGCCTTTTATCGATGGTATCCGCCGTGCTGACCGCGACAACACCATCGACGTGTATATCTCTGAGGACGAGCATGACGACGTGCTGCGCGACGGGGCCTGGCAGCAGTTCTTCAAGGAGAAGCCCGAGGTGCTGACCATGGAAGAGAAGAAAGCCTGGATAGCTCAGAACACCAAGGTGGCACTCGGTAGCGATGCCTTCTTCCCCTTCGGCGACAACATCGAGCGCGCTCACAAGAGCGGTGTAGAGTTCATTGCCCAAGCTGGCGGCTCAGTGCGCGACGACAACGTGATCGAGACCTGCGACAAGTATGGCATCGCCATGGCCTTCACGGGTGTGCGCCTCTTCCACCATTAATCTATAAGAACTAGAAATACTAGGATTACTAGGAAAAAATGGACGATTTTCAGCATATCCTTGAAAACGGCATCAACTTCGGTCGTGGAGGTGATAAGCCGAAAGATTCCGGCAAGGTGAAGACCAAGGCCAAGAAGAAACAGTATATCACAGGTGCTCACGGTAGCGGCTCTGCCCGGCAGAAAGCCAAATACCGTGAGCAGCGTGCCAACCGCCACAAGAAATAAAAAACAAGAATTTGCTTATTTGACGGGAACCGTTATGACGAAACGGCTTCCTTCCGTATATTCCTGATCCAGTTCCAGCGTGCCGCCTAGGGATTCTATCAGCCGTCTGCTGATGGGGAGTCCTAGGCCGATGCCGGCCTTGAAGTCATCCAGTTTGGTGAAATCCTCGAAGATGCGTTCACAATCTTCAGGTTTGATGCCCAATCCGGTGTCCTTGACGCTGAATTCCACCTTGTCGCCCCGTTTCTCCACACGCACCTCTACATAGCCTATATCCGTGAACTTCAGGGCATTGTCAACCAAATGCGCCAAAGCACTTCTCAAACGATAGACATTCGAGCAGATGGTGAAATCGTCGCCCACATTTGTAGAGAAGCGCAGTTCAACGATAGAACGCCCCTTGCCTCGCATCGATTCGATCACGGAACGGCAGAATTCATTGCATTTGAGATCGCGTTTCTCCACAGCCTTCGTCTGACTCTCGCTTTCACTCTCCGAGAGTTCCAGAACCTCGTTGACGATGGAGACCACCTGACTGAGATTGCTGGAAAGGTTCTTCTGGATATTACTCTTCTCCTCTTCGGAAATGTCGTAGTCAGAACTGCAGAGTATCTGCGAGAAGCCTGCGACGGCATTCAGAGGCGTACGGATTTCGTGAGTCATACTCTGAATGAAGGCTGTTTTCATGCGGTCAGACTCCTCTGCCCTTGCCAAGGCCTGCTTCAACTCCTTGCTGCGAGCCCAGATCTTTCGCATCAGCCGGCGACGCCCCATGATATACACAAACAAAAATACTGCCGTCATACCTATCAGCCAGTTCACCAGCCGTTTTGAAAGATTCTTGTTGGCGGCAGCCTCCTCGCGGGAGCGCATCAGGCTTGTCTCTGTGGCCAGCTGGTCGAAGTTTGCACTCTGAATGATGCTATAGAGAGAGTCCATTTCCACATAGTGGCGCTTCATGGCCTCGAAACCTTGATTGATATCTCCCTGCATGGCGATGACGCGAATAGCGACCAACGAACTGTCGACTTGCAGGTTTCCTTCACGAACCTTGTTCATGGCTTTCTGGTAGTCAGTATCGAAAGCCATTTTAGCCACCTCCATCACATTATCATAGCGGTAGTTGAACTCTGGCTCGTCCATGCTCCTCAACCCCAGGTACTGATCATAGATATGATAGAACTGCGGGGCATCGCCCATGAGGAAGAACAGATAGCCCTTCATGGCCATCGCCATGGAGAGATAGTCGACATTCTTTTCCTCCTGTGCCTTCGCAATGGCCTTATCGACCCAATGGAGGGCGCGCTGGGGATCCTTCAGACTAAGCAATTCTGCCAGTCCCATATAGGTGCGCATGGAAAATTTCACGTCGCGATCGCCCACCTCGTCGAGTGCCTGCAAGAAATACGCCTCGGCTCTCACCCGGTCATGACTGTTGCTGTAGATATCTGCATACAGGCCTGTCGCCAGATAAAAATAATCCTGGGCGCCATCAGTCCTGACTTCATTATCGAGTTCGCGGGCAAACTCAATAGCCCGATACACCTGATTATGACGAAGCGCAAAGAATCCCTTGTTGCCCAACAGCTTGTAATAGAGCATCATATAGCCCTTCTTGCGCAGATCCTGCTGGTACTCTTCAGCATATCTGAAGAATTCTTCCTGGTTATCACTCTTGAACAAATAACGGAATTTGTCATACATCGCACGATCCTCGCCAGTCAAGTCCGCAACGGTCTTGTCTGCGAAAGCTACACTCGTAGACGCAATGGTCAAAAATACGACGAGAGTATGTCTTAGATTATCAAAAACAGATCTTAACATAGTTTCCTGTGCAAAAGTACAATCTTTTAATGACTCTTGCAAGGAAACTATGAAAAAAATCGCAAAAAAGTGATTAGAAGTCCAATTCTTTACCTCGGTAGAACTCTATAAGCGCATGCTGGTAGAGGTTCTCATAACGGGCTTGAACGAGATCGGACTCTGATTTCAGATAGTGATTCTTCGACTCGTTGAACTCCGTAATCGTTGCCTTTCCGTTCTCATACTTTGCCTGCATCAGCTGGAAAGCATCCTTTGAACTCTGCACGGCTTCTAACGATGACTGTTCCTTCTGCTGTGCATTGAGCGCGTTGTAATACACCTGCTGGATCTCCTTATAAAGTGTCTTCTTGGTGTTGTCGAGCTGCAGTTGTTGATTCTCCATATCAATACGGGCACTGCGGATATTGTTGCGCGTCTGGAATCGGTTAAAGATGGGAATGTTCAAGTTCAGACCGATAAACTGATTGAAATTATTCTTCAGCTGCTTGCCGAAGGCGTCTGAATCAAAACCTGAAGTCGTGTTATAGTTCGTACCGAGGCCACCGTTCAGGGTGAGTGTGGGATAGTTGGCTGCCTGAGCAATCTTGATGCTGTGTTCCGTGCCTTTGAGTTTCAATTGCTGGGAAACGATCTCAGGCTTCACACCGAGTGCCTCGGCGTAGATCTGATCAGGGCCTAAAGTACCCATATTACCCAGAGCCAGCAGTTCGGCCTCTGTGGGGGGCTCTACGGCAAAGCCCTCGGGCGTAGGCAACTCGAGCAACTGTGTAAGGGTAAGGACTGCCAACCGATAGTTATTGTCGGCCTGAGTAGCCGTCAACTTGCTGTTAGCAAGTGTCGCCTTCTGCTGGGAGAGTTCAGCCTCGGCAGCCTTACCATTCTCGACAAATGCCTGTAGACGGGCAACTTGTGCGGAGTCGATGCTGATCTGTCGATGAGCCACCTCGGCCATCTCCATATCGTAGAGAATCTGGACATAGGCCTTCGCCACCTGCATGCGGATATCGTTCTTCGCCTTCTCAAGGTCGGCAGTAGCAGCCTCCAGGTTCAGCTGGTTCAGCTTAATCTGATTGGGTATCCTGAAACCCGTGAAAAGTGGCATACTGGTACCCAACTGAAGCGAAGTGGAAGTGGTATTCCTGTTCAAATAGGTATTCTCTGCCGTCAGACCGCGACCGAACGAGAAATTCTGACCGACACTACCGCTGAGATCCGGCAGACGCGAGTTCTTCGCTGTCGAGAGCTGGAGTTCTCTTTGGCGACGCTGATTCTCCTGCTGCTTGATGCTGATGTTATGTGCTACTGCATAGTCGCAGCACTCCCGCAGGCTCCAAGCCTTTTCCTGGGCTAGCAGATCCAATCTGGCCAGCACTACTAAAGCTATTAGAATAACTGTCTTTTTCATCGCTCATCAGTCTTTATCATCAGTTACTATCTCAGGGCCACGCACCTTGTCCTTATCGGTAATGCCCTTCTTAATCTCAATGTTCACACCGTCGGAGAGACCTGTCTCAACCTGCTTACGCTCATAGGTTTTATTTTTCCCCTCGCCTTTTACGATATAGACAAAGGTCGTATCACCACTAAACTCGATGGCGCTCTCGGGGATGCTGAGCACCTTCGGAGCCGAAGCCAGTATAATCTCGGCATTGGCACTATAGCCGGCACGGATCTTGCTGCCCTCAGAGAGCTTCACGGCTGCCTTGATCTCAAACTGGTTGGCACCATTCGACTCTACGGCCTTCGGCGAGATATACTCAAGGGCTGCATCGAAACTCAGATCCTGCAGGGCGCCGATTGTGATCTTCATGTTCATACCATACACCAGTTGTCCCACTTCGGTCTCGTCGATGTTACCACGGAAGATCAAGTCGTTCATATTGGCAACAGTGGCAATCGTCGTACCATCGTTGAAGGTATTCGACAGGATGACCGAGTTACCCACCTTTACAGGGATATCGAGGATGATACCGCTGATGGTAGAGCGGATGAGGGTAGAAGAAGCAGAGGCATTCGACTTCGACACACCGTCGCGCACCACCTGGAGTGCATCTTCAGCAGCCACTTTCTCGTGCTTGGCCTGATCCAGCGCCTGTTTGCTCTTGTCGTACTCATCGGCAGAGACGAGTTTCTGGTTATAGAGGTTCTCCTCGCGCTGGAAGTCGACCTGAGCCTGTTTCAGGTTGATCTCTGACAGGCGTACACGCATCTCGGCAGAGCTCAGCTGCCCCATGTCGGGGATCACCTTCACCTTGGCAATCACATCGCCAGCATTCACACGGTCGCCTGGTTCTTTGTAAAGTTCCGAAATGATTCCCGAAATCTGAGGTTTCACGTTGACCTCGTTACGAGGCTCAATCTTACCTGTAATGATAGTCGTTTTCTGGATACTGTCCAGTTTCGGAGTAAACTCGTTGTAGACCACTTTCTTCGGTTGGCTCTTCTGCCACAGGAAAACGAATGTCCCGATGAAAATCAGTGCGATAATCGCTGCGATAATCAGTTTGCTGTACTTCTTCATAATTATTTCATTTTTATATTATCCGATTTTTGCATTTTCTAATTCTTACATTTTCCTTACTCGTCCCTCATAGCGTCAACCGGTTTAATGCTCATGGCTCTTGCCGCTGGGGCGAGGCCAGCCAGTACACCAAGCGCGCTGACTATGACGGCACAGAAGATGGCCGTCCAGAAACTGACCTGGAAATGCGTCTCGATGATGCCGTCCTCCGTATTATACATCTCCAGCATCTGGAGTATCATCACACCGAAGAGGATGCCGCTCATACCCGCCACCAGTGTCAGCACGATACTCTCGGAGATAATCTGCGACAGGATCATCTTGGGGGTGGCTCCGATGGCGCGGCGGATACCGATCTCGGTGGTGCGCTCACGGACGGTGACCATCATGATGTTCGACACACCGATGGCGCCTGCCAGGAGGGTTCCCAGACCAACCAGCCAGATGAGGATGTTAACGCCCTTGAAGAGGTTGTTGATCATCTGGAACATCAATTCGGAATTAAACACGAACATGCCCTGTTCATCAGTAGGATCCACATAGTGGGCTCTGGCAATCGTCTCTCGGATGCGTGGCGTGATTTCCGACATCATCACACCCTGACGGCCTGTGGCTGCGATGACATCAATCTCGTTGCCACGATTAAAGGCTGCCTGCATCATCGTGATGGGGATGGTGACTTTTTCTTCCGTGCGTCCACCAATATTTATATTACCAGAGCTATAGTCGACACCCACCACTTCGTAATAGGTAGAGTCGATGCGAATCTTCTTGCCGCAGGGGTCACCACCCTCCTTGAAAAGGTCTTTATATACCTTCTTTCCGATGACACACACCTTACGATGCTCCTTGATGTCCATCTCGTTGAGATAACGTCCGTAATACATCTTCGGTGCTATGATCTCGACGATTTCTGGCACAGTACCCTGTATTCTCGGTGTAGTTTTCTGATCGCCGTAATAGGCCGTGTTGCCGCCTCGCCAACTTGAGAACAATATGGGCGCAGCTGCATTCAGTTCAGGCACTTTCTGCTTCAGACGATCGATATCCTTATACTCCATCGCCCACCAGCGACCCTTACGGAAACCTTTATAGGGCTTTGTGGTCTGTTCGGCTCCTATAATCACCGCATTCTGAGCGAAGCCCTCGAAATTCTTGTCGAGTTTCTCCTTCAGTCCTTTACCGCCTCCCATCAACGCCACAAGCATGAAGACGCCCCAGAACACACCGAATCCAGTGAGGAACGAGCGCGACTTGTTGCGAGTCAGCGTGTCGATGATTTCTCTGTATGTATCAATATCTATTCTCATAATCTTATTCAGCTCTTAATGCCTCGATGGGGCGGATTCTTGATGCCTTATAGGCAGGGATGAGTCCTGCGATGGTGCCTGCGATGACCATCACCATCGTGGCCTCGAAGCAGACATCCAGTCCTACAGTAGGATCGACAAACAGGGAAATCTTCTCTATGCCCAGGTTGGTTACCTCATGACCCAGTGTGGCGTCCATATACTCATTGGCAAAGATGCCAAACAGCATACCCACGTAACCGAAGAAGGTGGTGATAATCACGCTCTCTGTGATAATCAGTTTCAGGATGCCCCAGGGTTTAGCGCCGATGGCCTTACGGATACCAAACTCGTGGGTGCGCTCCTTCACAGTAATGAGCATGATGTTGCTGACACCCACGATACCTGACAGTAGTGTGAGCAAGCCTACCACCCAGAGGAACGTGTGAATGATGGAGAGACCCTGTTCCATCTGCATGCTCTGGGTATAAGCATTCCAGATCCAGATGCTTCGCTCGTCATCAGGATGTGCCTGATGGTTCGCATTCAGACGGCGACGATAGTCTTTCTCGAAGGCCTCGTTGGCTTCCTCCGTCGTCAATCCGTGGAAGGTGAACTCAATGTTTCCAATACTGGGGTTATTGGCGCCAAAGATGCCTTTGATCGTTGAATAGGCTGAATAGGCATTGCCTTCACCATCACCAGGATTCTTATAGATACCAACCACCTTGAACGAGAAATCGCCAACCTTCACGTTTTTTCCAAGCATGGTCTTATAGTCTCTGGGCTCCAGCTCCTTGGCCTGTTTGTCGTTCAGCACCAGCACTTTACGCTTCTCTCTCTGGTCGATGTCGTTAACAAATCGCCCACAGATCAGCTTCTGCTTCACAATCTTCGTATGAACGGGATAGACACCAACGATCTGCATACTCATGTATTGCTCGCCATGGGTAACCGTCGTATTGAAATAGTAACAGGCTCCCACCTCGTCGATGTTGTTCTTGAATTCCGATTCGCTGGCTTCGAGGTCGTGCTTGTTCAGTTGGATATAACGCCCTTCGCTCATGCCTTGATACGCTTTCGAGGTCTGACCGCCATACGCCTCCATGGAGTTGGTCAGAAAATCGCCCGTCATCTTCATGGTAGCATTGATGAGTCCGTTGCCCGCACCCAACAGCACGATGAGCATAAAGATACCCCACGCCACAGCAAACCCTGTGAGCGTCGTACGGAGTTTATTACGCCGTGCCGTCTGCCATATTTCAGTTATTATATCATGCATATTCTTGTTCTTTTGGCACGGATTCCTATTTCATCATTCCATTAATTCCGAAGGGCGAGGCATCGTGATTCAGATTCTCCTCGATTTCTCCGATGATGCCGTCCTTGATGTGAACGATCTTGTTTGTCTCATTCGCCACACCGCTTTCGTGAGTCACCACGACGATGGTCATGCCCTCGTCCTGGTTCAGTTGCTTGAGCAGCTGCATCACCTCCACAGAGGTCTTCGAGTCGAGTGCGCCCGTAGGCTCGTCGGCCAGGATGATCTGCGGACGGGTGATGAGTGCTCTGGCAATTGCCACGCGTTGTTTCTGTCCTCCCGACAGTTCATTAGGGTAATGTTCTGCCCAATCCCGCAGTCCGAGACGCTCCAGATACTCCAGAGCCATCTGATGACGCTTCTTGCGCGACACTCCCTGATAAAATAATGGCAACTCAACGTTTTCCACGGCGGTCTTAAAAGAGATTAGATTAAACGACTGGAAAATAAAACCTATCATCTTGTTACGATACTCGGCTGCCTTCGTCTCTGAGAGGTTCAAGATGGGGACGCCTGCCAGTTCGTAGGTGCCCGAGTCGTAGTTGTCGAGAATACCTAATATATTCAATAAGGTACTCTTACCAGAGCCCGAAGCACCCATGATGGATACGAACTCTCCTTTCGCAATATCGAGCGAGATGCCCTTCAACACGTGAAGTGGCTGTGCTCCCTGATAGGTCTTGTTGATGTCTTGAAGATGTATCATGAAAAAACTTAACACCTTAGTTTAACTTATACCTTAACTTAGTTTCTGTCTGTTTGACGCTGCAAAAGTACGAAAAGTTGCAGTATCCACAAATTATTTGGGATAATATGTAGAGATTTGTGACGAATGGACGGAAAACTCTCATACTTTAACACTCTTTAAGTCGTTATACGCTTCAGTAACGTCATCTATTGTTATATCGAGCAGCTGCATCTGTCGGAACAGTTCTGGCAGACGCTCTTTCATAAACTCCTTCTTACGGGCCTTGAGGATCTGCTTCTTCGCGCCTTTCGTCACAAAGTAGCCCAGGCCTCGCTTGTTGTAGATAATCTCCTCGCGCGCCAGTTGCTCGTAGGCCTTGACGGCTGTGTTGGTGTTTACCTCCAACAGCACGGCATACTCACGGACACTGGGTATGCGGTCATCGTCTTTATACACCCCGGATAGGATTTCGTCGCACAGACGGTCGGCCATCTGGATGTAAATCGGTTTATCGTTTGAGAATGTCATAATTAGTCCACTTATTAGTCATTAATTGAAAGCCCTTGAACATACGGAACGATGCCCAATAGTTGAAGCAGAAGAAGATGATGAACAGTACGCAGAGTACATAGGCCATCAGGCCCACCTCCTGGGATACATAATGATTATCACGCCACACCGAAGGAAACAAAGACATCTCTGACTTATGCATGAAATAGGCGAAGGCCATCACACACAGGAACAGGATCAGCGTCGTCGCTACAAAGGAATACTTCCTCAACAGAGTTCCGCCAAGTGCGTAGGAGGAGTGAACCCACGGGCCAAAGAGTAAAGCCGTTAACACATACATCACCTGATGCAGCAGGGTGTAGTGATACAGGTCGGTCTCTATGAATCTGGGAATGAAGTTGCTCCACACTCCGGGAAGGGCCGACGACCACCAATAGATGTTTACCATGTTGCCTCCATCAGGAAGCGGATAGAACTGATTCCAAGCAGCCAGCACTCCCATGCGCAGCAGGTCGCCCAGGATGAAACTCACGGTGGAGACGATCAGACCTGCAAACGTCACGAAGATCATCAGAGCCAGAAACTTCTCCAGATTCGAAGCGGGCAGCATCAGGAAGTTGGTGCGCTGCTGCTTGCTGCCAATACTGGTTAGACTCGTAAACAACCCACTAACATATACCAATGTCAGCGCCAAGATGCCAAACGTCATGAAGCCCGCGACATTCCTGATATAGCCAGATGGCTCTGAATACAGAATGAGCGTCACCATCTCCAGCAGGAACATACTGACTGCACAGCCTGAAGACACGCCTAACAGCACCAGCCAGTTCACACTCAACAGCCAGCGGAACACCTTACAAAGCCTATCGAAACTAAAAGTGTTCATATCTTATGCATTTACAAATTTACCGATTACCTGAGCCCTGCAGAAGAATCTGTACGACAGTCTGAAGTTCACCACTACGAGTATCAGGAAGAACTGATTGAAGTAATCATGATTATTCCACCAGAACATATTGACGTTCTGCCAGTGGCCTGCTATGGCTGAAAGCAACATGCCGACCACGATGACCACCAGACTCGTCGCTATCCAGTTGTTCTTGCGGAAGCGGAAGAAGGTCGCCCCAACGGCATAGAGCGAATGCAGCCATACGAAGAGCCATACAAAGTTCATGCGGTATGACAGGGGCATGTCGCTCTGGCAAAATTCGATGACGGCACTGGTCACCAGTTTCACCTGTTCGTGGCCCACCGCTAGACCAAACACATACTGTATCAAGTCGGCTGCGAAGAAGGCCGCCAACTGGATGGGCAGCAGGATGATCCACGAGGCATAGCGCATCAGGTACTTCTCCAGGTTCGACGCCGGCAGCATCAGCAGCCTCTGCATGTCGTGCTTTCCACTCATGCTATAGAACATGAACGACGAGCCCAGGACTAACGTCACGGCAAAGGCGACGATGGCTGTTATACTGCAGGGCAGATAGTTAGCGGCCTGCTGGCTTACTGTAAAGGTGATCGAGGTGAAGAACACGAACACCAGCGTAAAGATTACCAGATTCTGGAAGAACGACTTGATGTGGTACTTCTTGTCGACCGTCAGCGTCCATCGTGCCAACTTGATGAATCGTTGCAAATTGAATTGTATCATACTCCTTCTTGTTTTTTTCTGTCTATATGCGTCCTTGGGTGACGGCGTTGAAGAGCAGCTCGAGATTAATCTGCGTTTCCGGACTGTCAGCCTTGCGAGGGGCGATGACGGCATTGCCCTGCAGCGACGGCTCGGCATAGAGTGCATCGTCCATCTCGGCTGGTGTGCGATACTCGAAAGTATATTTTTCTTGGATATCTGCCACCGAAGCATCGAGCAGCAGCTTCTGCTGAGAGAGAATCAGAATATGGTCCAGCAGCGATTCTACATCGTGCACCTGATGGGTGGAGATGATCAGCGTGCGATCTTCGGTCATATACTGGGCCACCACCTTGCGGAACTGTGATTTCGAAGGAATGTCGAGGCCGTTGGTGGGCTCGTCCATCAGGAGCAGCTTTGTGCCTGCAGCCAGGGCGAAACTCATGAACACCTTCTTCTTCTGTCCCATCGAGAGGGCATTCAGCTTCAGGTCTGTCGTGAGTTCAAAGTCCTTCAGACAGTTCTCGAGCACCTCGCGGGAGAAACGGGGATAGAACGGCTCGTTGATCTTCACATATTGCTCAAGCGACATCATCGGCAAGTCGAACTCCTCAGGCACGATGAAAATCTCGCTCAGTGTCTCAGGGCGACGGAGCCTGGTCTCTATACCATCGAATACCACATGGCCCTTCTTAGGCCTCAGCAAGCCGCTGATGAGATACAGCAGTGTACTCTTACCTGTACCGTTCTTACCCAGCAGACCATAGATATTGTTCTCCTCCAGTCTCAGACTGAAATCATCGAATACCAGATCCTTCCCTCCGGCATACTTGAAACTGATGTTGTTTACATCTATCATACCTTATATATTTAATGGTTTTACACCTCTGTTATAGTGTACTATTTTAATAGTACACCGCAAAGGTACAACAAAGATAGTTTCCCTCCAAACTTTTTGGAGAAAAACTATCATTTCTTAACACAGTTTAAGACTTAGTCCGTCGGGATATCTTCTTTGGCGATGGTGACGAGTGCTTCATCACTGATATCGGCAGCCGATGCAAGACGGGCATTCTGACGGAAGATAACCTCGTTGAAGAGAAGTTTCATTTCCGAGCGTCCGCCTTCGGCATGAGAGCCGAAATAGCCTACAAGCGTTTCCTGAGCATCGTCTGCCAAGTGCATGTTTTGCTGGTGCAGATAGTCTACAAACAGACGGGCGAGTTCTGAAGGTGTATAATCGTCGAACACGAAACGGTCGTTGATGAACTCAGAGAGCACCGGGAGCTGTTCTTCCACCTCTTTCCATTCTGACGGATTGGCATCGATGATGTAGATGGTCTTGCCATGCTGCGCCAGCATCTCGTCGATGAGTCTGCGTTCGGCACCGTTCTGAGTCAACGTGGTAAGCAACTGCGAGGCCTGCCATGTCTTAACCGCATCCTTTTCAATAAGACCAATGTCAGAGAGCACGCGTGTCATCGCCTGACGGAACTCCTTCTGGCCTGTATCGGGATGTCCGATGAAGGCAAAGCAGATGCTGAGGTTCTGGAATGGCACATGCGTAAGTTCGGCACGACGACGGTTGAGCTTTATCTGATTAAGTAGGTTCTCCATCTTCTTCTTGGCACTAGCTGCACCAATAAGCCGATCGAAGGCGTGCATCAGTTCCTCAGTTGAAGCATTGGCCCGTGCCTGATCTCCGGCAATATCCACCAGTGTCAGTGTACGAAGGTCGTCAGGCGAACATTGTCCCGTCTCCATCATCGGAGCAAGACGTGCGCCTTGGCGCTCCTTGGCCTGCTTGAAGATATTCACCACTGCGCCGGCATTGCCAAACGACTGCGGATTGCGCTGATCGTAGACGGTGCGGAAGAAAGCAGAGATACCTTTCTCGGCACCGTCGTCGAGCCTCATGTCATGCTTCTTCAGCAGATTGCGGAAGATCTGTTCGAGTGCAGCAGGCTCGTAGTCACAGAACTCTATTTTACGGAAGCGACGCTCTAACCCAGAGTTGGTCTGCAGGAACTCGTTCATCTCCTTAGTATAGCCGGCAAGAACACAGACAAACTTGCCTGCATCGGCAGTGAGTCGCTGTAGGAGGGTGTTGATAGCCTCCTGGCCAAAGCCGCCGCCTTCGCCCTTATTGAGCGAATATGCCTCATCAATGAATAGTACACCGCCCATGGCTGAGTCGATGACATTGGAGGTCTTGATGGCGGTCTGACCTGTATAGCCGGCCACCAAATCCTTCTCGGTGACCTCGACAAGATGACCGCGAGAGAGTACGCCGAGCGAGGTGAGGATATCGGCCATGAGTCTGGCTACGGTAGTCTTGCCCGTACCAGGGTTACCCATAAATATATAATGTGGAGCCTCACGGTGAACGATTTCCCCCGTCAACTTGGCGCGTGCATCGTCGGCACGGAACGACTCCACCATCTGGCGCATCTGCGTCTTGATGTTATCCAGCCCTACCAGCTTATCGAGTTCGGCCAAGGCTTCATCAGCAGACAGCACTTTGCGCTGCTCGAAGGGGATATCCTCGGGTTGTATCGTCTGATAGACTTCGGCCGTACGTTGTTCCTTGGGCAGTTCACGGATACGGAGCGACAAACGGCCCTTGACAGCCTCAAGCAGTTTTGCCATCTCACCGGCATTGCCCCAGTTCTTGTCTTTCGTGGCAAGCATCTCATTGACCTTACGGAAGATGACCGACTCAGTATCCGCAGCCAGATGATACCCTTGCCGTTGGGCCATCTGCGTAAAGATCTTCACCAGTTCTACAGCAGAGTAGTCATCGATATGGATGCGGTGGGTGATGCGGCGGGCGATACCCTCGTTGACACGGATGAAATTGTCCATCGGTGCAGGATAGCCGGCCAGGACCACAGCGAACTTGCCGGCATCGTCCTCCATGCGCTTCATGAGCACTTCGACGGCCTTGGTTGCTTCGGCATCCTTCGTGCCCGCATCGTTGACGGGGGCGAAACTATAGGCCTCATCGATGAAGAGCAGTTTGCCCATGGCCAGGTCACAGTACTTGCCCATATTCTCACCAGCACTATTCTGGTACTTGCCTACGATGTCCTTGCGCTCACACTCGACGATATCGGGCGCAGAGAGCAGTTTCATCGCATACAGTATCTCACCAAGCTTACGGGCGACGGTCGTCTTGCCTGTACCAGGATTACCCGTCAGAATGATGTTTAGCTTCATCGTCTGCTGGGTCTGCAGGCCGAGTTCGAGTCGTTCGTCCATATCGGCCTTCTGGGAGGCTACCTCGCGCACGAAGTCCTTGACAGCCTGCATGCCAACAAAGTCTCTGTCAAGCTGTGCCACTATCTGATCGACATCAAGTTCTTTCAAAGCCTCGGCACCTTCTATATCGGCACGGTTGAAAAGGCGGTCTTCGGTCTTACCTTCTATAAGCAGACGTTCACGGTGGCGCTCCAAGGCACACTCAAAAGTGGACATCACCTCACGGGCATTGCCGAAGTTCTTCGTACGACGCTTATACATCTTCTCGAAGAACTTGTCGATGTGAGACTCGGCATCTGCATCGAGACCATAGCCCTCCTTCTCAAGTTTCTTGCGGAAGATATTGGTAAGCTGTTCGGGGGTATAGTCTGAGAACTCCATACGTTTATTGAAACGGGAGGCAATGCCGGAGTTGGCATCGAAGAAGTCGAGCATCTCCTTGGTATATCCTGCTATGATACAGACGAATTTTCCGCGCAGCTCCTCGACGGGCTTGAGGAGGGTGTTGATAGCCTCACGCCCATAGTCACTACCCTCACCCGAAGAGAGGGTATAAGCCTCGTCAATGAAAAGCACGCCACCCATGGCGGAATCAACCACCTGGCGCGTCTTTGGCGCAGTGCCGCCAACAAACTTAGCCACCAGATCTTCACGGGTAACCTCAATCAGCTGACCACCAGGCAGGATGCCGAGGCTGCTGAGCATATCGGCAAAGATGCGGGCCACGGTGGTCTTGCCCGTGCCGGGGTTGCCGAGGAAGACATACTGGTCCTTGAAGGGCGGCAGCGCCTTGGGGTCGTTTTTCTCAAGGCGGTACTGCTTGATATTCTCGACGATGCTGTGCATCTCGCGCTTCACGTCGTCGATGCCCACGAAGGCATCCAGACGGCTGAGGATCTCGTCGGGGGTCTGCTCGATGAAGATGTTGCCGGAGATGTCATCAGGCTCCACCTGAAGGGTATGGCCGTTCTCGAGGCAGCGCTTGTAGATGCCGTCGGCCTTCTCCACCGCCTCGTAGCCGTTGCGGAAGGATATCTTACGATGCTTCACCATATAGCGGAAATAGCCAAGGAGCTTCTTCTCGGCCTCGCCCTCGACGGAGAAGCCGAGGCGCAACAGCTCCCGCTCGCAGATGGCCAGCAACTCCTGCGGGCTACAGTCGTGGAGCTCGAACACCTGGGCAAAGCGGCTGCGTCCGCTCTTCTTTTTCTGGAAATAGTATTCTATCTGGTTCTTCTCACCCTCGAAAATAACGATCGGATAGGTGTGCCAGTCAGCAGAGAGATCGCGCTCCCAGTCTTCCATCATGCTGAAGAGACGATCGATAGGTGTCAGATGCTCTGTATCCGTCATCAACAGGTGGGCATTGTCGATGACGATCAGACGTCCTCTCAACTCCTCGAGTGTCTTCTCGTTGAGGGTGCCTATCCACTGATTGTACTCCGAGGCATCAACCTTCTTGATGCGGGGATGGGTAATAATCCCGTTAACGAGGAACAACTGATGAATCAGACTGATGAGGAAGGTCTTACCCGTGCCACTGTTACCAAGTACGAGCATGTCCATCTCGGGGCGCTGGCGCAGCCGGCCCTCGCGCTTCGAGGCGGTATAGAAAGCCACCAGGCGCTGTACCTCCTCGATGGCGTCGTGCTTGCCTACGGCCTCGGCGAGGAGGGCGGCAGGATCAACGGCGGAAGGAGCCGCGGGCGCGGCAGGTGCAGGCTGGGATGCTGGCTGTGCAGGAGCGACCTGCGGCATCGCCGGGGCGGCCTGCGGCGCTGTGTTCACATCAGGCTGACGCGTTCCGCAGTGGGTGCAGAACTTCGCATTGTCAACCAGTTCGTGCTGGCATTTGATACATCTTTTCATATTCGTAAGGTTTTAAGTTTCATTAGAACGGGACGTTTTCGAAATATCCCCTCAAGGGCTCACCCTGTGGCAGACGGTCGAAACGCTCCTTGACGGCCTCCTGAGAGGCTTCGCGTCCATTAATGGTGCCCTCGCTGACCTCACCATAGATCTCGAGCGCAGTAAACTCCTCCTTTTTCTTTCCATCCTCGAAAACCCACACGTGGGTGTAGTAAGAGGGACCGCCAGCAGGACCGGAGAGTTTTAAATAGGTGGTTCCGCCTTTCTCGGCACGGGTGAACTTCAGGCGCTCCGTCTCGACGCCGACGAGCGAGAACTTGCCGTCCTTGCGGGTGAAAAGAGCGCCATTATGGTCGAGGCTGTCGCGCATCAGGATCCACTCGTTATCCAAGTCGACATCGGTATGGGCCCACTTCGAAAGACGGATGTCCTTATACTCATGGGGATCGTCGGCGAGGAAGAGACGACGCATCTCGGCGATGTCCTTCTTCCATACGGGTATCTGCTCGTCAATCATGTTGTGGTAGGTTTCATAGAGAACCTTGACGAGCTGTCCGCCACGCAGGAAGAACATGCCGACGGCAGTACTCTCGGGCGCGCCTCGCTCAAAACAGATCTCCAGGCCCTTGGGACCCTCGAAAACCGCCACGGGGGCATGGCCCCCATACTCGCCTTCGTCGTCGGCATTCCACGTGGTGCCGTACTGCTCATCATACATCCCCAGTTCCTCGTTGACATAGTACTTGTCGCCGTCGATGAGCACATCCAGGCCCAGGCCGACGGGGCTGTCGCCATAGAAATTGTCCTTGGGCGCATTCTTCCACTGGCCCTTGAACTGGAGAACGCACCAGAGATAGCGCCCATCGATGGTGGCAACCTGATGCATGCGATCCACCTTCATGCCATACTTCTTCTCCAGTTGGCTGACAATGGCTACCGGCAGCGGCTTGGGATTGCTCCACGAATCTTCGTCGAACTCCACCGGCAGGAGCTTGCGCGAGGCGAGGTAGCTGTCGGTGACGATGACCGTGCCAAAATTGTAGCCCCACTCCTCCTTCACCTTCTCCTTGGGATTAGCAAAATCGAAGCGGGCACAGAGCGAAGGTATCTCCGGGCGATGACGCTCGCCCGTGCCGGGACGGTTGCCGTCGGGATCCTCGAGGACCTCGTCGATGAACTTGATCTTGAAGAACTTGTCGCCCATGAGCATGTTGGTGTATGCGGTCTTGTTGCGACGGAACATCTCCTGCAGGGTCCAGAGCTGGTGGGACGTCTCGAAATAGTCATCGTTGTCATCCTTCTTCTGCGGCTCTTCAAGATCCGTCCAGTAGAGCATCAGGCCATACTGTTTGTCCTGCCCCATGAGGAACATCGGCATCGGGGTGGTGTCGTTCTCCTCGATGATGCTGTCGATGACTGCTGCCACCGAGTCCTGCGCCGTAACGGCCTCAATCTTACCCTTGTTCTTGCAACTGACCACTATGGTCATCGCACAAACGGCCAAAAGCAATATCTTCTTCATATCTCCAACCTCTAACAAACTATTTCCCTATATTCGACTTCGAAGCAAAACCCTCCTGAAGATCGGAAACGGTCAATTCCGTCAGTTCCCGCTCGTTCAGATTTGTCCTTCCCTCCAGACGGTTAGCTTGCGCCTGAATACTCTTCTCAAAGACGTTGCGCGCATAGCGGGCATTACCGAAGTTGCGGTCTTTATGGGCCACGGCATAGTCGAGCTGCTCTCTAAGATAGTTCTCGGCATCGGGCGCCAACGTGTATTGGTTCTTCTTCATATACATCTTGAAGATGTCCGTCAGTTCCGCACTTGTATAGTCGGGGAAGTCGATATAGCGGTTGAAGCGCGACTGCAGTCCGGGGTTGGAGTCGATGAAGCGTTGCATCTCGTTCTTATAGCCGGCGATGATCACCACGAGACTGTCGCGATAATCCTCCATACGCTTCAGTAGCGTGGAGATGGCCTCCTGACCGTAGTCCTCACCGTTGCCTCCCTCAGGCACAAGAGCATAGGCCTCGTCGATGAAGAGCACGCCATGGATGGCATGCTGCACCACAGTATCGGTCTTCAGCGCCGTCTGTCCCAGGTACTTCGCCACAAGACCGCTACGGTCGGTCTCGACGGTATGTCCTTTCTTCAGCACACCTAGGTCCTTGTAGATACGGCCGATGATACGGGCCACAGTAGTCTTACCAGTACCGGGGGAACCGTAGAACACCAGGTGGTAGGACACCTTCGCCGTCTTCAGTCCCTTCGCCTCGCGCTGTTTCTGGAGCTTGACGAAATTCGCCAGCGAGCGTACTTCCTTTTTCACCTCGCCCAGTCCTATCAGGTCATCGAGTTCCTTGTAGGGGTCGCCCTGAAGGGGCTCATTCACGACGACGGAGTCTTTCTTCTCAACCTTTTCCTGCTGTTCCGTCTGCTCTGTATTGTCATTATCGTCCTTGTTGTCGTCATCGTCGGTACACATGCCCACGACAAACAACAAGCCGATAAAGCAGAGGGTCATGCAACCGCAACCTTTGAGCGTCTTGTCAAATATTTGCTTAAAATCCATATATCATCAATCCTTTTATAAAGACAGTTTATTCCGCATAATCTGCAAGCTTTAGCTTTCGTTCGACAGGCCGCCAGTAGGGTGTAACGGATACTGTGTCCCCCAGCATCTTCTCGGCCTCGTTCCAAGCCTCATCCGAGATGGCCTTCCCATTCTTCGTCTGCGCAAGGTGGATAGTCTCCTGCTCTTCCGAGAAGATGTTGAACTTGTGCTCCATGAAGTACTCATCGACAGGAAGGCTGTTTTTCACGATGGTAAAAGCCTTGCGGTCTTCACCCGTTCCATAATAGCCGCTGAAGCCCACGGCCCCCTTGTAGAAGTCGATCTCACTACGGGCATCGGAGCAGGCCAGCAGGCGCACCGAGTCACCGACGACGGAATAAACGCCCTGAAAATCCTGTCCCTCGTCGCCCTTCACCCACACCTCAGGGTGCCCGTCGCTATCGACATCGACAAAGGTATAAGCTATGATCCGGATATCATCTGTACCCTTGGAGAAAATCACATAGGCTTCCGACTCCATCTGCCCGACATATTTATTGATGTCGAAAGTTTTCTCGAATGCCATATAACGGGCATATCTCTTCATCTCCGCCAGCAGATCCATGCCCTGCATAGACTCAAAGAAGATGTCGGCGACACGCCACTGACCATCCTCGACGCGCATCAGCCAGCGCATGGGGACGCCCCCGATGGTGACGGCATCCTTGACGAGGAATCGCACATCAGCCGTGCCGTTGGGCAGCAGCTTGACGCTGACGCTATCGGCACTGACACGTCCCTCATAGCAGTCGAAGGTCCAGGCATCGAGCGGTCCCTCGTCACCGAAGTCGAAGAAACCGCCACACTCACAGTCCTTATCGACAGCCCGTACATCAGCCAGTGCCTGCTGCCACTCCCTGGTGGCAAAGCGCTCATCGAGGGAGGGCATGCCTTCCTTGTAGTGCTGGCGCATATAGTCGAGATAGTCATAGACGGCATCTACCTGTCTGACAACAGCCTCGACCGTATTGAGCGTGTCGGGCACCTCAAACACCTGTGTGGAGTCGGCATCCGCAGCACCGTCCTGAGCCTTATTGCCACAGGCCACCCACGTCAAGGCTACGACGACAAAGAACATCAGTTTCTTCATACGCGTACATTTTATTTCTCTATATACTTCTCCATGTTGCTCAGTATGCTGCCTGTGGCATCATGGTTCTTCTCAAGCCAGTCATGGATGCGCCACTCAGACTTCTCATACTCCAATAAGAGTATCTCCTTGGAGGAGAATCCTCCCTCTGTCTCCTTCAGCGTGACGACGGCCTCAGCAGTAGTACCCGTGGTAAGCTCTACCTTGATATTCTGCACCATCAAGGGTGTTTCCAGACCACCTGTCCAGTGATTGTCATCGATGAAGAAACAGGTTTCCACCGATGGCTGCTTACCGTCTTTCTCATTCACTTTATTATAGACCTCGTTCCAATACTGGGTGTAGTACTTTTTGTCGAGGTCGAAGGGGGAGAGCCCGGACCCCTCGGCAAAGGTCTCGTTGACGGCCTGGATGTATTTCTTGATCTGACGTGCCACGGCCTCTTCCGTCCAGTCTTCATCGGGTGCCACGAGCACCTCACCCGTCTGCGCGCCGAGATAGCTCTTCATCCAGTCGAGATAGTTACCCTCAGGGAAGGCCTCTTCGTCGATCCAGTTGTGGATTTTCCACTGTCCGCCCTCCTGCAGCATCACGAGGTGCTGGCGCGCCTTGACACCACGTTTGTCGGTGAGCCGGAACTTGACCTCCACCCTACCCTTCATGATCAGCTCCACGGTGACGGAATCGACGGTCTCAGCCACACTGATGCCGGGGAACCATCGCCAGCCTTCGTCGCTGAAGGTCTCTTCCGGCGACGTGGCGTTGCGTGCCTTCTCATAGACGTCATCCTCCAATTCAAGGAACTCCCTGGAACAGAAGAGATTGTCGAGTTCACGCGTATTGATACCTTCGCCAGAGGCATCCATCTCGCGCAACTTGGCATAGACAGTATTCAACTGCGCCTCTATGTCCTTCTGAATATCTTCCTCGGCAACGGTGGCGATGCTGTCCGTCACCGTCGATTCGGCACTGGCGTTATTGGCTCCCGTCTTGTTGCCGCAGGCTGCCATCATCAGCACAGCCGCAGCAAGCACGAAAAACTGTTTCTTCATAAAGTTCCCTTCTATTTCTCCTTTACAAACTTACTGCCGTTCCAGGTGAAACGCCTGGCAATCTTGCCCGACGACAGGTGAATGTTGATGACAAATGTTTTTCCCTGACGGGGTAGTTCGTGCGTCACACCAGTGCAGCCGGGAGGTATTTCTAAATCGAGTCCGAGTTCTGGCTCGGAGGCTATCTTCAACTTGCGTGTGGCATTGTCATACATATAGAAGATGACACCCGTGATCTCTGTCATAACGGGCCTTCCTGCCTGGAAGTAGTCATTGCTCACGGCTAAGAGTTTATGCTTCCCGTCGGCACAGTTCCAGTAGCAGCACTCGATGACCTGACGGCTCTCATCGTCTTTCGACTCATAGCCCATGTAGCCGTTGCGCACGTCGACGATGATCTCGTCGCCGGGCATCTGCTTCATACCGTTACGATACAGATCCCAACTCTGCTGCACGCCACCGAAGCCCTCGCCCATATCCTCCTGTGAGAGGATGGCCGAGACGAAGTCCTTGATATTGGGCTGCGCACCCTTGGTCTTGACTACGATGCCCGTGTCAGTATCGTCAACAACCTCTGTCTTTGAGAAGACAGGCTTCATACCGTTCCAGGTGAACGTGTGGCGAAGATGCCCTTCTTCGTTATACATGTCGATGAGCAGATCTTTCCCTTGCTTCGGCAGACTCACAAAATAGGGTTCCTCCACTGTCCACGGTCTGAAGCCTCCCAGTATATCCGGCTCGGGGATGAGTGCCTTTTTCTGCGGGTCGTAGTCGTAGAAGCATACAAATTCGATGAAGGGGTCAGTGGGATCACCCATGCAGATAGCCAACAGCTTATGACCGTTGGTGCGATTCCAGTAGCAGGCAGACATATACTCGCCATCGGTTCCGGCATCGCTGACTCCCACATAGCCGTTCTTGCTATCTACGATTACGGTGAGAGCCGTTTCCTCATCGATCACCATCTTCGAGAGTCCTTTCTCCATGGCATCCCTCACGCTGGAGACCATCCATGTGGGCCACGTCTGGTCGAAGCGCTCCAACATCACGCCTAAGCTGCCATTCGCCACATTGCTGATGGTCTTGGTCTTCCAGCCCTTTTCAATATTTTCGAGTGATACCGTCTCCTGTGCCCAGGCTGAACCAAGCGACAGGCATAACAATAATAATACTGTCAATAATGATTTTTTCTGCATCTTCACTAATCACTCATTACTAATCACTAAAAACTCATTTCGGTCCTGTCCCACGAGACTGGATATTCACGTCGAGCGGATTCGGCGAGAACCAATTCTTGGCGCCTGACTGGTCTGCCATATCAATGGTACCAAGGTTCTCCGTCGGATGATAGATCATGCAACCAGCCATATAGAACGTATTGTCGAGACCGAACAGCGGTGCATCGCCGTCGTTGGCGAAGAAGCGGCAATCCTGGAACGATACCCCCTCACAGCCCGTAGCCTCAATCAGCGTGAACTCACGGTTGTGGAAGAAATCGTTCCTGTCGAACCTGATAGCCATGCAACTACGCATCTCCATGATGCCGTATGTGCAATCATGTATGTTAGAGTCCATCAAACCGAAGTCGCTTGTCTCAATCAGTTCCAGACCGTAAGTTCCGCAACCGTAGAGGTCACAGTCCTTCACCACATTGTGCTGGCCGCCTCTCATGCCGACCACGCCACCAGAGCAATTGCCGCCCTCAATATGGCCGATGATCAGATTGATCAGCTGGCAGTGATCGCAGTTCACGAAGTTGAAGCAGAAGCTATAGCGCGGATCAACCTCGATGCTGGCGTTCTTGCCGCCCTTGATGGTTAGGCCGCTGAAGTTGACGAGAGTCAGCTGACGTCCGTCAAACACATCCTCGCTCACCACCAGCGGTTCCTTCGAGATAATGGCTGTTGCATCCGATGACCAGCGTCTGCCTGGACGATTCTTGAAATGGACGTCGTTCTCCAGGATACGCGACAAGTTCAGATGTACGTTGTCGGGGATATATACCGTTCTGTTAGGACGAAGGTTGGCGATGAGTTGCTCTTCATTCTCCACCACATAGACCTCTTCACCGTCAATGATCTCTGGGCCGCGGCCATCGTCAGCCAGTCCACCGGGGAAGTCCTCGGCAGTGATCTCCCGCGCTGGCAGGCCATTGAAGCGATCTCTGTGGATCCTGTCTTTCTCGGGCACAGTCTCCTCACTCTTGATGAGCTGGATATTGGTCTCCTCGATGACATTCAGTTTCACCTGATTGTTATCAGCCACGGGCTTATACCACGACTGTTTTCCGAAATGGTCCTTCAGATCCTGCGACTGGAATTTCCAGCCGTGACGGGCAAGTATCTCATTACGCATCAGGCGCAGCTCCGACTTGTTAAACCGTCCAAGATAGGCAGGACTGAGCAGCAAATTGGTGAGTATGTCGCTCACGGGCTGCTGTTCTGCCCACTCCTCCTGAGCCGTGCAGTTCTCCACGTTGTCAGGCGTCAGCACAAGTGTGTGACAGATTTCACCTTTAGGCTTGCGGATGGCAATGAAGTTCATGCCGTCCTTGCGGATATAGTCGACATCCCACCCCAGTTCGCCGCGCACCGGCAACACAGCGTCGGGTGCGTCGGCGGAGAGACAGTACGGGTACTTGCCTCCTTCTACGGGTGAGAGACTAAAAGAGAAATTGCCTGGATGTGACCAGATGCCACTCATGTGTACGACACCGAACTCATCGATGGTGGCGGTATAAAGCACCATGCCATCCCACCACTTCGAACCGTCCTTGATAGTCTGGGCTTCCATGCCTAGCACCGCCATCAAGCCAATTATTGCAGTTAAGACTATCCTCCTCATATTATCAATTCTTCATTCCAGTCCTCCCCAGGTGCCACGTATCTGGCGACAACCTGTATAGAGCGACGGACAGTTGAACACCTGATACTGCTCGTGACCAGGCTCTAGTATTACTAGATATTTTGCTGTCTTCATCACACAAACTGTGAACAACGACTTACTTCTGCGGCACCGGTTCAGTCTTAGGCTGACCGTACTTCGAGGCCAAGTCCTTCAGTTTGTCCTTGCCCTTGAAAGCGAACACCCATACCAGGAAGCCCGCAAGTACCAGGAGCGAGATACCCAGCAACGGACGATAGAACAGCCATGCAATGGCGATGACGATCAGTGACCATGCCACACCGATAACCGTGCATACGATACCGACACCCCAGCCGAAGATACCAGCGATGAAAGGCACCACCTTAAGGATCGTTGTCAGGAAGCCGAAGATACCCTTCAGACCGCCAATCACGATCAAGATACCGAAGATACGCAGAGCCCATGTCCACATATTGTTTGCACTCTGGGCATCTTCAATGATCTCGTCACCGGTCTTCTTACCCATCACGAGCGTCTGGAAGCGCTTGCCGTTCTTGGCCTTGTAGGGCTTGAAGGTGTCGCCATCGACCACAGCCATCACCGTACACTTGGCAGGAACCACCTTCTCAAATGTCACGCGCACGTCACCCACTTCAGGCGAACCGGGCACACGGCCGAAGTAGAGCACATTGCTGGCCTGGTGGATATACTGCAGGTCTTTCTTGTTCTCAGCGTTAGCCATGGACTTGTTGATAGAGTCGTTCACGGCCTGCAGCGAGTCGAGCCTTGCCTTGACAGAATCAGGCAGCAAAGCCTTTATCGAATCGGGGATAGCAGGCTGTGCAGGCTGCTGGACAGGCTGCTGTGCCTGCTGCGTACTCTTCTGTACCCCGTAGAAACGCTCATAGGCGGCCTGGGTACTCTTGTCGAACTGCTTCAGCAGATCCTCTGAGATGGCCAAATCCAGTCCCTCGTTTGAAGAGATGCTGTGAATCAACGACTCCGACAGTTTATAAGCTCCCCACGACACATTCTCAGCATACTGCTCGGCATCCTCAAAGGTGGCCAGCACCATGTTCTTCTTCTGATAGGCAGGATCCTTGAATTGAGCCGACTCAACAGGGCGTCTCACCCACTCCTTGCTGTAAGTGTAGGTCGTGGTGGTCACTTCCTTACCGCCCAACTTGTCCTCGCTCTTGCTCGACTCATGCTCCACCCACTGGTAGTACTCCACCGTACGGCTGAGGGCGATAGCCTTCGCGCCAATGCCAAACTGGTTGTCAACAAGTGAATCCTCTGTCGTAGCCATAGCCGTACCACAAATCAGTTCGCCGTCCAGCGAAGCATCTTTCTTGTTGGGGTTTTCCATCTCGACATAGGCACTGCCTGCCTCCTCGAGCATCTTCTCGGTCTTCACGGCGCGACCTTCGTTCCACCACAACAGTGCTGTACCTGCAATAAACATCAGGAAGCCTGAGCCTATTGCCTTGAATGAGTTCCCTACTCGGGTTCCATAACCCGTCGTTGTTACTTCTTGATAAGCCATAATGATTAATATTATGATTAATATTTATGATTAAAGATTTTACGAGCTTTGGTTTCTGGGGACAAAGATACGACTTTTTTTCGAAAATGCCCTATCATTTTCTAACAAATATTTGTCATTTTCTAACAAAAAGCCCGAAAAGGGGGAATATGGCCTATTGTTTCAGGTCGGTTGCGCTATAGTTGATACGCAGGGCATAGGATTTCTGCAGGGCTTGCTTCACGTTGTTGATCACACCCATAGGGGTACGGCGGTCAGCCCGCAGGTTCACAGTCAGGTGCTCGGCATTCTCGGGCGACATGCCTGCACGGAGCTGTTCGATACGGGCAGGAATCTCTTCGGGAGCAACCAGATCTCCGTTGAACTGCACAAGCCAGGCTTTCTGATCGCCCTTGCCGTCGTTACGATGACCGATATAGATATTCACCACCGAGGCTTTGTTCGCCAGTTTCTGCATCTCCTTACCCTGTGGCACCTCCACCCGCACCTTCACCTCGTCGCTGCGCATGTGAGTGACGATCATGAAGAAGAACAAGACTGTGAAGATCAGGTCGGGCATGGAAGCCATATTCAGCGAGGGCACGTTCATCCGCTTCCGCTGGAACTTACTCTGCATCGGTCTCATGGGCGGCCTCCTTCCTCCATGTTCTCACTGATACGCTGGGGATAGTAGTCGTTGATGGTCTGGCGCTCCTCACTGGTACAATGCTGATAGTGCTTGCCGTAGTGCTGCTGGGCATACTGCTCGCGCAGGGCTTGATAGGCACTAACGATGGTGTTCTGCATCTTGAAGTAGGCCTCGTAGCTCGTGTTGGCATCGGCCTGAACGGATATCACGTGTCCCGTACGGTTCACCGAGGCCAGCGCCGTGACGGCTTCAGCAAGTTCGTCGAGGGTCACCGCCTTGTCGTCGCAGGTCAGCTGGTCCTTGGCATCGAGGGTCACACGCATCACCAGCGACTTATTGATGTCCATCGGCTGCTCATGCTCCTGGGGAGGTGGGGACATCTGGCGCATCAGTCCCTTGTCCGTGTCCATCGACGATGTCACGAGGAAGAAGATCAGCAACATAAACGAGATGTCGGCTGTCGAAGTGGTGTTCAGCTCCGGAATCTGCTGACGATAGCGCTTACGAAACATCCGATGATCAATAAAGTGGAAGTGTAGATAAACATATCCGTCACCTTCAGCCACAACGTATCCGTAAAACGGACACCGTTGGTGACCACGGGGTCGGAAGAACCGAGGAGAAACGTAAGCACCATACAGACGACCAGTCCGATGGCGACACACCAGCCGATGCGACCGGCTGGCACTCGATTGATGACATCGTCACCCTTCCTGCGGTTACGCAGACCGTGCCACACGCTGTAGGCCGTCACTCCGAGAGCGATGGCAACAACCAGGTACATCAGCCCCAGCATCACGTCGGCAAAGAAAGGCGAAACGATACTGTTCATCACTTTTCTGTTTTCAACTTATACGCCGTAATCAGGTCGAGCAGCGTGATGGCACTCTCCTCCATCTGGGCGGTCAGCCGTTCAATCTTCGAGAGGATGTAACTATAGAACAACTGCAGGATCAGCGCCACCACGATACCGAAGATGGTCGTGATCAGCGCCACCTTCATACCTTGGGCCACAATCGTAGGACCGATGTCGCCGGCCTGCTGTATCTGGTCGAAGGCCATCACCATACCGATCACCGTTCCCAGGAATCCCAGCGAGGGTGCCATGGCGATAAACAGTTTGATCCACGAACAGCCTTTCTCCAGATTAGCCGCCTGCAGACCGCCGTAGTTCGTGATACTGCGCTCTATGGCATCCATGGGCTGATGGATATGCATCAATCCCTGATAGCACACCGATGCCACCGGACCGCGCGTGTTGCGGCAGAGCGTCTTTGCCCCTTCCACATCGTCGGCCTCCAGACGGTTCTCGATATCCTCCATCAGCTTATATGCCTTGATCTCCGACAGTGTCAGATAGATGATACGCTCGATGCAGAACGCCAGTCCCAGCACCAGGGCTAGGGCCACAAGCGACATGAAGCCGACATTACCGTCGATAAACTTCGTTTTCAACTGTTTATGGAAACCGCCTTCCTCGGCATCGTCTGCCTCATCGTCCTCTACCAGCAGGGTGCTGGCCAGCGAGTCTGCAGCCAGCGAATCGGCCACCGACAGGGAGTCAGCCACGGGCAATGTGTCTTGCTTAAGTTTATTTTGGGCGGTCATGGCTTGCGGAATCACGAGCAAACCTATCAGGGAAAACAGAATAATCAGTCTTTTCATAATCACCACATATTCTGCGGAGAGAGGGGGATTCGAACCCCCGAAACGCTTTTGACGTTTACACGCTTTCCAGGCGTGCCTCTTCAGCCACTCGAGCACCTCTCCTCATTAAATTGCTTGCAAAGGTAGTATATTTAGCGCAGAAACTACCGATTAGGGATGTATATTTAATATTTTTTCGCAGTTTGCATTGGTACGGCGCGTCATCTCTTCCTCGCTCACACCGTATGCTTCAGCCAGTCGGCGGAGCACATAGGCCACGAATGCAGGCTCGTTGCGCTGACCGCGCATCGGCACCGGAGCCATATACGGCGCATCGGTCTCCAGCACCAGCCGGTCTAAGGGCACCACGGCTGGCAGCACCTCGGGCAACGGACTTTTCTTGAAGGTCGATACCCCGCCCACGCCGAGCACGAACCTATCGAACTGCAGCAGTTCCTGAGCTTCCAGTGCATTGCCCGTAAAACAGTGGAACACGCCGCCGGGCAACTGATCCTTATAGCGTTTCAGGATGGCCACCAGTTCGTTCTGAGCCTTCCGGCAGTGGATCATCAGGGGGAGCTGCAGCTCTACCGCCCATTTCACCTGTTCCTCGAAGGCCAGCAGCTGTTCCTGCTCGAACTCGCGGCTCCAGTAGTAGTCGAGTCCCACCTCACCGATGGCCACCACTTCCGGTGTGAGGTGCCGACGGATCTGCGCCAGCACCTCACGCCAGTCTGCCCGCACCTCTTCAGGGTGCAAGCCCAGCATCGGATAGCAAAAGCCCGGATACTGGCGGCAGAGGGCCGGCACCGTCTCACATGAGTTCAGGTCGATTCCGGGTACACCGATTGCCTCTACCCCCGCCTCACGGGCACGGGCAATGACATCGGCCAGGTCGGTCTTGAACTCCTCGCCGTCAAGATGGCAGTGCGTGTCTATCATTGACCATTAACCATTGAACATTGACCATTAGCTCTGGCGTTTCATCATGGCGGCGGCGTAGGCTTTCAGCTCTGCCTTACGCTCCTCACTCACGCTGACCTTGGCCAGATAGTCCTTCGCCTTGGCATAGCAGGCTTCCATCTTCTCCTCGCAGAGCTGGCGGATACCAATCTCGTCGTAGAGTCTCGTTACGGCCTTCACCTTCTCGTCGCGGTTGAATTCCTTGGCCTCAATCCAGCCCATCAGTTCCTTGCGCTGCGCTTCGTTGGCGCGGTTCACGGCATTGATGAGCATATAGGTCTTCTTGTTTGAAGTGATATCGCCGCCGATATTCTTGCCGAACACCTTCGGGTCGCCATACACGTCGAGCAGATCGTCCTGCAACTGGAAGGCCAGCCCCACCTGTTCACCAAACTTGTACAGATTGTCCTGATCTTCTTTCGAGGCACCTGCGAGGATGGCACCGATCTTCACGGCACATGCCAGCAGCACACTGGTCTTCAGGCGGATCATCTCAATGTATTCTTCCTCTTTCACGTCGTTGCGGGTCTCAAACTCCACATCGAGCTGTTGACCTTCATCAATCTCGTAGGTCGTTATCAGGAAGGTATTAAACACGTCCTGCAACTTGTCGGCCTCACAGGCACCGATCCTGCCGAAAGCCTGCAACAGCATGGTGTCGCCCGAGAGGATGGCCTGATTGGGATCCCACTTCCGATGCACGGTCTCATGACCGCGACGCATGTCGGCATTGTCCATCAGGTCGTCGTGCAAGAGCGTGAAGTTGTGATAGGTTTCCAGTCCGATGGCCTGTGTCATTATCCGTTCCGGATCATCCTTGAACAGATTGTAGGCCAGCAGCATCAGCACTGGTCTCACACGCTTGCCGCCCAGTGACAGCACGTACTTAATGGGGTCATACAACCTTGAGGGCTTGCGGTCATAAGGCAGCGCCTCCAGCGCCGCATTGACCTTCTTCAATAGTTCTTCAGATGAGTACATCATATTATATTTTTAAATTGTTACATTCATGTCACATATTAAACACCACCGGAATACACACTTTCGTGCGACAGGGCTTGGCATTCATCATGCCGGCCTGCCATTTAGGCATCATCCGCAGCACCCGCAACACCTCATTGTCGCACGAGGTCTCCAGCTTCTCTGTCAGTTCCAAGTCACTGATGCTGCCGTCGGTGTTCACCACAAACTGAGCCACCACCCTACCCTTCACCTTCCGTTTCTGGGCCAGGGCGGGATATTTCAGGTTCTTCGTCAACCATTTCATGAACTCGGCAGCACCTCCGGGAAACTGCGGCAGATCCTCCACCACACGGAAGTCGATGGGCTCGTTATACATATCCACCACCTCGGGCTTCTCCTCGGCCTCCGCCTCGGGATCAGGTTTCTCCATCAACTCCGGCTCCACCGGGGGCGGCAGTTCCACGTCTTCATCCACCAGGTTCAACTGTTCCGACTTGGGCAGCTCGGCCTTCTGTTCCTGGGGCAGCATCATCGGTATCTCGTCTTGATCGCGCTTCAGGGGCGAGAGTTCCATCTCCGCCTCCAGGTCCTCGTCGTCGGCAAAGAATGTCCAGCCCGAGTCCGAACTGTTCCATTCCAGTGCCACGAACATGGCAGCAAGCACGACAATCAGCCCCAACAGGAACCCCTGCACCCGCTGATTTTCAAGATTTGCCGTGTTACTTTTCTTCACTTCCATAATAAAAACGCGATTCTTCCGTTATATACTAAAAAGTAAGTGCAAAGGTAATAAAAAAATAAAAAGG
>Ga0247611_10001651_pt1 | contig 39256 bp, 69 predicted proteins | sample 177DNAGHGhighgp2_FD_192422 | JGI IMG/M metagenome (GOLD analysis project Ga0247611, IMG submission 192422) | Sheep rumen microbial communities from Palmerston North, Manawatu-Wanganui, New Zealand - 1770 DNA GHGhigh gp2 | ecosystem: Host-associated > Mammals > Digestive system > Stomach > Rumen... | reverse complement strand
AGCTACTCTTGAAGTTAAACTATTATCGCCACTTCCAAGAGTAGATTGAATAGTAGTTACATCTGATTGTAAATTGTCGATATCTGTCTCAGCTGTACCTAAACGAGTATTAAGTCCATCAATACGAGTACCTAAAGCAGTATCTGCCGCTTCACGAGCATCAGCTTCAGCTTTTACTTTATTAGCTACTGAGCCTGTAGTATTAGCATCGCCATTAAGAGTAGTAATTGCACTTTCTGCAGTACCAACGCGAGTTGTTAAAGCAGTTAAATCAGATTGTAAATTACCAATATTAGTTGCATTTGTTTGACTACGAGTATCTGCAGCATCAGCAGTTGTTTTAACTGTCGCAAGAGCAGTTTCTAATGCTTCAATCGTAGTATAAGTAGTAGGATTACCTAATAATGCTGCTTTTGCGTCTGCAACTTGCTTAGCTACAGATCCATTAGTATTTACTCCACCCTTTAAAGTATTTAAATCACTAGTGTGATCTGCAACTGTCGCAGCTAAAGCACTTAAATCTTCAGAAGTAGCAACAGTAGCTTTAGTAAGAACTAAACTTAATTCACCATTTGCATTAGTAGTAATACCAATATTAGAAACAACATTTGCACCTACAGCATTGTTTGCATCATTAGTTACTGCAACAACACCAGCTTTATTAATTTGGATCCAACGGCTATTTGTAGCATCCCAACGAGCAAGAATATTACCTTGTTTTACATAATAAACAGCTGTTTCATATGCATGACCTGCCGCAGGCAAATCAGAAATAGTATTAACTGGAATAAAATCGCCTAATCTTACGCGTTTTGTAGCAGTATCAACATACATACCGCCTTCATCAGTGGTAATATATATAGTACCATCGACTAGGCCTTGTGGAATATCGGCTAACAAGCCTCTTTTAAATTGAACACTCGCCATTATATTTCACCTCTTAATAAAAATTATTACTCGGCGATAGGCTCCCACTCAAGCTGTACTTGTTCAACCATATGATCAACATATTCTTGTACAGTGTAAGTAGTTCCATCAACAGTAATTGTACCAGCCTCTGCGGCAGCTACACGAGCCCATTGACCAAGAGCATTAAGATAATAATTAGCCTTATCTTCGGCGGATACAGTGGCATCTAATACCGGAACTAAACCATTAACTGTACCATCAAAAATAGGAATAATTGTGCCAGGATTATTTGCTAAATCTGCATAAATTCCTGTTGCGGCAACTGGTACTTCTTCATCTTCACCAGTTTCATCATTATGAACAGTTTCAGTAGTTGCTGGATGTCCAATAAGAGCTTCAAGATCTACGACTGCATCACTTAATTCTCTTTTTGTAGCAAGTGCACTAGTATCAAAATTGCCGCCAAGCTTTACCCAAGCAGTACCGTTCCAAGCATATTCATCTTCACCGACTTGATAAACATCACCTTCAGCAGGGTTGCTAATAAGACTTAAATCTGCGGTCGTGCCTTTAAAATGGAAAGCACCACTAACACCAGCGATCTAACTTTCAAGAGTAGTAACTCTATCAGTTAAACCTGGAACAGCTTCAGTTCCTTGCTCTGGATCCGCTGGAGTGCCATTAAGAATAGCTTCTAAGTCAGCAACTTGTCCTTCTAAAGTAGTTACTCTCTATGCTGTTTGCGCGATTTCACTAGCTGCTACATTACTATTGAGTTGTGTCCAACCCATAGTAGTATACATCAAAATATCAACTGTTTGATTAGCATTGCGCGCAATGATTAAATCATTATACGCTGGAATAGCACCATTTAATACTCTAACGATTAATGCCGCATTCTGTTCGTCGGTCTGACGATTTGTGTCATAGACATGGGCTTGACCGAACGGGACTGAACCACGATATAACTCACCGGTATCAGTCAAGAAATATAACGCATTATCAAGAGTTGTAGCAAGAGCTTCATATTGAGCTCTAGTACCAAATTTAAACAAAACCTTTGGGTTTGGCATTATAACTTCACTTCTCTTTCTAACAGTTATCCTGTCTTATAATATAAAAAATAGTTAAAATGTATTAATAATAATAGCCCAGATTTTAATCTGGGCTATTATTAGTTTACGGTAGAGTAAATTCTTCAGATTCTACAGTGTTAGTAATATTATCAAATGTTCTTGTCGTAATTACTTTATATGTATTTCCAGAAGTAGCATCAATATTATAAGGTTCTGTTGTATTTAATAAATTATCAACAGTTTCAAGAGTATAATGTTCATTCCAATTATCTCCATTTTTTTCATAAACTATCGCACTATATACATTTCCTTCACCAGCAATAACATTACTATAATTAATTACTAATGAAGTTGCCTAACCACTTAATAATACTGAAGGCATTTTTAATGTTAAATTATAATTTTCTTTTAAAGCAGTTAATTGATTAGTTAATATTGCAATCTAATTATCTACATAAGTTTTATAAACATATTCTTCATTTTCTTCTGCTATAGGAGCATATACGCCTTCATGGTTATGATCTATCGCAGCATACTAAGTATCATGATTATGATCTATCGGCGAGTATGCTTCTTGTGCGGCAGTCTAACAATTAGTTACTGCTTGTTGTCTATCAGCAATTTCTTGATTTATATTTTTCTCTAATTTAGCTAATGCAACATTTAATGTATCTGTTGCAGCAAGAGTTGCTGTAGCTGCTGTTGTAGTATAGCCAGTAATTGTTAAATCACCAATATTAGCATATGAAGTTGTCATTGCACCAGTTGTATCAGCGAAATTGAATGATGTCATAACATTACCAGTGCCATTAGATGTCAAATTACCTTTTGGAAGTGTTACTGTTGAAATAGTATGAGTAAATGCAGATTCAGTTACATGCCCAGCTTCATCAGTAGTGATAGATACACTTGGAATTAAAATATCAAATGTGCTGCCAAAATCAGGAGCCTATGTAGCAAGTGAATAATTACTTGAATGAATAGTAGGATCCTATGTAACTACTGCATGAGAAAAATTAATTTTTTTATTATTATTATTATCTACTACAAGAGTAATCCATTTATTAACTGCGGCTAATGTCATTATATCAACAGGACTTGTTGCAGTAACAGTATGATCACCAACAGCTATTGATTTCCAATTATATGGTAATGTATGAGTTGTTGTTGTAGAAGCAGTAATATGACCAGCTTCATCATATCCTAATTCAATAGTACGGAATGTATCCACATTATTTAAATCAATAGTAGATGTTTTTGGATCTACTTCAACAATCTTATGTCCAACCGTAATTGTTTTGCCACTGCCTGCAAAATTTAACCATTTATTGCCTGGCTAAATAATAAATTCGTCACCAAGCGAAGTAGCAGTAATATTAGCTGAAGTATTAGTAACTGCAGTAGTTCCATCATTACCATCGCCAACTTTAATAGTTTTTACATTATGCGGCAAATTCAATGCTTGAGTATCATGTGCTATAATATGCCCAGCGTTATCAAAAGTAATAGTAGGAATCGTAATTGTATTGTCTGTTACTGATGACATTGTACCAGATGGATTAATACTTGTTCCAAAAGTAGCACTAACTATATTGTGCGCAATAGTCAATGATTTACCATCACCACGCAATGCAATCCATTTATTCCCAGTATTAAATTTAAATTCATCTGCGCTATTTTCTGCCGGCATGGCTAAAGTAGTAGTTGTTATAGCACTAGTTGCTGTGCTTGCTACAGTATCTGCAGTTAATGTTTTATATCCATGCGGCATATAGAATGAATGAGTAGTAGTAGCTACAACATGTCCTGCATTATCAGTCTATATTTCTGGAATAACAAGTTGATTATCTAAATGATCACTTATATTCCATCCAGCCGTAGATGCTGTTGGTTTAATTGTTGAAGCAGCTAAAGCAGATTTAGCATGATAAACTGTAATTTTATCATCTGCGCCAACTAGTCTAATCCATTTATTGCCTGAAGCAAATTGTAAAGTATCATCCCATTGATTTGGACTAACTGTAAATGTAGATGTAGTCCCTTCTTCATCTTCAGCTGCAGATTGCGCGGCTATTGTAATAGTTTTATAATTATTAGGTAAATAATAATTATTAGAAGTCTATGCAGTAATATGACCTGCTGCATCAATAGTATAATATGGAATTGTTAATTTATTATCATCTATACTATTCTCGGACCAACCAGCGCCTGCAGAAGGTGCTGGTGTAGTAGACTCTGTAGCTCCAGATGTAATACCACTTAATGTATGCGCGATTGTAATAATTTTATTAGTATTATCAGTCGTAAATGCTAACCATTTATTCGCTGCATTAAAAGTGACTTTATTATTTTTAGCAGTTGTACTTGTAACATCAGTAGTTGTAATAGTGACTGTTGCATTAGAAGCTGCATTATAAGTCTAATTAGTTACTCCAATAGTAGCATATCTACTTACCCATGTGCCATCATGCGCCAATAACTCTGTACTACTTGCTTTTGGAAAATCTTTACCGATTTCACTATCAGTAATAATTCTACCTTTATCATCTGTATAAGTAATGCACTTAGGATATAAAGAACCAATATTTTTAACTACTCCTTTAAGAGTATTAATAGCTCCTTGAATAGTGTTATAATTAGATGAAGTATCACCAACACCTAACTTCTATAGCATTGTTAAATAAGTAGCATATAAACCGTTATATTGACCAGTAAGAGTTGTTAATTTATAATCTTTTGTTGTTAATGTAGTTCCTACATTATATGTCGTCTAATATGTTACATGTGGATTTTTTAAAAAATAATCAGTACCATCTTTTACATAAGCTCCACTATTTCCACTAACAGATGTAAAACTTGGTGTATATTGCCAATAAGATAATTGATTATTATAGTAATACATACTAACTGTTGATACACTTGTTGGATTACTATCTACATTCTATAAAATTCTTGCACGATGAGTAATCTAATCATTATTAGTATACGCAGTATTAGTAATACCATGTAAAATATCATAAATATCATTAACTGCTTGTCCGATAGCTGGAAGACGAATACTCCAAAGCTTTGTATCTTGAGCAGTCTAACCTGTACTAGTTAAAGATGGTTTGTATAAAGTGCCAGATGAAGTAGTACCAGTAACACCTATTGTATTACTTGTAATAGCTGCTTTGGTTTTAATATGTGCATCTTGATCAAAACCAATTCTTCTAATTTGGATATCTGGAATCTTATCAGTACCTACTGTTGCTGTCGCACTAGATACTTCTACGCCTCTAATTGTATTAGCTGTTGGCATAGTAGCAAAACTATGCCCAAACATAGACGGTGTTTTTATATAATAATTTAAATTAGTGCTATCAGTCGTATCAATAGAAACAGTCTATGGACTATTTACTGGTGGTTGTGGCACAATAAAAAAGCTAGGTACTGCCGCATTTAATTCAGCGAGTAAAACATATCTATATCCACCAGCAATACCAGTAGTATTATAATTAGCATCATGCATATTTGGATCATATATTTTACGCCAAACAGTTCCGTCATAACCTCTACCATATTGATTTACATCAGTAGAATAATTGGTCTAATATGGACCTACGACATGACCATCGTTATTATCATATTGTTCTGGAGGTGTAGCAGTGCTATCCCATCTAAAATATTTAAGAGTACCATTCTATTTAATTGCATAATACTAATCATTAACCATTTGAATAAATGGATCTTGGCTACCTACATAACCAGCATATTTATATCCAGTTGTTCCATTTACAGTTACTTTAACTACTGCAATAGGTGGCTCGTCATATTCAACTAATACATATCGTCCTAAAAAAACATCATCATTAACAACTTGCATATCCATTACTTTTCTGCTAGGATAAACTTTATCAAAAGTAAAGGCTGATTTATTAGAGCCACTTAAATTTCCATAAAAACCCATTTATCAGCCCTCCTTACTATTCTTGGTCATATACATAATCAACTATAATATATGAACCAATAGGCATATTGTTGATTGATGATTGCGCGAACTGTATTTTAGTTATCTTTGCCAATCCGTCGATATCTAGTTCATAGATACCAGTCGCACCAATAATAATAGGAGTATTACTACTATTTAATAACACTCTTGTGCCTGGCGTTGCCTAAATACCGAGCTAGATAATCGGATATGTAAAAGCGTCGCCATTAATTAAACCAGCCGCGCCAATAGTAGATTGATCTGTTCTCTAATAACGAATTTGTCCGATTCTCTTCGCCATACCTTTTCCTCCTTATAAAATTCTCTTTTCAGCTTTAGAAGCTTTAATCGACATCATACCATCATGAGAGATAGAGTATGACAGAGAATTTATTATATAATCGCCATCAATACCAGTCGCCTTATCATATACTTTAATACGAGTATTAGGCTCTAAATAATATACTGGTATTGCGTTTAATGTAATTGTATCTTGATAATATGTACTATCATAAATAATATTATCTAAAACTTCTTTTGCACTTTTACCTTGCGAACTCATTGTTAAATAATTCGCATACGCACTAGGCATATTCATACGCGTATAATGCAAATCATATTCATATAATACTGGTTCTGTATTAGCATCAATAAAAAGTACATTTGGAGTCTCTCTAACAAATATGGACTTTACTGTATTATCATTAACTACTTTTGTTCTTCTACCAATCCTAGCAACAGAATAATCAAAAAGTCCTGATTTTGGGTCAAGAAAATCAAACCAAAAAATAATTTGTGTTGGATCAATAATTTCTATATCTGTAATACTTTCTACTTTACCAGTGATACTATTAGTTACTTCAGTAGTTAAATTTGCGCGAACCGCATCTGGATTCCAAAATTTATTATTAGACCAGCGTTCCCAATCAACATAACTCATCGATTGGTTTTCATCAATTAATGGTTTACCCTCACTATCTAATTTTAATTGTCCTTTTTCATCATACTGGTATACAAATTTTTGATAAGGACTATATAATAAACGCCAAAAACCTAAAATATCACTATAATATGGTTGATATCCAAGCGCTAAATTTTTTTCATACATCACTCGAATATCTTCTAATATTGCAGTATAATCATCATAAGTATCTTTAGACATTATTTCATTTAATACAGATTTTTCTAATTTTGTAGTAATATCAACAATTAATCCGCGCATATCTAAAGCATCTCTTGCCATTTGATAAATTAATTCGCGCCAATCAAAAATGTGAGAACTATATAAATAAATACCATTGCTTTGACCAGTCTCAGCAGCAATTCGTTCTTGAACTGTGCCATCATATAATACTGTTTTAAAATCTTTAATTAAATCTTTATGTTCGCTATGATCTAAATAATACTAAAAATCTGAATAATAATATTCTGGTTTAAAATCAATAGCACAACGAGTGTGTATTGGTAATTCTGTTTTGTTACTTTTTACTACACCCCAAATAGAATAATCATTTTTAATTGCATCAAGCTTTGGCGCATTTGCATAAGATTCAATTAAATTGCCACCATAAAATGAATATGCCTCAGCTGAAGTATTTACTGTACTATCATAATAATATTCTGCACCAGTATATCCATTTAATTCGCTTGACACTTTTGCATTAGTGAATGTTGTATTATAATAAGTCTTTTTGCGCTAAAATACAAAATGTCCATCTATATCATAAAAATATTCAAATTCACCAAGCATTTTAACTATTTTATCAAATATAGATGTAACTGAGTCACCAACATTAGCAATTAAATCTCCAGCATATGTTAAATCAGTAGCTCTAAATCCAACAGTTTCACCAAAATCTGCTCGTTTTAAAACTGTTAATTCGGCCCCATCTTCGGCTGTCATTTTATGACCATCGCCGATCCATTTCCCTTGTCCTACTGCTCCGCTCCAAAACTCTGGATTAGAAGCAAATTGTTTTCCATAAGTACTTTGTTCAAAACAAAAAGATTGATAAATCTTATGATTTGATGGATTATAGCTTTCATATACATACAACGGATTACTTTTAGCTCTATATTCAAGTAATTCAACACCACAAGTATTTAAATCATTAATAATAATGTTACTTAATGACTCTTGTGCATATTCATGTACAGCATCCCTAATAATTGTTTTGATAGGAATATCCTTTTTATTATAAATACCTGTTCCTGGATCTTCCTCCCAAATGGTACCAAAATCAGTTTCGGCCATTAAAGTTCCACTTACATCTCCATTTAATAAGCACATCTTATCCCTGCCCTGGATATTAATAGTAAAACCAGTAAGGTTAAACTGTGTTGTATAAGATGTAAGAACAAATATACCCATTTTAAAATAAATAATATCATCATATTCTGGATTAATAAAATTTTTTAACCCAATATATAATTTAAATTTTGTGCGCAAAGCCCAATCTAAATTAGCTTTATATTGAGCCATATTAGTAGTCACTGTAATATTACAGGTGCGTCTTACCGCAGACTTACCATCAATATTGACAGTGCCTGCGGTAACTGCACCAGTAATTTCAGATTTAGGATTTTCTTCCTAATCTAAAGCAACAACTTTAGCATATACTTCGCGCAAATGCTATTCATCTAATTGTCGTAAGAAATCGGCGTCAAACATAGGATCTTTCTTCATAATTAACCAGCCTCTTTCTAACGATTTTCAATTTCTTCATTTAGTACTGTTAAATAAGCGGCAGTACTTGTATCATAAGTTCTCTTAAGCGAATTGTATTGAGCATCACTAATTTTACCAGTGAATAACTTTGATATTGCAGATTCAGTATCATTATCTCCCTCAAAATTAGCAACAGCAGCAAGATAATTATTTTTTAATGTAGGGAATTTCTTTCTATTTTTTTCACTAATTTTCATCGAAATACCGGCAATATCAGATTCAATATCATATGTAATAACAGTCTAAAAAATACCAAGCTCAGCAACTACACCATTACCTAATTTAATATATGGCTTATTTAAATTATCTGAAGGAATATAATCTAAATTCTTATAAGTTAATGTAGTTACATGATCAACATTAACAATCTAGTCATCATATACATAAGTTAAAACACCATATTCATTATATATTTCTCTTCTATTTACACCTAAAAGTGCAGTAGTGTCATATCCATTCTATTTTACTTTTTTAAATTGATTAGTCTAAAAAACTATTTTATAATATTCTATATCACCTAAAGCAGTCTATTCACTTTCTTTAAGAGTCTTATAAACACACTCAGTATCAAGACCAGACACTATTAATGCAGCACTTTTATCATTAGCAACACCAGCTTTAACTATTGCTGCATTCGCTTCATCAATATATTTCTATAATGCTTCTGGCGTAAAACCAGTATCAACAAGAGGAACAGGACTTAATCTTAAATAATAAATTTTTGAAATAGAATGCTTTAAATCAATATACGGTTCTAAAATATTAGATCTACTATCACCAACTGCGCGCACATATAATCTCTATTTACCAGTAACCTTTTGCACTAAGTCAAAATTAGTAAATCCTTTTGACTATACACCAACAGTAACAGATGGAATTGTATATGTATTATTTTGAGCAATATTATTTCTAATTGTTGCATCACTTAAATATAATCTATTCACTGGCGTTTCTAAATAAGCTTCATATTGACCAGTTTCACCAATCATAATATCTAAATTATTTAGTTTAAAAGTAGATCCAGGTAAAAAGTTTTCAAACTTAAGATAAACACCTGGTAAATATTCAAATAAGTCATAATCAGAAGTAATACTTGGTGTTCCATCTTCTCCACGAGTTAATAAAGTTGTTAAGAATAATGTCTAAGAAGAAGTATCTTCTTCAACTGTTAAGAAATTATAATCTAATAATGTGTCTATATTAAAATCGCTAATTTCAGTAGCTGTACAAGTAAAAGTATGGAGCATACGCGACAATGAATCGTTCGGCTGAAGTGAAACATTAGAAATTCTAACAATATAATTTCCTTCACCCGGTGATTTAAATAATTTAACATTATCTTCATTTAACCAATCTAATACAGCCATTTTAAATCTACGTTCATATATTAAATTCTCATCGGTAATATCTGTACTATCTTGCCAATCATAGTCCATACCTAAATCTTTTTCTCGCAACATAAAATATTCATTTTCATCGCTTAAATAACTAATTAAACCTGAAATTGGAAATTCTTTATATGCGACAATACCATTGCGGAAGAAATATGGGTATTTATTACCAATAGCAACTTTCTTAGTATCAGAAATTACTGTCTTAAATGAACTTACTTTTGGATTAAAACGAATGCGTAATTGTTTGTCTCCATCAAATAAAAAAGCATCTTCAAATGAAGCTTCAACAATAGAAGAATAAATCCAATCAGCATCGTTTTCATCATAAGTCAAATATCCATCTTTCTTACGGCGCCATTTTACGACCGGCATCCAAGAGCTATAAACACCATTAGCATTCTTTTGCCGAATTGCGTATTTATATTGCTAACCTTGTTCAATAGTAAAGTCAGTAAATATGCGGCCCTCTTTTGGTAAACGACCATTGAGACTAAATGAATTAATAATTGTCCAAATCTTAAAGTCATCAATCGCCTCAGCTCGACCCACTTCAAATGTACCTACTAATACTGCATCTTGCGCATTAACATATGGAACAAGTTTTAAAATGATACATGCATTATCATAATCAAGTTCCGCATATAATTCCGCAAGTAATGTACTATCCATTGGTGTCTATTCAACAATTTCATACCATGGACTATTTACATATAAATCATTATTGGTGCGTACCATATATCTAATATAATATATATTGTTTGGATCTAATGTATACTTTACAGTATATTGATCAATTTGCTCCAAAAATCTTGTGGCAGCACCATCTTCAACAATTTCAACATCAGTACCACTATAATGCGTGCGCCAACCAGTATCATCAATAATTGTAGTTTTGTCAATCGTTAATATAAATCTATATTCATAGTCTTTTTCGCTATAGTCAAGTGGATTACTGTATTCGCCGACTACAACGCCAGGACTAGTATTTGCACCAATTTCATCAAAACCTTGTATTTCTACTTTTGGCGCACCAGTATATTTAATAATACTTGTAGAAGAAAAATATCCAATAATATGTTGATGTTGTAAATCTTCTTGATTAGCAACATACGCTAATTGAATTTTATAATACTCACCAATGCGCAATTTATCCAAAATAGTAGAACTTAAAACAAATGTTACTGAAGTTGTATCAAAATAAGCAGAAGTACCTTCTTCAGTTGTATTTAACTAAAATAAAAGCGTTTCAGTGGCGGCAGATTTTACTCTAAGAGCAAAACCTGCCACGCTTGCAACTGAAACGACTTTATTCATAGTATATGGTATTACTAAATTATTACCATAGAATGAAGGAAGTGTACCCGCTATATTAGGTGGATATAAACGAGCCACGATTACTCCTCCTCTTCAATAATAAGCTCCAATCCTTCTAATTGAGTTGGGGTAAATTCCATGTCTTCAAGAAGAGCCATAGGAATTTTACGCAATTCGCATTCACAAGTAAATGCATTCAAAGCTTCACGAGCTTCCATACATTCTTGTTGTTTGCCTTCCTTGATCTTATACATATTATCTCCAGACATTACTGGATTGCCTTCTTCATCGAATTCAAGGTAAGTAGTTGCAAAATTGCGTTCTTGTTCAACATAAAAATCAAATTCTTTATTAAGATTGTTTAAATTCTTTGCAACAATTAAGCTAAGCTTAAAAGGCATCTTTTCTTCTTTCATAGAATTTAAAGCATCAATTAAAGATTGTAATTGTGTAAAATTAAGTGTCATTATTTATTTCTCCTTTATCTCTTTTATATTATGTATTTTTATTAGCTGAAAGTGAAGAAGCAGTATAACTATGTCCTTCAATCGCAGTTGTAATTGCAACAGCTGCACTAGAAACTGTAGCTGTTGTAATAGTTTCTGCAGTACCAGTATAATATGTTCCTTTTGTACCAGCTTTATAGAATGTATCATTACTGCCTATATCATAAACACCTTTACTATTACCAACAACCTAGAATGATCCACCAACCTCACTAAGTTGAACAGTATGCCATCCACCAGACTCATATAATGTATAATAAGTAGGAGTATATGAAGAAGTTGAAATAGGTGTAATAGTATGAGCAGTATATGCAGTAATCGCAGCTTTAGTTGATTCTGTTACTGAGTAGGTAGTTTCTGGTGATACTGTTGCAGCAGCTGCACCTAATGTATGCGCAGAAGGTGTATAAGTAAACCAAGTATATTTATCGTTTCCAACAAGAGAAGGATTTGGACCTGAAATAGTAGTTATACCCTAAGTACTAGATGAAGATGATATTTTACTCGCTGCATCTGTCCAGCCTTTATTATAACCTTGTGTATAAAGATCGCAAGTAAATTCCGTAGTACTATGTGCACTTTTTTTACCAACTTGTAGGGTTAATCCTACTTCTATTGTTCCAGAAGTATGAGCAGTAATAGTGCTATCTAATGAAGCTGTTGCTGTAACACCTGCTGCATCTTTTGCTTCTTGTATAATAATATTTGCTGTACATACACCTGTACCTTCTCCGCCATCTATATCATCAGCAGCAATAGCAGCAAAATGTTTCGTCTATGAAGCAGTACTTGTAGTTACATCTCCTAATGCAACACTCATACCACCATTACTTGGATCTGGTACTAATTTCATTACTACTTATATTCTCATATAAGATTAGACTATACCTTCACCCTTGCGGGGCCCACCATCTAGTCGTTGAACCTTCAATTAAGCTTGGCTGCTGATCGCCCATTATATTAACATTTAGGATTTAACCTTGTGTCATCCCATCACTTGTTTCTACTTTCGTTCCATATAGGCAGATGGGCTTTAGGGGTTTCCAGCAATTTGATGGGAATTTTTTCACGCTCGTTACCGAACGCGCACACAAATTAATTAACTATGTGAATGATTATATGGTGCTTTTGTTTTTTTAAGGTTGGTAATCATAGCATTTAAATTAGTTTCAACACTTGATATAGTAGGTACTAATGTATTTAAAACCCAAGCCTAACTTGCTACTTTAGATACCCAAGGTTCCCCAGTTTTATCAATTCCTTCATAAGAATACAAACTATCTGCGACAATATTACCTGCACAATAAATCTCTTGTTTTACAGTTAAAGTATCACTATTAATATATGACCAATTTGTTAAATAAGAACATGCTGCAGTTGGAGCAAAAATAGCTATATTATTTTTTTCATATATATTAATTCCTCTATTATTATTAGTAATACTAAAAGTATTTAAATTTTCTACTGCAGTTGAAATTAATTTTTCTGCAGTGTGAGCAGTAATATAAGACCATTTATATGATAAACGAATATTGCCACTACTTACTGTCCAATTATCATCAGTTGAATTATTTGTAATAGCCGTAGTAGTATACTACATATACTCTTGTTTATCATCTATATCTTCTATCTTACCTAATCCAGAAATTCCATAATCAATATTACTAGTTGTTACACCTTTAATATCAAAACCAGCTAATGAAATTTTCGCATTAGCGTTGTCAAATGCACCAATTTGGACATCAACATTGTCATTAGATTCTGCGCCAATAAGTACTTTGGCTCCAACGTCTTTACCTACTTTTAAATATGGAATACCTGTTGCGGCTGTTACTCCATTACCACCAGCTGTATGACCACCATTTAATACAATTGCTCCATTGCCTAAACTTAAAGTACAAGTCTAACCTTCTAATACATTTTGATAATAATTAGGTTGATCTGTATTAAAACCACTAGTATTTGTAGCTGCAGTAACATCTAAACCAAACAATAAATTACCAGCTAAAGCCATATTACCACCATAATAAGCTAATAATGGTAAAGTTGTAGTTATATTTTTAGTCTTATCTTTAAATTCTTTAAAAAATCCCATTCTTTCGCCATTTAACAAAAATGATGAACCAGTATATACATAATTACCATATCCATCATCCTTTAATTGATAAATAGCTAAACCAGGCGGCACTGTACCTATATTTAATTCTGAAGGAGCCATTACAGTTGAAGCTGATAAGCTAGTAAAACATTTACCAGAATAAAATGCTAAAGGTGTCATACCTCTACGAATAGAATTATAAGATTCATTTATACTATTAACTAAGGCTGACTAAATACTTACTAATGATTCTTCTAAATTATCTGTATAAGTATTCATAAAAGTCAAAGTATCAGCAGCTAAAGCAGGCTATAATGTCCAACCAGTAGGAGGAATTGGTGGCGTGGTTCCAGATGCCGGTGTCCAACCAGTACGAATAGTTGTTGCATTTGTAGGTGTCTTCCAAGTTAATACTTTATAACCAGTAGTTGCAGTTGGATCTGTTGTAGTAGATGATGACTTTAATGCATTTGCATCACTTTTATTAGTATGACTACTTGGTGCCTCAGTAGGCAAACTACCAGGATTATTACCACTAGCATTAGCATAAGCAACGCTATAAGCAGTTACTGATTTTAAATCTACTGAAGTTGATGTATCATACCAAATATCTCCATCAAATAATAAATCACCATAATTCTGAGAACATATTCCTCCTGCAGCAGTTAAACATGCAGGATTTGTTGACATATAATAAGTCGCATGTAATTTTTCTTTAGAAGGATGATATGTACCATCTGGCATTAAAATTTCAAGAGATGTCGCTTTTATTGCTCCAGATATATAAGCTCCTGTTAAATGAACTACTCCATTATGCTCAATACCAAAATTAGGATATGATAATGGAATACCATTATCATTTGTGCTACCAGCCCAAAAAATATAACGACCTACTTGGTCACCAGATACTCCATTTTCACTATCAATATAATCAAATTCAGAATTGTTCCAATTACCCTTTTTATATTTTGCTGAAGCCCAAAAATATGTATCATAATTAACATTACTATCTTCAGGAACAAGTTTTGCATTTCGACTTCTTTCTTGACCTATAAACATGATACCATTATTTTTTTTGTAAGTCAAGCCAGCTTCAGATAATTGTAAACAATTGCCTATTACACCATAACGAGCGACTATACCACCACTCATATATACACCATTATTCGGATCAACTACAAAATAATCAGAATCTGTATCATCTTGGAATTTTTTAATCCAAGGTACATAAATTCTACCATATTCATCTCTGTGTATCTTTGCTATACTACCAGAACTTGCTTCTGTTAATTTTTGATTTTTAGCATATAAAAAATATTGTGAATAAGTACCTGACTCAATATTAATAGAATTGTTACTTCGATCATAAGTATATTTCTATGGATTTAAATTAATATAATGGTCTCCTGTATGATCACTTATTAATGCATGATTACCATCAAAAGTAATCTAACCAGCTCCTGCGGCACCTATAAAACCAGTACCATCGACTTTAAATCCAAATGTTTGAATACCATGTGAAAAACCATACAATCCAATAGGATCAATAGATGTATCACCATAATCAGACCAGTCACCAAGAATGACTCCACTAAACATATTTACACTATCTTTAACGCCGGCAGAAATCATTCGTGAGAGTATAGCATTTTTTTCTTTATCAATTAATAACTATCCATTCCAACTATTTATTAAAGAAGATGGATAAGTATTACGCGTAAATGCTATAGCTTGATAAAAAGTACCACCATCTTGAGGTAATTTACATACAAGGTAAGTAGACGAATCATAAACCATAGATTCTTCCCAGTAAACTGGTTTTTGACTATCGGTAATTTTAATACCTAAGCTATATGTATAATATGTTTTATCTGAGCCATATGTATAATATGTTGTATTTGTAGTGGAATTTTTATATACAGTCTTTTCTGTATCTGTACCTTCAATATTACTATTAATGTCTTGAAGTGTATGTTTCTATTTATTTAATTTAACATATTTGATTTCACTAGCATCAGTTATTTCTTTTAATCGTTTATCAGTTGCATTAGGATCTACAAACACATCATTCTAAATTTGAACAATTGACCACTCTGGATAAAAATACTTACCATATTCTACAGCTCCATCTTCTCCAGCATCTCCTGTATCATGGTCTCTTACAATAAAATCGCCTTTATTATAAATTGGAGTAGTACCATCAGATTTATATTCAATTCTATCTGGACAACCAACATAGCCAATACCATTAACTTGCTTAGTATCTGGCATACCAATTACTGAAGAACATCCAACAATTGTAGAAATGGTATAAGAACCAGTGTCACCATCATTATTATTAATTATATTCTTTTTATTTATATCGCAAGTAATTCTATATATAGGAGGAAATTTACTATATAACCTACCTATAAGCGTATTATTAATCTAATTACTTGGGACACTTGTTCTACGCTGCTCTTCAACTAAACATACATTACTATTTAATAATGTAAAATTAAATATTGCTCCATCAGTGTCTGTAAATAAATTACCAGCCTAATCATATAATCTAGCAGTGATTTTAAAATAAGAATTACTGTTTGTATTGCCATATCTAGAATGAATTGCAAAATCAGTTTTATTAGAAATTGGAGGATCACCAATCTAATTCTCATAGTTAACTACTATTGTATACTTAGATCCAGAACTACCAGCTTGTCCAAACTAAAAAGATTTTGAATAACTATATTGTCTACCATTGCGCTTAATAGTTACCATAATAGCATTATCGGATGCGCGCAAATCCCAAAAATCTCTAATTCTAAATTTTCGAGTAATAGCTAGCATATTAGCTGTACTAGTATCACCGATACTATCAAAACCTTCATACTGTTCAAATTCGTTTGCTGTTACTCTATCAAAATAAGCAATCATTGTATTATATGTAGGATAACTCCATATAATATCACCATTACCTGGAATACTATCAACGTCTTTATCTTTACATATATCATTTGTTAATGGAATATAGTCTTCCAATTCTTCACTATAAATCCAAACTTGAACATAATAAGTAACATCTGAAAATTTAATATTATCATCATTTTTAAGTACATGATTATTTTCATCATATACAAAAAAATTACCAATAGAATCATCTTCAATTAATGACTATACTGGTATTGGATTATGAGCAGCATCCTAAAGCGGCACTCCATTCTCATCTGTTTTTACTCTTACTCGACCTGTTGTAGCATCATGTTTATTTACTGGTCTAAAAAATTTTAAAATAATTCCATTCTATGCTGCATTTAAATCATTTTCAACTTCTCTATTTTCATTATAGAATACTAAAGGCTCAGATGCTCCATAATTATTATTATATTCAATAACAGCTACATAACTTTCTCTAGCTAATTCAATTTTTAAATCTACTTCAATATCAATCTAATCATTGAATTGTGGCATATATCTATAATTAGCACCTGCATAAGAAGCTATAGTAGCTACTTCTGTTTCAATCTCATCTACCTATGTCTAAGTTAAATCCTGTATTTTAAGTTTCAACTGTTTGATATAAATATCAATCAATGTATCTAATACAGATTCTTCTGTTGTGTTTTTTTCTTCTGATGAATGAATTTCACGATACCAATATATATGAGCTTTATTATTTTGGTCTCGATTAAAAATATCAAAAGAATTCTAATCATGAACAACAGAATAAGTATCTTTATCTTCTCGACTTACTTTTTCATTTTTATGCACCCAATTCACATGCATTGTACGATGATCTAAACCATCTTGCCCTAATCTATTTTTACTACTAAGTGGTTCAGTACCAAATATGCGCGAATCATAAGTGGTAAGAAAAACATTCTCACTTTTTATTATATTGACATGCATTCCATATAAAATCTTTAAATTACTAAAGAAAATATTAGGAGGCATTAATCCATTGTTATTATCTGGATTCTCTTCTGAATTTAAAGAATTTGTATATGGAATAGACTATCCATTAATATCTATAAACTTATGATCTTGCCAAAAATATGCTTCAATACTTTTAATAAATTTAAATTTAGATAAATCAAATAAAATCTATTGAGTTTCTGGTACATAGAAAGCATATGGATTACCATACATTTCTCGAGTATTAAAATAATAATTCTCAGTAGTGTCTACTTCTTTTTCTTCACCATTAATGATTAAACCATTAACAATAAAACGTAAACCATAGTCTCCCGCAAGCGGCTAATATTCACCTAAATAAGTGGTCCAATCAGCTTGAACACCAATAGTATCACCAATAGATCTCAGATCATTTTGTGTATTACCATTCCAATTCCAATAAAATATACAATTTTGATTACTTGCAGTATGTTGAGGTATTTTACTTTTTTCACCATGCTCTGGATAATTAGCTAAATATCCACCTTCTTCTTTGTAAATAGATCTTTGTTGAGATTCTAGACTAGACAATAAATCTCTCAAAGGAACAAAATAATCAAAAGGATACTTGAAATCAAATGCTTTTAAATTTTGAGTATCTCCAGCTTTTGGTTTGCGGCCAATAATAAACTTCTATTGATTTGGATCATTGCGCGGCACATTAACATAAACAGTTTCGCCTTTATAGTAGGTGCCGCCAGTTGACGCAGCTTCTACTATAGCATTTTGAATCTTAACTTTATAAAGACCATTTGATTGACTTGGAACTTCAATTACAACGGCTTCATAAGTAGCATCAAAATTTGCTTTGTTAAGTTTAGCTTCGATCTACATATCAACAGCTTGATTAATAATATTGCCTATATTAATACCAAAATCTTTACTTTGTGTTGCCAAATTTACTCATCTCCTTTTTCTCTTAACTCTAATAAATTTAATTTTATATTAATACTATTTAATCATATTTACCCAATAAAAATATCGGGGTGCTGGTCAGGCACCCCAATAAATTATTTGCGATTAATATATTGCGCAGTTTGATTAATAAGATCATTAAATGCCGCTTCGATTTCATTATGATCTACCGCGTTCGGGAATTCTGCGGTAATTTGAACTATTTGTTCTAATTGTTGCGCGGTTGAACCAACACCAGGAGTATATAAATCACTATATAACATACCTGCCGCATTTGAAGCGAGTTGTGATAATATAAATGGACTTAATGTGCGTACGATCTAGACTGCCGCAAGTAAATTTGGAGTATCAGATGCATTTAATACTAATTCTGGATCTTGTTGAGTACCATCTACCCAAGCTGGACCAGTAAAATCAATAAGACCGCCATGAAGATAAGCCACTGGGTCTTTATAAGTAATACTTGGAGAAGCCAAATCTCCAGCTTTATCATTTGCTAATGATTGAGCCGCAGATTTTGCTTCAGCTTCAGTTGATCCTTTACCATGACCAGTTCTGGTAACTGTAAAACCACGATTATCATAACCAGTAACAGTATAATCAACTCTATATCCATTAGAACCAGAAGTACTGCCACTAGTATTACCACTACCGCTAGCTATTTCACGAATCCATTCTCCATTAGAAGCAAATTCATGTGTTACACCATTAATATCATAATTACCAGTAACCATAGCTCCATCTGGACCTAAATAATACCATTTATCACCATCTTTTTTATCTTGGAACCAACCAATTTCCATAAAACCTTTATCATCAAAATGATACCATTTATCACCTATTTGTTTCCAACCTTTAGCGTATTTATTTTCACCAATTTGATACTTCCATTTATCTCCTTCTTGTATCCATTTTGCTTCAAATTTATCATTTCCCTAATCTGTTTGATTACCATTATTCCCAATACCATCTTTAGTTTCTTCACCATTAGCCTGCTCTTCTGCGTCCTTATGAGCTTTTTCTGCGTATTCAACACTTTTATCAATTACTTTCTACCAAGCTTCAGCCTCAGCTTCTAAAGCTGCAGTTTCTTTATGAATCTACTCAGTTACTGCTTTAGAAGTTTCAATAACTTTTTCACCTGCTTTTTCAGCAGCTTCAACAGCAGCATTATAATCTTTAACTGATTTTGTCATATTTTCATAGCTTAATTTAGTTGTACTTTCAACAGTTTTAATTTCTTCTGTATACCAATCCCATTTACTATCTGCTTCATCTAATGATTCTTTTAATTTAGTTTCATACTCTTTTTGGCCATCTATTAATGACTAAACATCTTCATTATACATTTCTTTTGTCGCATTCATTAACTCTTCTTGAGACAACTTATAATGATTACCAATAGATTTCAAATTAGTCGCCTAATCTTTAGTAACTTCAGCGTATTGATCAGCATAATATTTCATTTGCGCAGTATAGAACTCAATAAGTTCTCTTCTCTTTTGCATATATTCTTCATCAGAAGCAAAATCTTCACGCTTTAAATTACGAAGTTCTTCTTCTAATTGAGTTCTAGCATTAATTAATCCTTCTGCCATTTGATCAGCATATTCTGCAGTTAATTTTCTGATTTGCTCTAATACTTCTTCATAATTTTGTTCAGCTTCATCAAGTTTATCAGCATCTGCGGTATATTGATAACCGTAATTACCACTTGCATCTCTTACTAATCTAACTGTTGATTTAGCATTACGCGCATCTTCAAGTTCCTACATAGCAAGAGCCATCTTGTATTGAAGCTCATACATTTCAATATTATATTCAGTTAATTTGCCTTCTTCTGATTTAGCATTAATAACTTGCTATAATGCGGCCAATCTCTATTTGCTCGCTTTAGTGGTAGCATCAGCTATAGAACCCTCAATGTCGCGATTAAGTTTAGAGACTTCATATAATTGCTGTCCTGTAGCTAAATACTGCTTTTGTTGTTCTTGCCAATAGCCATAGGCTTCTACCATATCATTGATATTATTATGTCCTGCCGCATTTACTTTACTTAAGTTATCCCAGATCTCATTAATAGACTCATCATACATGGTCTTAAGACCTTCTAAAGTCTTTTGCGCATTAGACAAGAAGCTATTATGAGTTTCAATATAAATTGCTTGTAAATCTTCATATTGTTTTTGTTCAGTTTCACTTAATGTTTGACCTGCGGCGATCTTATCTTCATAATATTTAAGTTCACTTTCATAATGGTCTAATTGCTATCTTTGTATACTTAAATTACTTAAATTAGCTTGATATTGCATATCATAGAAATCTTTTAATTTACTATAAGGCAATTTATGCCCCATTAAGCCTAAAATTGTTATATATGAAGATCCAACATCCGCGGCATGAGTCATTATCTAAGTATGCTTTTCTAATTCTTCATTAGCCTTTTCTAATGCAACACCATACTGTGCTCTTAAATTACGCATATTATCTTCAACTTCAGATAATGTTGACCATATATCATTACTATATTGTAATGACTATTTATAAAAATCAGCATCAGTAATTAAACCTGCAGCATGTTTAGCATTTAATTCTTCAAGACCAGAATTATATGTTTCTAAATCTTTGATTCCATTCTATACTTGTTTGCCATATAGCGCAAATGCATCACCTTGTTTTTCATAATATTCTTCTGTCATTTTAAGCATAAAATTTAATCGTTGTAAATCATTATCATTAAGTTCTAATTTAAGATCTACTTTATATGTAATATTTTCAAAATTATTAGCCAATATTTGATTTTCTTTATCTAAATTATCATTAATTAATTCCATTTTAATATCTTCAGCTTCTTCGTAATTATCCAAAGCCTTCATTACTTTTTCATAAACATCTTCAACTTCTTCTTCCCATTTATCTTCATCAATTAGACCATTAGCAAAATCATCAGCTTTCTGATTATACCAAGCATTCCATTTATCCATAAATGCTTCATAATTAAGATTACCTTCAGCATCAAAAGTAGCACCATAACTTTCGAGCTCAGCACGATCATGTTCCGCATATCTTTCAGCTTCAGTATATTTTTGATTATTTAATTCAATTTGTTTTTCTATTTCTTTATTTTCTTTTGTAAGAGCGTCTAAATAATCTGAACCATATTTGCGTGACTTAAGTTTTTCATTTTTGTCCATTAAAGAATTTTGTTTAGCAATACTACGATTTATTTGATGGTAGCGTTCTTTATCAGAGTCGGTTTTCTTATCTTTTGTTTTTTTACCGCCGCCTCCGCCACCACCACCTGATGACTTTGAACCGCCCCCATGAGTTACACCTTTGCCATTATATTTTGCACCTTTAATAGTATAATATGTAAAAGTATGTGTTCCTTCAGCGCCTTCAACAAAAGAACTAACTGGTATTTTATGTAATACACCTTCATTATCTATGTAATCATAGGAACCATCTGTGCTAATTTGTTTCCAGCTATCAGCCGGTACAGTTTCTGTATGTTTTTCAATAGTTGCATCTACACCAATGCTACTTAAAGCTGCAGAAATATTATCTGCTGCTTGCTAAGAATTAATTTGCATTTGCGCTAAACTATTATAGAATCCGGCATCATTTAAAGAAGCTCCAACTTGTATATCACCAAAATCATAATTAGCAATTGTATCAATTAAACTATCCAATTCTGATCTTGCCATATTAGTATCAACATCTATGGTGATATCTTTAGCAGCAGCTGCCTATAATCTATTATATGCATCTTCATCGCCCTTGGCAGCTTTTTCTAATTCTTTAGCATTATCAGCACTTTCTAAGAAAGCTTGTGATAATTTTTTTGCTTGATTCGCATCAAAGTCAAATACATCTGCATACATATCACGCATTTTTTGTAATGCTGTAGCATGTCTATTATAATCTTTCTAAGATGCTTTTAATTCTTTAGTATAAGATTTTAAATTTTCTTTTGCAGTTTTAAAACCTTCATATTGTCTTCTAATTGCTTTAGCATATTTTAATGCTTCTTTTTCAGTAACATCTGAAGATATATCTCCATTTTTAATTAATTCATTCGTATAATCTTGTAATTCTTTCGCACTTAGATCGATATCTTTAGCTAAAGTTTCTAAATAAGTTTGCATATCTTCTTCTGTAAATTTAGCTTTAGCATTTGTAGCTTCTTCTAATTCTTGTTCGTATTCTTTTAATGTTTGCTTTGCAGCATCAATAGCACTTTGATCTGCTATTCCACTATTTTTTAATGTTGTAATATAATCTTTTTGAGCCTAGACTTTTTTTTCTGCAATACCAATTGGTGTTTTAAAATCTAAAGTCTCTCCCTCAGAATTCATAAAATCTAATAAAGATTCTTTAGAAATATCTGCAATATCTGTATAAGTTGTCCCCATTTGTTCATTAAATTTCTTCAAAAAATCTGATGCTGTACCTTTAAAATTTTCTAATGAGGCTTCAATCGTCTCGTCTCCCATACCATCAATTAAAGCCTAAGCTGCATCACGATATTCTTGAATTTGAGTATTATATTTTTCAGCTTCCGAAGCATCAATTTCAGCTTGCTCTAAAGTCTTATCACGAGTAATTTCTGCTTCAGAAACAGCTTGTAATGCTGGCTATCTTACATTTGCATCATAATGTTGACCTTCTACAAGTCCTTGTAATAAATCAATAACATCAATATTGCCTATTTTTCTCTATTTTGGCTTAAAAAAGTTATCAATATCATCTGATGTTACAGTTCCAAATATATCAGGATATAAAGAAATTAAAGTATTTATACCACTTCGAACCTGAGTAGATGCTTGCTTAGAAGCTTCTGTCGCACTTAATTCTGGATTTTGCGCCTGTAAATTTTCACTAACTCTCTTAATTAATGATAAACCGCCTGCACTATTGGTTAAAGTATCAATAGTCATACCAGTTAAGCCATACTAATTCAATAAAGCATTTTCTGAAAGTTTAGGATAATTAAATTCATTAGTTGTTATTGAACCATTTCTTAATCCAGTATTATAACTTTCTGGAGTAGCATCTGGATGATTAATTTTATATTGTACATAACCCTATAACCATTCTTCAGATCCTAAACTGCCAGTTGAACCATTAAGAATAGCCGCACGCAAATTAGCTATTGTCTAAAATGTATTTTGCCATCTTTCAATTTCTGCTTTTGCTGCATTTGCAGATGATTCAGCCATACTTTCATAGATAGATGTCATAGCATCTATACCAGCTGCTTCTATTTCTTCATAAACTTGGACATTTGTATCTTTTAATTTATTTAACTCTGCTTGAACTGCAACAATAACTTGACTAACAGAGGATGTGGCATCAATGCTGCCTGTATCTAATGCATTTCTATAAGCAGTTAACAATACTCCATTGCTACCAAATATACTAGTAAATGTACTTTCATCACTAACTATTAAATTATTTAAATCAAAAACATGCTATGCAGCAGTAACAACACTATCTAGGGATTTCTAGCCTTTGTCAATATTATTATTAAATTCTTCATTGGCTTTTTTTGCTGCAATAACAGCTTCAGAATATTTCTGTGCTGCAAATGCTGCACGTTTTTCAACAGTAGTTAAACCATCCCAAGTAGCTAAATCTGCATCATCTAATTTTACTCTCTAAGAAGCAGTTAATTTACCTGTCTAAACCGCATCACTAAAAGTTTTAGCATCATTAAATGATTTTTCATATTCTTGTTTTGCTGCTTCTAATCGTTTAGCTATTGCATCTGATTCTGCATCAATAATTTTAATAAGTGCTTCTGATTCTGCTTCATAAGTAGAAGTAATATCAGATTGAGTTGCACGAATTTTAGATTGATAATCTAACCAAGTTTTATACGCATCTCCATTTTCGCCATTTAAAATTGATTTCAATCTTTCGCCAGTTTCTTCACCAGTCCAATTATTATCACCTTTAGTTATATCTGCCATAGTTTGATATAATTCTAACTATTTTTGCAAATTATTACGTTGCAATTGACCTAATTTTTTTACTTTTCTTTCATCGCTTAAAGCATTAAAATCTTTCATCGAAGATTTAGCATCTTTAAGAGCTTTATTTAATTCTTTATATGCTGCGCTACCAGCCTTTGGCATTTTAGTAATATCAATAGAAGAAAGTGTTTTATAAGAATCAGATAATGCTGAAACTTCCTAAGACATACCAGATGTTTCACGAGTACGTTCATTTTTTGCATGAGCTTGTTCCATTTGTTTTAGATTATATTCTGCCAAAGTTTTGTCCATGCCAGTAGATTGACCAACCAAAGCTTTTTGAGCTTCAATCATTATATTTTCTTTATCTGCATCTGACATATTTAATAAGTCTTTTGCAGTATAATAAATTGGTAATCCATTATTATCTATATCTTTTGAAATGCCAACATTCTGTAATGTTTTTACTAACATAGTTAAATCAGAAGCTGAAGTTGGAATTGAACTAAAAGCAGATGATAAAGCATTTATTTCAGTAGTTATGTCTCTAACATTCGCTGATACTCCTTTAAGACCCTAAGAAGAACTTATATAACCTTCTTGCTTTTGAATAACACTGTCTATTGCTGCATTTAAATTAGTATATTGATCAATTACATATCCGGATAAATATTCATCAAATCCATTTTCAAGGATATATTCATCCCATGCCTCATTTTCATCATAACCTTCTGCTGAAGTTACTTCTTTTGGCTATAATAATCTCCATTTATCTCTTGCTTCTTTAGATTTTTGATATTGCTCATCTGTAAATCTATTATCTTCCTTATAATTATTTGCTTTTTCTTGTAATTTTACTATTTCTTCATCTTGTGCCTTAATGGCTGCATCTACCATAGATTGAGCATCTGCTAACAGCTATTGACTTAATGATTCTAAATATTCTTTTCGTGCATTTTGTGATCCAAGTGCTAAAAATTTATCATAATCAAATTCTGACACATCTTTATATGCATCATATATTGCTTGATAATCTTCTGCTGTCATAGTGGACTTAAGATTTTTTTCAGCTTCTTTTGTTTTTGTATAATTCTTATAAGCCTCATCTGCGATAGTTTGTTTTTCTATACTCTCTTTACGTAACTGCGTTAATTCATTATTATTTAAAACCATTCTGCCGTTTTCACCGGCAAGATTATATAAAATTTTAATTACGTCTAAATATGGAGTTAAATCTGGTAAAGTTGTTAAATTATTTAAATCCATAAAAGACATAATTTCCTCTAATGCATATGAATCGTTAGAAAAAGAATCATTTAAAACTGTCATTAAATCAAATTGATCTTTTAATCCACTTCTATCTTTAAAAAAATTAGAAATTAATTTACTCCGTTGATTAATATAATTTTCTGCATTTATATCTAAACCAGGAATTTCCTCATTTGCTGCTGCAGTATCAATATAATCAGCAACTTCCTAATAACTTTTAAAGAAATTGCTCATTGCGCCAGCCTCTTCAGATGCTAAATCGCTAATAGAAAGGTTCATTAATCCTTTTAGATCAAGTTTTTCTTCTGCTCCTGCAGTTAATAAATTAGCTGTTGCAATATTTGTTACAATAGTATTAGCCTATTCAATAGCATCATCTGTAATATATTTTGTTAATGCTTTTATTGATTCTTCAAGTTTTTCTCTTTCTGGAGAATTTTTGTCTAATGTCCTAGCATATTGCGACATATCATCTGTTAATTGCTTAACATTTAAAATCCAATTAGCTAAATCTAATCCTTCTAAAGTCTAAGGATCAATCATTAATCCTTCTGTATCTAAAAGATTAAGCTATTCAGCCTATTTTTTCCAATTCGTAGAAACATCCTATAATTCTTCATTTTCTGATACTAATGCATTTTCTAATTCTTTAGCTGCATTGGTAATTTCATTACCAAAAGTACTATTAAATGATAAATCGCCTAAATGGACATCATCTAATTTTAAAACATTATGGAATAAATCTGACCATAATTCTGACGAATTTAAATCTTCTTCTTTTATAATACTAAATAATAAAGGTATAAAATCGTCTTTATCATAAACCTAATTATTACTTATTTCCCTAGACAAACTATTTAATTGTGAATCTTCGTCTGTTCCATCTAATGATGTATGATCTAGTATCCACTTTAATAAGTCAGAATTAGATTTTTTATCAATCATATTAGCTATATCTAAATCATACCCACTAAACAAAGTACTAATTAAACTCAATGCCTTTGGTTGAACATAATAACCTGATTCATCAGTATAAGATTGTCTATTATTTTCATTTGTAAGATAATTTATAATTGATCGCTCAACATCTGATCCTTTTTTAATTACTGCACTACCATAAGATATAGAAGCATTTTCTAATATATCATTTTTAAACTATTGATCTTTACGTTGGTCACTAACTCCTTTTTGAAGAGATTCACTAGCTATATTAATAATATCATTAATATCTTTTGCTTCCTTTGATAAATCAATAGCTTCAGTTAATTCTTCATTAAAACCTTCAATATCTCCGGTAATTAATTTAACTGCTGCGCCAGTAATACCATATGCATCAGCTAACTCATTAGCAGTTGTAATTAAATTTTCTTGACCTTCTCCAGTAGTTTTATAAGTTGAATATAATTCATTATATTTTGCAATTAGCTAAGATACAGAATCATTTTCATATTCATTTTTAATTTTTTTAAAAGATTCAACACTTTTTTCATAATCTTTTTCAGCTAATTTTTCTGCTGCTTCATTTGCACCATTTAATAAACCAATTACTGTTGGTAATGCACCAGCAAGTCCACCAATAGCCGCTCCAATAGGTCCGCCCATACTGAATCCAGTTGTAATACCAGAACTAATATTTTTTATTGCTGAAGTTGCTGTCATACTAATATTCATTAATTTGGATGTTAAATTACTTTCGTCCCAATTCGCTACTAAATTATTACTACTATTAAAAGCCATTATTACTCCACTGAAAAGAGATGTCATTTTGCTCATTTTATCTGTTATTTCTCTAATTTTAAACTACATTTTATCTGCAGTACTAGTAAAACCTTGCGATTCTAATGCTAATTTAATTAACATTTCCCTCGCAACATCTCCAGATGCAGCAAATTGCTCTAAAGCTTCTCTACTAATATTTGTTTTATTTGTTAAAATTGTAATTGCTTGTTCTGCACTCATCTAGGCACTATCACGCATATTATTCATGCTATTAATAATATCCTACATGCCATTCTAAAAATTAGAAGAATCTAATTTATTTATTTTATCAATATAACCTTCAATCTATGAAGCCGCTGCAGAATCTCCACTCTTTTTTAATTCATCAGCTAAAACCTATAATTGTGTAGTAACACTTGGTAAAACTAACTATACTTCTGAAAAAGGTTTATTCATAACATTAGACAGAGCATCAGATGTATTTGTTAAAGTAGTAAATACACCGTTCAAATTCTAATATCGCTATAATAAATTATCAATAGCATGTGATTTATTATTTAAATCAATATCTCCAAATAATCCATTGGCAGATAAAGCCTACTAATTATCTGTTATGCCACCATTTTTGCCTGCCACAACACCATTTAAATAATTTTGTGCAGCAGTATAACTCTATTGATGACCATTCGCCGCATTAGCCTATTGTTCTGTAAGAATCATATTATCTTTTAAATTTTTACCAATACGCTCGGTTTCATCTGCCTATGCTTTATATCCATTAGCTAATTGAGTAATTTGATCACCCTAGGCTTGTAGCATAGCAATTTGAGATTCAGCTGCTGATCTTTCAGCTTGAGTTAAAGTATTTTGAACATTAATTAATTCCTATTTTTTCTATAATAAAGTATCAGTAACAGTTAATTGAGCTAATACTCCTGGATCAGATGATTGTGCTATTGCTTTAGCAGTAGCCTACTAAGTTTGTTTATTAATTGCATTATATTCTCTTGCACGAGTACTTTCTGTGAAGAATGATTTAAAAGCTTGGCCAGCTGTCATTCCTTCAAATGAAGATTTAAATTGAATTATTTTATCTCTAGCATTACTAATTGCCGCACCAATCTATTTAGAAAAAACCATTCCTAAAATAGAACCTATAGTTAATCCAATACCTTTTAACCCGCCTAATGAATTAATTACATTATCAATTCCATCAACTAAACTTGCTAAAGTCTTATTAATTCCAACCAAAGCCTAATCATCTATTAAATCTGACCAAAGTCCTTCCATAGAAGCTTTTAATTGTTTTTTAGTTGCTTCAATTCCAGTTAAATAAGTTTGTTCCATTTGTTCCAATGCACCATCTGCATTTTTAGCATAACTTAAATTCTACTAATATTTATCTATATTATTAAATAATGCCATCATATTAGTATATTGACGAACACCACCAACAGTTTGTGCCAAAGCTACTTTTTGACCATCACTTAAAGTTTGCCATTTATCCATAATATCATCAACAACAGAACCCATATCTCTGAGTTCTCCATTAATATTAAGTACATTAACACCAATTGCAGCTAATGCTTTAGTATATTTAGTTAGATCTAAACCATCTTCAAGTGTTTCTCCCAATTTTAAACTAGAAAAACGACTTAAAATAGTATTCATAGAAGTACCTACTACTTCAGCAGATAATCTAGTTGCACTACTAACTGTAGCAATCATAGCAGACATTTGCTCCATTGATACACCAACAGTTTTAGCAGTAGCTGCAACTTTCTATAAAGCAGTAGCAATTTCTTCAACAGATGAAGCTGTATGAGAACCTAAATTTGCCATTACATCAACATAATGTTCTAATTCATCTGCTCCAGCCTAAAAACCATTCCATGTAGAAGTTAACATTTCAGACATTTCTTGCGCTGTTGCTTTAAATGCTACATTAGTAGCTTTTAAAGTAATTTCCGCTTTTTTAGCAGCCATTTCTGCACTATCACCCTGTTGATAATAAGTCAATGCAGCTTTTGCATATTCTTTAGTCGTTGTGCCCAAAGCTTTCGCAGCATTATTTGCCTAAGTTGTAAATTTTGTCATATCTTCCATTGTTGCTCCAGATACGACTCTAATATCTGTTAAAGCTTCATTTAAATCTGTTACATAAGATACGGCATTACTAAATGCACTTTCTAAACCATGTATAGCAGCAGAAGACATTTCCCATTTTGCAGTATTCTTTAATGTAGTCATCATATTAGTTAAAATTTTATTTGTTTGTTTTAATGGAACATCCATTAAAGAAACTGCTTTTGCTGTCTAAGCAAAAGCAGCTTGACCAATTGGGCCTATAGATGTTAATTTAGTTGAAATTTGATTAATATTAGTACCAGCCATTTTTAGCTATTGAGATAACTGAGATACATTAATCTATCCAGTATTAACATTAAATGCTGCCTATAAAGCAGTCTATAAAGTTTTCGCTGCAGATGCAGCTTCATTTAATTCAGTATTAATACCTAAATTATCTAAATGTATTTGCTAAATATGTGATAACTATGCATTTAATTGTTTTATTGCTTGTTGGGCCTGAGTAGTATCAGCATTAAATCCCAACGTAACTTGGACACGATTATTTCCTGCCAATTTACTCACACTCCTTTTTCACAAATAAAAAAAAGATTGGATATTATCCAATCTTATCTAAAATTTCTTTTACTGTTTTTAATGCTTCTGGATCATTTAACTAAGAAGTAATTTTATCTACATCCATTTCTGTAGCACTATAATCACTTGTAATTGTTTTCATAATTCCAGCAAATGAATTTAAATATTTTTCTAAATTCTCAGCTTCTCCGCATACTTTATGATATAAACCATAATATTCATCTTCTGGAATATTACTAATCACAAAATCTTTAATCCCATTTAAAGTAAGTAAATCATAAACATTAGTTAAATTTTCTAATTGTTTATCAGTAATATTAATATTCGTATAAGTACGAACAACTTCAATAATAAATAAAATATTTAATCTATATAAACTATAATGATTTGTATCATCAAAAGCTTGTACTAAAACTCTTTCAGTTAAAGCAATTTTATCTTTTACTGGAAGATATTGATGTATTTGAATAACCTCATCATTAAATTTTACTTCTTTAATTTCTCCACTTTTAATTGGAGTAAGTTTAATAAAACTAACTTTCGCCATACTAATGGCCTCCTTTTTCTCTTTTATTTGAATATAGATGCGTTTAAACGTAATTTGGAAGAAAAAACATTTTTTATACTATCATACAATTCAGTAATCATAGCTGCAGTACTACGCACATATATATTATTAGTGGCTGGATCATTAAATATTAAATAATTAGCTTCAACATCAAATACATCACCACTACTAAGCTATTTATTTAACCATTCATAAGTATTAACATACTTTTGACCACGTCCTGTTAATTCATATATAAAACGTAAAATTGTTAAATCTTCTTTTACTTGGCTTGTATATTTAGCTCTATTATTTAAAGCCATCACCATAGATAAAGCAACCGACGCCTTATAACCTCCACCAACAGCACCACCTTCTGTAAGTAATGTCATAAGTATACGATTCATATCTGTATCACCAAGAGAAAAGTTTAATTCTGAAGATTCTCTTTGTACAATCTTTCGTGCGATACCATCAAATTGAGCTTTAATAGAACGATAACTTTTTGCTGTAAAACTCGCTTGAGATAAAAGCGTAGCAATATGCTATAAATATGGAGATACTTCACTTGATATAATCCATTCAGAAGTCATACCACTAACATCAATTTTACCATCCACTTCAGAAAAAGCAAAAGGATTTTTTGATGATTTTTGTATACCAAACAATTGATTTAAATGCTAATGAGTATTCTACATATAAGTTTTAGCAATTTGATCTGGTAACTGACCTAAATTTTCTACATTCACTTTCGCTTGACCAATTTTCATACTTCTTGCAGATTGAAGCATTGCTCTTCTATTTTCAGCGTCTCCACCAGCAGCTAAATCTTTTACAATAGCCATTAATTGACTTAATTGCTTTTCAAAAGCTTCCCCTTGTTTATAGGCTTTCTTACGTTCTAAATATAATGTCTAAAAAAGTTTTTTAGACTATCCACGTTTCAATCTATCTGCTATTGTTGACATAACTACTTCATCTTCCATAGCAGCAACTATATTATCTTTTCCATTTGCATTATTTCCATATGCTTTTAACTACTAAAAAAAAGTCTCTAATTCTTGCGCTGCAGCTTTACTTCCTCTACCGCCACTTTCTGCTTTAAATTGATATGTATTAAGTAAATTAACACGTAACTCATGCAAAACAACACTAGGATTTTTTGTTGCATATGCTTCATCTTCTTTTGACACATGTAAATATCTTTTAGCTCCCACGGTTTATCACCAACTTCATTATAACAAAAAAAATGGGGAGATGCAAATTCGCATCTCCCCTATTGTCATAATATTATTAACCACCAGTTTCTTCAGCAAAGCGTCCTGGAGGAGTCTTACCAGAATTCTCATGATAGAGGTTAGTAAGAGCTTCGCCATCTTCTTCAGCTGCGCCACCGTCATAAAGGTTTTTATCTTCAACAATCTGGATCGCCGCAATTACTTTCTTAGTCTTATCAAACTTAGTGTAATCTGGGAAAGCATCCATTGTGAAAGTGAATGTAGAAGGATCACCGGTTGGAGCCATTGTGAAAGTAAAGTTAGACTGTACTTTACAATTTGGAATTACAAATTCTGCCGGATAATCTTCACCAGTAGCTTGATCACGGAACAATGTAGAAGCTTCAAGATAATAAGATCCACCGAACTTACCAGCTTCAATATCAATCTGCTTTACATATTGTACGCTCTTTACATAGTAATCAACATACATAACAGAACCCGGATCTTCACCTTCACCAGTTACATAGTCAGCAATAGCAAAACCATCATCAGAAGCAGAAGTAGCATTATTGTAAGCAGTTACCATACTTTGCTTTTCAACACCAACAGGAGCAACAGCCTGTAAAATCTTACCAGCATTGATAAGCTTAGTATGAGTAGCATTATAATTAGTTACCCAAGCTTGGAAAGCGCTATCAAGATCAATAACCTTGCCATTAAGAACACCATCAGCATCAAGCGGAATTTCCATAGGAACACGATTGGTATTGATAGAACCATCTTCATTCTTTAACATAATGAAGAGACTACCAACTGCAGATGGAGCATGAGACAATGTTAAAGTATTGTTCTTAACCTGAACTTCTTCAGTAGTATGAACATAAATTGGATTTTCACTATCAGCATCCATAAATCCAGCACCAGAAAGAATAGAGAAGCTCTCTGGGCTAATCAAAGCATCTTCCATTGTGAAGGTTACAGTACGGTCACCTTCCCAAGCTACCAAGCGTGGGTTACCTTTACCACCCTGTGCATAAACAGTGGTACTCTGACCTTCCAAAGAAGAAGTCTTTAATGTATCGAAATACATAACTGGCATATCTTTATCGAGATAGAGCTTGCCGAAATAACCAGCAGCCTTTCTCTTGAGAACGACGTCGCAAATTTCGCGTACACCAAATTTCATAGGTTATTTCCCCCTTATTTAATGAATATTCTTCATCCAATCGTCAGGTTTATCATCAGGTGAAGCACCTGCTAAACGAGACTTTATATCTAAATCCCACCCTATATATAAGCCATATCTTTCAATTAAATCATATAACTAATATACAGTTAAATTAAGACAATCATCTAAACTCATTGATCGTAATCCAATGGTGAGAATAGAAACATACCGCCCAAGAGTACCATCAGAAGATTCACCTCGTTGCGTAGCCGCACGCGCGCGACCCTTCATCAGCTTTGCTGCAATTGCTGCAGCCTTCTAACCCTTCGGCTTAAATCCTGCATTTTGACCTCCAGTAGTATTATTAATTCCAGAAAATTCAGATATCGCTTCTTTTAAAAAAGTAAAGTTAGTATCATTAATCATTAAATTATGTTTTGTAGCAGGATTACTCACATAAATTCCTAAATTATTCTACATAATCTAAATTGTATATCCTGGTATTAAAATAGTTAAAGTATCAATTAATTTATTCTTTCTATCAACTTTTTTATCTCCCGGAGAATCTAATAGTGTCATAAATATCTAAAAATCACTCATGATAGATAAATTAGAAGCGTCCTTTTGATTTGCCGCAATTATAGCACTTTTATCAAAACACAATAACTGCAAGCTCATAAAATATTCTAATTCACCTACAAAAGCGATCTCTTTAATTCTTGGCTAATGTAAAGTTAAACCAAGAGATGGAACCGGTATATCAGTACCAGCTAATAGCGCCAATTTATTCAACAGGCAACACATCCTCAGTGCTCTAAACTGAACGATACATTAATGTTAAACCCATTAATTGTTCATTAAGAACCAACTAATTTGCGCCCATAAATTGTAATTCGCCAATACCTGTCATCTTTTGAAAATTAAACATCGCATCAATTTCACCAGCAATTTTATATGGTCTTAACTAAAAATTGCCTAAATTCCAATGATCTGGATGACAAAGTATATCAAAACTTACAGTACAATCTCTGAATAGAGGATTAGAATCATTAGGAATAAAATTATCAAAACCAATAACTACAAAAATTGGACATTCTTTTTCAATATCTAATTTAGGGATAATTTTAATTTCTTTATTAATTAAACTCATTTTCTATTCTGCGGTTAAACTTGGTTTATTTAGAGCATCAGGAGTGCGGTAGTATAATAATTTCAAAAGACGAGGATTAGTTAACATTTTATTAGCTATTCGTTCAAAATCTTTTTCAAGAATTAAAAAACTTGATTGCGGTCTGCTAAAATCTTCTCCAACTTTCATTATTACACCACCTTAAAATAAAGATTCTACATTAACAGTTTTTTCATAATTGCCATAATGTAATATAAAAGATCCAGAGCGCATTGCTGTCCAAGTGATTTTAATACGATTACCAACAACTTTCCACTCTAACACATCTTCTATTTCTTTATTTTTTGAAGCTGGCAAAGTAATATCCCATGTTCCTTCCTCTTCAAGCTTCATATAAAAATAATGCGTTTCCAAAGGTTTAATAGTACTATCACCTATAATTTCATTAACATCATCTGGAACTTCTTCTTTTGGCTCCTCTGGATAGATAAACATCTCATCCGCTTCACACTCATAATCTTCTTCAGCTTGTATCTCAAGAATACCAGGAGTGCTAATAAAATCTGGAGCCTAGACTTTCCAATAGCGTTCATTGAACTTAAAACGCTTATAGCGTTCAAAAGTGCGTCTATTCTATTCTGTATCACGCATATAAATGTCTAAAGTTAAATTAGGAACATCCGCAACAATACCAGTTTTCTAAATAGAATTAATTTTAGTTTCAACAGGTCCTCTAATAGAAACCCATTGACTAAATTCTTCATGTGTTTCAGGATCTCTAGCTACTAAATAGTTGCATCTGCGGCAATTAGCTCGCAAATAAGCTATTTCAGTATCTTCTGTTTTTAATATGATCCAGTGACTTCCGGTATCACGGCCCCATTCAAAAGTATCGCCAGAATGATAGCCTGATTCGAAGTCTATAGAAATTATTTTTTCATCATAGTCAAATTTGACTTTATCTGGATTCATAAGAGCGCGCTACCAAGGTTCATGTTCATAACCATCTCGACGCACCCAAGCTGCCTAATAAGAATATAACATTGCTCGATGCAAGCCGCGTAATTTATCCATAACCATACGGGTATGTTGGCGATCATTATTAGACGCAGCTGCGCGCATTTTTAAATTTCTTAAGGCTTCCATTGCAAACTATTAGTAAGCTCAGTTAATAATGTAATTACACTAAAAACTGTAGCTCTATAAGTTTCAAAATTCTACGACTCATGCATTCCTTCTAATTTACTAATTAAAATCAAGAAGTCTAATTGATCGCCAAACATAGCATGTAGTCCATATAATTCGATGAGAACCATGTTTACTTGACGTTGCCAATCCTCATTATTCTCACGCATAGGGAGTACTTTCCATATCTGATTTATCAAACGCCGCAAATCAGATACAATTATTTTATTATCAAATTCAACATTACGAGCCTTCATTTTCTTCAACCGGCTCCCAATAATAATCATTATCTTCTGGAACTGTATCATCAACAACATCTTGCCAAGCACCTTCACCGCCAACTTCTACTTTTACTTCTTTAGTAGGAGTAACGACTACAATACTAGGAATTTCAACTTTTTCATTAATTGCCTATTGTAATGGATTAAGTGTACCATCAAGTGCACTCTAATTTAATACACTCCAGTTAGACATTACACGTCCATCATGCCCATATGTACGGCGCTTATATAGACGCTGAGCGTGCATATTTTCTCTATGATTTTCTGCCTTTAAATTTAAAAGCTTCGCAAGATGATTAGCTTGCGAAGTGAATTTAAAATCTGATCCAGAATATTTCATTCTGGTATTTTCAACAGAATTGATCTATCGATCTAACCATGCTTGCTTCATACAAAGCGCAAAAATATTAATTTCTTCAGCAGTTAGATCAACATTATATACTCCCTATTCTTCATTATAATCATAAAGAGCGAAACGTGGGAATTCAAAATATGGAATGGCATCTAGTAAGATCTATTTAGCATCTCTAATAGTATCTTCCTCAGTAAGTTCCATATACATATCGTCAGTAACTTTCCCAAGGAAACGATTGATAATAGTCTCAAAAGATGTCATTATCACATCTCCCCTTACTCTTTATTTACTACCTTATACTGTGGAGTTGTTCTGCGGCCAGGTGATGTAGGTTCTGCAGGCTTAACACGACGAGTTGGAGCAGCTTTAACTTCCATTCCGCTATCAGTCTATCCAGCAGCCTCTGCAGCTTCGGCAGCAAGTTCTTCTTTATGCTTTAGCGCAAGATCTACTTTAAATCCAGTCTTATCTTTAATCGCTTTAATTTTTCGAGTATCGGTAAGCGGCAGATCTACAGCATACTTCTTAACTAACTCAATAACACCGCCCGGTGCATAATCAAGACAATCTAATAATGCATCTACAGAGCCATTCTTCAAAAGATCAATAACACCTTTTTCATCCAAATAATACTCTGGTTCAACTTTCATCGGCATCTCATTCACCGTTAGTGCATCTTGAATGAACAAACTATTACGAATAATATATGCGCCACCAGCTTTTTGACTTAATGCAATAAGTTCTTCAGCTGGGATCATTTTAGTCTCGCCAGGAGCAAACTCGCGCCGCACATGCATATCATCTACATGATAGATAACAACACGATTGCTTCTATTGCGAACTTGTACTTTCTTATTCATATCCATATTCAATTAAACTCCTTTTTCTCCGATAGGGAAGGCGCTGAGCGCCTTCCCGTATTATTTATCTATTAAAATTATGGATTATCTGGGTCTGGAGTTGGTGTTGGAGTAGGTGTTGGGGTTGGAGCTGGGGTCTCTTCCTTATCACCAGTATATACACCATACTGACCAGCAAGTTCAGTATCAACATATACGCAAATGTCAGGAGTCATAACAACGCCTACACCGACCTTCTTATAGACCTGAATTTCACGGCTGCGGTCCTTGTTAACATACTCGTCAACAATAGTAGAACCTTCCATAACAACCTTAACCGGCTTTACAGCACCTGGGAGGATGTAGCAATAGCCTGGGTCAATAACCTTGGTTGTATGAGTTGCATCAGTGAATCCCTGTGGAAGAATATTAAGAACATGTCCTTTGTAATTAGCAAAGCGGCCATTGTTCCAAATGGTATCCTTCATATTGTCAGACCAAGCATCCCACTTTTCTGGGAGGATCTTTGCGGCAAACTCTTCAGTACAATAAATTGTAGGAGTGCCATAAGCAGCAGAGATAGCGAGCAAACGATCAAAAGCTTGCATATCGAAGCCATCAACTTCAACAGTATTCAAAGCTGGAAGCTGAGTGAGACCTTCTTTAAGAGCGGCACCAATTTCCCAATAAATGAGTTCATCAATACCATCCATAACGATCTGAGTTACTTCTGCAAAATCAGCACGACCATCAAGGAACTCTTCAAGACCAATCTGAGCGGCTCCACCGAGAGCGCTGGTCTGAACTTCGATTGGTGTATCTTTACCAAGCTTGAATACTTCGTAAATACCAGCCAAACCGACCTTGGTGATGAACTGCTTTGCACGCTGACGATCATGTTTACGCCAGAATATAGTAGAATTACCTTGAGCAATAGTCTTTACTTCGGCAAACTTGCCATATTCTTGCTCAACTTTCTTTGGAAGAATATCATCCATAGTCTCTTCGATTAAAGAGAAAATAGTATTTTTATTTTCGCGATAAAGTGCGAAAGTACCAGCGAGTTCATTCATTTCCTTACGAAGAGTCTCATTAAGAGCATCATAAGTAAGGTTCTCGCCATTGAATGAATAAGCAACAGGAGCAGAGCGGTCAGCCTTAGCAGTTGCCTTCATCAATTTCAAAAGTTCATCTCTTTGTAACATTGATTTTTCTCTCCTTTCCTTATTACTTAATTCTCATTACTTTAACAGCCTTCTGCATATCGCCAAGATTATAAATCTTAACAACCTGCCATTGAAGGGTACCATCACCAGATGCAGAAAGATAACCATGAGCATTTGGTGAAAGAACAGCACCAAGAGCTACAACTTCATCAGCAATAGTATTAGTAGTGAAGATATCACCCTCATGAGTCTTGAATACACGAGGAACCATCAAACCAGCCTTGCCGCGTCCGCCAATACGATCTGGCTGAGCATATTCGGCCATCTGAGGAACATTTAATCTTTCAACTTCATAACTATTACCAATAGCATAATGATTGCGGCCATAGTCTGGAGCTTCGCCCGGAGCATTCTGATGAGCATCAGGATAAATTTCTACTTGTTCCTGAATCTTCTTCATCATATCCCAATCAGCAGAAGTTTCATAACCATTAATACGAACACCCTTGTCACCAAAGGCTTGGCCAACACCAATGCCGGTAGCTTGAGCGCCAACACCAACTGGGCTATATACACGACCATTATAGTCACGACGAATCATCGCGAAATCCTGATCGGTTTCATGATCACGATAAACCTTAACTTCATTATATACGAGCATCCATTCGCCAGCGCCAGTGAAGTTGCAAGCGCCATTTAAATAGTCATACTTGACGAACTGACCATTCTCAAGGATATCAATATCGGCTGCTACAGGCAACTGGGCATAAATTTCACCAGTGCGTTGTGCGCTGAGATGGTTAGGCTCGACCTGTCCAAAACCAAGAGTTACAAACTTTGCTTCTGGAGACAATCTTGTAAAAGCCATATGTAGCTTCCTCCTTTATAAAATT